>Ga0209755_10000008_pt1 | contig 309018 bp, 269 predicted proteins | sample TergutCo191P1_FD_187301 | JGI IMG/M metagenome (GOLD analysis project Ga0209755, IMG submission 187301) | Cornitermes sp. P1 segment gut microbial communities from Petit-Saut dam, French Guiana - Co191P1 (SPAdes) (version 2) | ecosystem: Host-associated > Arthropoda: Insects > Digestive...
CTGCCTCAATCACTGTACGTTAAGGGACACACAAAAGTTTCGTTTGTACTTATGGCTTCCGTGTTTTCTTTGGCGGCTATCAAGTATCTACAATTCCTAGTTTGTTGAGAGTTTTGCATGAGGCTCTTGATTATAAGAATAAATATGTTATAATTATATAATTAATTTAGTATTTTTTGTAACAAGAGGGATTTGCATGTATTATATTTTAAAAAAATGTATTTTAATTTTTGCGGTATTTTTTCTATTGATAAATGGCTTATTCGCTGAAACAGAGTATCCTGCCGGTAATTACTGGTCGCTAAACGCAGGATTCGGAATGAGCGATATCCTTGTAGACGGATTATCCTATCAGCTGGTAATAGACCCAAAATTATGGCTGTCAGAGAGATTTATGATTGGAAGCAAAACAGGCATAAATTTAAGTTTTGAAGACGAAACAAAAGGAAGCAATTTAAGCAATATTCTTACTCTGGAAACGCAGGCTTATTTACGCTGGAATTTTTTGAAGCTTGGCCGTAATCCTTTAAGAACCATTAATTTCTTTGTTCAGGGCGGTTTAGGCGTACTTGCGTCATACAGGGGAAAAGACAACCCATTTGACGATGTAACATTGACAAGAGGTTCATTTCTTGCAGAAGGTTCTGCCGGCGTAACCATACCGCTTTCCAACAGATGGCATATTGAACCCTCTTTCCGCGCAGGTTATCCCCATATCATGGGAGGCGCTGTCACTGCAGGTTATAAATTCCCGTTAAGGCAAAGAACAGTATTTCAGACCCTTCCTGCAAGAACTGAAGTAATCCAAATTATCAGAGGCATTCCTCCGAATGAAATTATAAGCAGGATTATGATTTCCGCAGTAGAGTTTGTCCTTTTCGGGCCGGATATAGGAAGGTATAACATAGGCATTGACAATGACGCTATGGGGTTAAATGAGCTTATTCTGAATCATACTGCGGATCTTCTAAGGCAGAATCCGAATTTAAGAGCCAGGATAGAAGGACATGCAAACCCAATTACAACGGATCCAAACGAAGCTGACGAACTTATGACGCTCAGCGCAATGCGCTCTTACGCTGTAGCCGACCAGCTAAAGGCAAGAGGCATTAGGGATGAACAAATGGTCGTTATCTCTTTCGGCGGCACCAGAACTGTAACGAGCGATCAGGACATCTGGAACAGAAACCGCAGGGTAGAAATAATAATTATCCTGGTTGACACTAATTAAGGAGATACAGATGAAAAAAATTACATGTCTTTTACTTGTTCTTTGCCTTGCATCCCCCCTTTTCTCAGGCGGAAGGAACGACAGCGTTTCAGCATATAATGGAGTTACAGGCAGAATTTCGATTTATACTTCCATGTACGGCGAAATACTTGACGCAATGGGGAGAACTCTTGCCGTACAGTTTCCGGGCTGTCAGATAGAAATTTTCTACGGAGGGACAGGAACGCTCCAGGCAAAGATCGAGTCAGAAATTTCCGCAGGCAAGCTGGGCTGCGATATACTCCTTGTAGCCGAACCTGCTTTTTCACTTGAATTAAAAGAAAAAAGAATGCTTCACCCTTACAGATCAAAAGAAGCTTCAAGCCTTGCTTTTGATTATGACAGAGACGGTTACTGGTATCCTGTAAGAATAAGCAATATGGTTCTGGCATATAATCCGCAAATGTATTCAAGAGAATCCATTCCGGATTCATTTTATGATTTTGCGTACGATCAAAGCGTAAGGGGCGCTGTTTCAATGAGCAATCCTCTTACTTCAGGAACCACCCTCGCAAGCGTTACCGCGTTAAGGGATAAATACGGCTATGAATATTTTGATGCTCTCAGCCGCCAGAATATTGTAATTGAATCAGGCTCTGTAGCCATGTCAAAACTTGAAAGCGGCGAACATAAGGTTATAATGATCCTGGAAGAATCAATTATAAGAAAACGCCAGGAAGAAAGATCAAGGCTTGAAGTAATTTATCCTTCGGACGGCGCCATTGTTATTCCGTCTACAATCATGATTGTAAACGATCAGTGGAATCCAAACAGAAATACCGCGGCGGCAGAGGCAATTACAGACTGGTTTTTAAGTCAGCAGGGACAAGAAGCCATTGTTAACGGATGGATGCATTCTGTCAGAAGTAATTTCTCAAAGCTTCCCTTTAACGCAATTCCCACCCGTGAAATTCTTGCCAACAGCATACCTGTAAACTGGGAAAATGTTTACCGCCAAAGGGATGAAATACGGAACAGATTTGAGGATTCTGTTACCCGCAGAAGATGATTTGTATAAATCTAACATAGAAGTCAGCGAGACACGAAAAAACTTGTTAAAATAGGTAATCAGTGTTATTCTTTAAAAAATTATTATTTTAAGGAGTAATGATGAAAGAAAGAAAGAAAGAAAGAATTAGTTCATTTATTGCATTTGCAATAATCGCGCTTTTTGCTCTTGCGCATCCTGTCATTATAAGCGCTGATCCGGGTTATATTGAAAAAATAACGCTGGAAAACGGAGCGTATGCAATCTACCGGTTTGACCTCCCCGCAGGACAGACATGGGGCAATTACAGCAAAATCACAGTAGACTATATGATTGATGCGGTTAATTTAAGAAAACAGCAGCGTAACGGACACGATGTAAGGCTTATGGGCAATTACAGAGAAAATAATTTTACAGGCCGCAGAGTCAGAAACTTCGAACTCAACGACAGTAACGCGCCGTACATAATTGACAACGCGCCGAAAACATTCGCAAGCATGGGCGCGTCCGCAAATCAGTGGTTTACCGTTGAGTATAATATTACAGGATCTGCGGGACACGCTCAGCTTAACAGAAATAATATCCCTGCCGCGAACAGTACAGGTCCGTTCTATTTCGGCGTTGGTATACCAAGTCAAGGTGAAGGAACACGGATAGGGATAACCCAGTTTGTAAGGAATGTTACCCTGCACCATTCATCAGATCCGGCTTTAAATGTAGTATCAACCGGTTCCGGCTTTAGTGAACCTGCTTTTGTTTCATGGAATCCTGTTAATTCAACCCGCGAAAAGGTAACGTCAGCGCCGTAAAAAAAGGCTGTCCATGAAGTAACCGACTTCTTGGACAGCCCCTTACTCATCTTAAAAATATACATATAAAAATTTATCAGAAAAGATAAAATAAGCCTGCTTCAAATTTTTTGGTCTGAACAGGCTTATTTTTTTAAGGAAGTTATTCGAAAACGCGAACCTTTGGTCAGATAGTAATCGAACAAATCTTTTTTATTCAACTCTGAACTTTGACACCTCTTTCGTCAATACGCCGATTTTGTCCTGATTCGAGACTGTCAGCTCATTTACGCGGTGTACTGCGATATTGATCTGATCCGCGCCTATTGCCATTTCGTTCATACCGCCTGTAATCTCCTGGGTTATAATTTCAAGGTTCTTTCCTTCCTGTATAACTTCATTGGAGCCCTCTTGCATTTCATGCGATCCGCCCTTTACCTGCCTTGTTATATCGTTAAGGAGACCTATAGCTTCCAGTATCTGTTTACTGCCCTGCCCCTGTTCTTCCATAGCGTTGCGGATATTCTCTTCCTGATCCGATACCGTTCTTATATGACTGTCGATAGCTTCAAATCTCTGAAGAACTTTGTCTGTTGATACTGTAATCTTGTCTATTGATCCTTTTATCTTTTTAAGAACAGTACTGATCGTTTTTGACTGCGCGGAGGAATTCTCGGCGAGCTTTCGGATTTCTGCGGCAACTACGGCGAATCCTTTGCCTGCTTCCCCTGCATGAGCGGCTTCTATTGCCGCGTTCATCGAAAGCAAATTGGTCTGGCTTGCGATATTTTCCATCACCGAGTTAATTTCCAGCAATCCTTCAGATTCGCGTGTAATTTCCTGTATGTCCTGCGATACTTCCTGCAAGCCTGTACGGCCTATTTCAGAAGCGGACTCAAGCTGTTTAACATTATCCATGTTTTTTGTAAGGGTTTGAGTGACCGACTGAACATTGGCAAGCATCTGTTCGATAGCGGAAGACGACTGAGCAACAGATCGGGTCTGTTTATCAACCTGATCGTTGAGCTTGCCTATGTTGTTTGTAATCTGTTCCATGGTAGCGTTGGTCTCTGTAACGCTGGCGCTCTGGTTTATGGCGCGCCCTTTGATGCTCTGAATATTGGCGTTAATTTCGTTTACCGCTGCGGCGGTCTCGTTCATATTGGATGAAAGCTCTGTGCCGATATCGGTCAGTTCCACAGCTTCTTTTTTTATAGTGCCGATAAGTTCCTTGATTTTATCCATCGTACCGTTAAGAGCGCGGTTTATATTCCCGATTTCGTCATCGGTTTTTACCTCAATGGAATGGGTAAAATCTCCATCGCCGATATACGAAAATACGCCTTCCATTTTTTTAAGAGGGGCTGTAATGGAACGTGATACAAAAATAATAATTACAGTGATAACCGCAAGAATCATAACACCGAGAATTATTAAAATAAAAATCATTTGGGTTACCGCGCCCATTACCGAAGCCTCAGGCACGATGGTGACTGCGTTCCAGGGATTTTCACTGCCTCCGATATAAAACGGGCTGGTTATTGTCATTATCCTGGCACCATGTTCTGCTGAATACAGTGTTTCAAAAAATTCATTCCCTTCTCTTAATGAGCGTAACAAGAGGTCCAGGTAGCTTCCGTACATGTCAGCTGAAACATCACGCAGATTTTTTCCAAGTTTGTCGGGGTTATAAGAGCCAAGAACTGTACCGTTAGGGCTGTATAACCCGGCGCTTCCTGTCCCAAAGGGTTTATACGCGCTTATCATTCCTTGAATCTCAGACAGTTCCAGGTCTACTCCGGCTACTCCTATTGCCCGTCCGTCACGCATTATCGGAACCATAACGCTGGTGATAAATACTTGCCGTCCGTCTACCGTTTCAAAATAAGGCTCGGCAACCCCCTCCTTGCCTGACCGCAGCGGAACAGTGTAAAAATCGGCGTTTGCGTAATTGGTAAGCGCGGTCATGCTTATCCTGCCGCGGTCATTTGTCCAGTAGCTTATGAATCTGCCTGTCCTGTCGCTTCCGGGAGTATTCACAAACGCGGCGTCATTGCCGTCAAGGGCGTTTGGCTCGTAAACTGCCCATATGCCTATCCAATCCGGATTTTTAATGGTCAATGTTTCCAGATAAAAATTAACCATATTCCTTCTTTCGGCAGCGGGAACAATCGAGTCAATCCTTTCCAATAAGAATACATAAGCCCTGATTTCATCAAAAGGAACTTCCAGGTACGACTTAATGGCGCCTGCCGTCACTGCTGTGACGTTGCGGGCGTTTCGCTCCGCGATCTCGGATATCGCGTTAGAGGCAATCATTGTCGCGGTAATAGTCAAAGCGCCGATACCGACCAGATTAACAGCGGAAATAATTAGAATAAGTTTAATACCAATTTTCATAACATTCCTCCCCTTAAATTTTTGTTTTGCAAGTAAAAAAACATATCTTTTTTATTCTGCAAATATGCTGATAACATTATATAATTAATTTTATAACTTTTACAATACTACAAAAAAAGGGAAACGGAAAGATGAATTCACGCATTATTCAATTTTTTTTTAGTGATTCTAAGGCAGCCTGTCTATAATGCGGACACATTATAGACAGACACTGAGTAATTTATGCCAAGGAAGCCTCATCCTAAAGAAATCTCTTCAGAGACTTGCAAATCTCCCTTTAATTTCCACAGGTACATTGCCTCCGTTTTCACGAAGAGCATTCATTAATTCCTGGTGCAGCCAGTTGTTCCTCTCCGCAGATTCTTCTTCTGCAGCGCCGCTGTAATTAAAAAAAGAGGCAAGTTCCCTGCGAGAAGCCTGTCTGTAGTCAAGATCGAGTGTTCTCAACAAATCAACAACTGACGTACGCCAATTGAGATCATAAGATTTTGTTCCGGCTGCCGTATCAAGAATGACCTCTAAATCTGTTGATGAGATAGGCGCAGATACGGCTTGCGAAGCAGTCACAGACGAAGCAGGCGAGACAGGTACAGATGGCGCAGGTACGGCTGGCGAAGCGGTCGCAGACGAAGCAGGCGTTGGCGCTGGTGAAACGGATGCAGGCGCTGACGCAGGTATGACCGACGCAGACAAAGCGGGTGATGGCACTGATGCAGGTACGGCTGGTATTGACGCAGGCGAGGCTGATGTACTGCCGTACAACTTAACAGGATCAACTATGAAGTAGGCGCCCATAACATTAAGCTCGTTCCATCCGTAATTATAATAACTGACAAACAACCTTGCCCTTGTTTCCATGTTGATCCAGCGTTCATAACCTGCCAAATCCGTCATTGGGATTATCAGTTTTTCACCGTCCCAGTATCTTTCTACAGCGGCGGCAGTGAATTCAGACTGATTCGGGAGCCAGTCCATATCAGCATCGGATTGAATTTGTATCTGGAAACCGCTATTGAACGGAGCGGCAAGCTCCAGTACAAGGTGAGTAGCAGCCTTGAATACTACTACAGAGATGCCTTCCCTATTGACGCCAATATTTCTTGCCGAAGCCTCATCCGCATCAATTACACTCCCTGTAGTGCCCCAGCCTTGCTGACGAATAGGCGCTCCGGCTGCGATGAGCGGAGGTATGGGCAGGCGGTATATTGCCGGGTCTACAGTCACTACAGGAGATTCCATATTGCTGATGCGTTCAAAGGTCAGTATGTCAACATCCGCGCCGTCAGGATAAAGATCGTTTCTTGTGTTAACATTTTTTCCGTCATTTACAAAGAACAATTCGACTACATAATTCCCTGAAGGCAGATATATTTCCCTGTCGGCTTCTATCATAAGAGCGCTTGTCCATCCGTCTGCCGGAAGAGGACTGTTCGCAGGAACTGTAAATACAGCTAACGTATTCTGGTTTGTGTCCCTGAGCAGGATCTTCTGAGCTGTATTGGTTTTGTTCGCGGCTCCCAGCCTCACCCTGTATGAGCCATCCTGCGCTATATTCAGCTCATAGCGGATCCATTCGCCGATATGCGTCTTTGTTATGTGGGCATTGTTATGTCCGCGGCCTCCCAATCCGTTGGCAGGACCGAATACAGGCTCGCTGCGCGGACCTCCGAAATTGCCTGAAGCAAATTCCTGTTTAGTGTGATGAGTAAAGTATTTAACCTCATTGCCAAGGACATAAGACCTTCCGTCTTCCATCCAGTCGATTAAATCGACCGTTGTCACGCCTTGTGCGCTTAAGTCATGGACAAAAATCCAGGGTATGGGAACATCGCTTACCATACTCTCAAATTCCCTGAACGCGGCATCAAGCGAATTAAACGCCGCGTTGGTAGCGCTTTGAGTTTCAAGTCTTTTTTCAAAAATGGGAATTGCCGCGTCCAAGACAGCATTCAACTTTGCTTTTGAACCTGCCGGGTATTGACCTTCCCATTTTCCTTCTGTTGACACTGCAAGCTTTTCTGTAACCTGAGCTATTAAATTACCCAAAGGTATCTTATTTGTAGGTACTTTGAGCGCAAAATACGAATCATACAAAGCCGTAAACATATCGTGAATCTCATCTTCCGACCCTGTTACAAGGAAAACTTCAGCTGCGGCAATAGCGCCCTGGAAAAGCGTCCAGCCCGGTTCCTGAATATCGCCGCGCTCAATCGTTTTAGCTCCCGGTATAGCCGAAGCCAGATCTTCTTTTAACGCCTTCTTTCGAAGCGTAATGCTGTCGGTCAGTTCGTTAGTATCCGTACGGTATGTTTCCAGAATCAGATTAGTTCCGTCAATTGTCATGATTGTATATTCGGGCACGTCGGGTATGGCAGGAGAAGCGCCCGGATTTCCAAGCCTTCCGGGAGTATAGGCGACCCAGTCTTGAGCTTCAGGATCGTAGAATTTATCGCCTGATGTAGACAGCGCCATATACTGTATGCCGCCAGGCAGAATAACCGCTCCTGGATTCGCCTGGTTCAGATTCTGATCAAAAACGGAAGTCATCTGGAGCTTTTGTATTTCGTTGCCTTTTATGAATTTGGATCGCGCGTAGATATGGTCATGCCCGTTAAAGGCGATGTCAATACCGAACTCGTCAAGGAAGGGTGACCAATCCGCCTGCATTGCCGCAGCGTCGCCGTATCCTGTACCTGCATGATCGCCTACACCGTAAATATCATGATGGAAGACGGCAACTTTCCATACCGCATCAGAATGTGATGCGACAGCTTGTCTCATAAACGCCCTGTGCGCCTCAACATTTTTTTCGTTGGAGTTGATGGATATATAAAGCGTATTGCCGTAACTGAAATAATAATTCCAGCCGCCGAGCTGCCTGCCCGCTTTCATTTCATCGTTAGGCCACTTGTAAATTAAAGCCAGATACCCGACATCGACCTTTTCAGGTTCAGATGCGGAATTTGAATCGTTGTCATGATTGCCGACAACAGCCATGACAGGGTATCTCCTGAGCTGCGGCGGTGACACGTATCCGTCTATTTCTTTAAGGGTATTACTGTTTGTCTGGTCGCCTGAACTGATAATGAAAGCTGCATCCTGAGCCCTCCTTGCCGCAAGCCTTACTGTATTCTCCCACAGGACTGTGGAAGAGCCGAGCTGCGGGTCTCCAAGCGCGATGACTCTGTATACGCCTTCCGGATTCTGAGTATTAAAAGTGAAAACATTATTGCTCCATACAGAGCCTGTTCCTACACGGTAAGCATAAGATGTATTAGGTTCAAGAGAAGTAACGGTGACTTTGTTAGAATCATATTTGTCTGTAGCAGCGCTGTTCTCTGCGGTGAATTGTCTTGGATTTGCAGGCATTTGACCGTCAACCAATTCCGTTACTTTGGCAAGCTGGAGTATCGCTGTCCTACTGTAACCCTTCGGTGTAAACCACGAAAAACCTATTTGTGAAGGATCGGCTCCCGGAGCAAGATTGATGTGCGTAAAAACGGTCTCTTCCAGCCACTTTCCGCCGTCACAGCCGCAGGGTATGAATCCCGAAAAAACAATTTTTTCAAATATATCGAATTCTCTTAAGAGATTTACGCCGTTTACATTGTTGCGTGACGAGCCGCCCCTGTTTCCGGTTTCCGTACTCGCGTCGTTTCTGTTGTCTGTTACAAAAATAAGATAAACTTCGGTTGCGGTTTTTTCAGAGGCTTCATCATATAACAGCTCTTTCGGAATTTTAAGACTCGCGGATGTGCTGCCAGATCCCAAAACAGGATTCGTCCATACAACTCTGCCTGAATCCAAATTTGCAGAGGTCGCAAATGTATAATCGCCTATTTCTCCGGCAGCGCCTGACAAGTCTGTCCATACGGCAATTCTTCTTGATGAGTTATGCGCAACTACAAAGGGAATGTCCAGGGTTCCGCCATCGCCTGCGATAATCGCTTCGATGCCCTGCTGAGGTATATCGACATTAAGCCTTAATACGTGGTTGCCGCTTCCCATGCGGGTTACATTCGCGCTGTCAGGATCAATCTCCAACTGCCCAATACTGATCTGCTCATCTCCGGGGCATGGAATGCTGTAAACAGCCGAAAAAACAATTTTTTCAAATATATCGAATTCTCTTAAGAGATTTACGCCGTTTACATTGTTGCGCGATGAGCCGCCCCTGTTTCCGGTTTCCGTACTCGCGTCATTTCTGTTGTCTGTTACAAAAATAAGATAAACTTCTGTTGCGGTTTTTTCAGAGGCTTCATCATATAACAGCTCTTTCGGAATTTTAAGACTCGCGGATGTGCTGCCAGATCCCAAAACAGGATTCGTCCATACAACTCTGCCTGAATCCAAATTTGCAGAGGTCGCAAATGTATAGTCGCCTATTTCTCCGGCAGCGCCTGACAAGTCTGTCCATACGGCAATTCTTCTTGATGAGTTATGCGCAACTACAAAGGGAATGTCCAGGGTCCCGCCTTCGCCTGCGATAATCGCTTCGATGCCCTGCTGAGGTATATCGACATTAAGCCTTAATACGTGGTTGCCGCTTCCCATGCGGGTTACATTCGCACTGTCAGGATCAATCTCCCACTGCCCAATACTGAATGTTTTTTCTATATCACCGCCTTCTCCGGGACCGTGCGCCCACAATGAAAAAGCTGAAAATGCGAAACACACCGCAAGCAGGAAGCAAAATCCGTTTGCGCGCAATACACTTTTTTTCAATGACTTTAATAATTCTGTTTTTTTCATTTTTCTATTCCTTTAAAAATAGGGTTTCCCGCTTTTAAAAGATGCTGCCTCATCTTCAGGAAAATGACCGGCAAGACCTTTAAATGATTGTAATACCAAAACCAAAGAAATTAAATATGGATTTTCTTAAAAAATTTCAGTTTTTACAGGTTCCCACAGATTAGACCGCAAAAAAGATTAGAATCGGCAATAAAAAAAGCTGTCTAACACTAATATTTGTTAAACAGCTTATATTTTACTCCCCCGCGCGGATTCGAACCACGGACCCAGTGGTTAACAGCCACTTGCTCTGCCAGCTGAGCTACAGGGGATTATGAGCAAACAATAGCAAAATCAAAAAAAAATGTCAAGGCTTTTTATGGTGAGTTTTTTACCTGTTTGGGCAAAAAAAACCCCGGAGAAAGGAGTAACTCCGGGGAAAAGGAGAAATAGGAGGAACATGAAACCACATTAGTCTGCTGACTATACAACCATATAGGGAGAAAATAGTTACAATTTTATTTACTGCTTTGTGTTTTTCTAAATCTGAAGACCGGCTTTCCAATTGGCTATAAAACGCTCGTAGGCGGCTATTCTGGCAGCCATTATTATATCCTGAAGAGGTCCTCTGCCGCCCTGATCAGCGCCGTCCATTATATACATATGCTTAAGGGTTCCCTCCAGATCTTCAATTTTACAATCCGGATCGGCTTTCAGGCGGCGGTTTAAACCTAATGTCTCTTCTTCAAATACTTCACTGTATTTTTTTTCCTGCCAGTTATCAGATACGCTCATTTTTTATCTCCGCAGCATAATTTATTCCGCTTGGGAATTATATCCTTTAAACCTACAGGATGCAGGGCAAAAGTAAGGGCAAGCGGGAGCATAAGCATCTGATCTACCATATTCTGCTGCCAAAACATAGGCAAAAGCTTTATAGCCATTGAAACAAGAATCCCTATCACTGTAAGGAGCCAGATAATGCGTAAAAACAAATCGTATTTTATTCTTTTTATGCTGTCTTTAGTCAGCGCATAAGAGATACCCAATGGAACTGAGGCAAGAAGCAAAGGAGTGCCAAAAAGCATATTATAATTTTGATAAGTATAATCATGATTTGTACAAAGATTCAGGAAATAAAGGAGTAAACTGGCAAAACCAAAAACAAGACCAGCAAGGCTCATGCTGAATCCGGCTAAAATCCTTCCTGCGCGTATTTTTTTCGAATATAAAAATACAAAAAATCCAAATAATAAAGATAGGGCAATACTGAATATTAGCTGTCTTGGCCATTGGATTCTGGGTACTTCAAGCACAGGCGGACGGTTATGCGCTTTGAAAATTGTCTCTGCAGATGTTACAAGCTTTCGTTTTTCTCCGTCCCTGTCATAATACCAAAATTCATCTATCCGTTTTCCCACTTCCGAAGGAAGAAACATTTCATCCCAAACAGTAATGGGCGTATCAATAACCTGCCCCATCCAGAAATTTAGCGCCCAGTCGGCGGCAGGCGAAAACCATGTATGACGCCTTACATGCTGGCGGATAGTAAAACGTCCAGGCGTATTTTTATATTTTTCGCCGAACTGTCCGTCTGTTGCAATATCTATTATATCCCGAATCCTTGTTGAACAATTATCCCTGAAATTGTGATAGAAATAATCACGGTTTTCGGGAAGAACATTAATTTCCGCGAATTTTAACACTTCCGCGCGTTTTTCAGGCGGAACATCAAGAGTATATATAGTTATATCACGGTTTGTTTTGATATAATTCTCAAAGTTAATTTGAGCCGGAGAAACTCCGCAGCTGTAAATAAGTCTTCCCATTGCGAAATTTACAAAGAAGTTTTCATTGTCAAAGGAAAAAAGCCCATAATCATAAAAACGCGCACGGCTGCTAGAATGTTCAACTATAAGAGCAATATGACCCCACCAGAAATATAATTCATCTCCCTGTCCCATAACTGCGACTTTAAGAGTAATATTATCTCCCTGAGAAAAAAGAGAAGCTTCGGATATTAACAGTAAAAAAATTAAGATAAACAGGATTTTTTTGATCATGGCTTGTTTTTTTCATCTCCACGGGGAATCGAACCCCGGTTGCCGGGATGAAAACCCGGTGTCCTAACCGCTAGACGATGGAGACTTATATAACTTCTCAACAAAGTGAATATATTAAAATAAAAAAATAATGTCAACACATTACATAACTTGCCTTGACCTTTTTTATACTTAACTGCATAATCAACATTACACTGGCTTGAGCCGTGTATATTCCAGATCCATGTGGGTAATCCCACCGTTCATAAGGAGATTTAAGTGCCCTGCGGAAGAAAACGCAAACTGCGAAAGATTGCTACCCATAAACGCAAGAAAAAACTGCGAAAAAACAGACATAAAAGCAAGTAAGCGCCATTAATACGGTGCTTGTTTTACTATAAGTATTTTAAATTAACAACTCGGGGCTTTTTCAAAATTTCAGGTTTTGAAAAAGTTCGTTTTAAAACAAGGAGTAGATCATGAGTATATCTGCGTTACAGAAAGTTCGCTACGAATATAAGCCCAAGCTCCCTGTAATCCTTTCAGGTTCAATTGATGAAATTGGCATTAACACAGGGGAACCGACTGAGGCAATTTCTGACAGGGAAGAACTAAAATCGATCTTTAAAAATACCTACGGGAAACCCCTTGTTACCTTCGGCAAAGGCAAAAACGACAATTTAAAGCGCGAATTAAAAGTTGGCGTAATTCTCTCAGGGGGACAAGCGCCCGGAGGTCATAATGTTATCGCAGGTTTATTTGACGGTCTGAAAAAAGGAAATCCAAATTCTACGCTTTACGGTTTTAAAGGCGGTCCAAGCGGTTTAGTGGAAAATAAAACAATTGTCCTTACAAACGGGATTATTGATGAATACCGTAACACCGGAGGTTTTGACATAATAGGTTCCGGACGGACAAAGATTGATACGCCCGAACAGTTCGCGGCGTCTCTGGAAACGGTAAAAAAATTGGCTCTTGACGCTGTTGTGGTAATTGGCGGGGACGATTCCAACACTAACGCCGCGTTATTAGCCGAGTATTTCACCGCCAACGGCTCATCAGTGCAGGTTATCGGCTGTCCAAAAACAATCGACGGTGATTTAAAAAACGAATATATCGAGACTTCTTTTGGTTTTGATACTGCCTGTAAAACATACTCGGAGCTTATCGGAAATCTTTGCCGCGACACAAACAGCGCGAAAAAATACTGGCATTTCATAAAATTAATGGGACGCGCCGCAAGCCACATCGCTTTAGAGTGCGCCTTCCAAACACAGCCGAATATCTGCCTTATCTCGGAAGAGATTGAAGCAAAAAATATGTCTCTAGATAAAATAATCGAACAGTTATGTTTTTCAGTCGCGAAGCGCGCCGAAAACGGCGACAACTTCGGCATTATTTTAATTCCCGAAGGACTTGTTGAATTTATTCCGGAAATGAAAAAATTGATAAACGAACTAAACGATACAATCGCGGAAGACGAAGAAAATTTTTCAAAGCTTTCTAATTTTTCAGAACAGCTTAACTGGTTTTCAGGCAGGCTGTCTGACATTTCATACGGTATTTTAAAAACTCTTCCTGCAGAAATTGCCGCGCAATTTTTAATGGACAGGGATCCGCATGGAAACGTGCAGGTTTCAAGAATTGAAACGGAAAAATTGCTTGTAGGCATGGTCGAAAAAAGGCTTTCTATCCTTAAAGGAAAGAAACAATACTGCGGAAAATTCGATCATCAGACGCATTTCTTCGGTTACGAAGGAAGATGCGCATTCCCTACCAATTTTGACGCCGATTATTGCTACTCGCTTGGGTTCAGCGCGTTTGTATTAATTGCATCGGGGTTAACAGGTTATTTAAGCAGCGTAAGAAATCTTACAGACGGGGCGGATAAGTGGATCGCAGGAGGCGTTCCTTTAACCATGATGATGAATCTTGAACAGAGGCACGGTTCCAAAAAGCCTGTAATAAAAAAAGCGCTTGTTAATCTGGATGATAAGCCTTTTAAAACATTTGAAGAAAAACGCCTTCTCTGGGCGGAAAAAACCTGCTTTTTATTCCCGGGACCAATTCAATATTTCGGTCCTGCGGAGGTATGCGACACAACAACAGTAACGCTTAAACTTGAACATTGTTTATAATCATTATGAAAAGAAAAATTGCCTTTTTTTTGTTCTGCGCAATTGTACCCTGCCTTTGGGCGCAGACAGTCAGAAGTAATGTTTCGGGAAGCGATAATTCTCTTCCTCTCAAACGGATTGTGATCCTTACATCAGGGCTTGCATACTACGAACATTCAGGCTCTTTAAACGGAGATGTTAAAATAGATATTCCGTTTAAGCTTGAAGCTGTAAATGACGCTCTTAAAACCCTTGTCATAAATGATCCTTCTTCGGCGAATCCGTCAATTACTTACCAGTCGGAAAACACGCTGTTTCAGACATTGCGCAGCTTAAGCATAGATTTATCCGATGAACCAAGTCTTGCAATTATTCTTTCAAGGCTTAAGGGAGCCGAGGTTGAGATTTCTTCTCCTACTCCGTACTCAGGCAGGATTACAGGCATTGAATACAGAATGTTAAATTCCGGTTATATGCAAACAGCCGAACCCTGGCTGCTGCTCAGTACGGATCAGGGTTTAAGACCTTTCAGTATGAGCGAAATAAGTCTTATTAAATTCAAGGATAACTCGGTTGAACAGGATTTAAACCGCGCTCTTGATTTAATAGCGGCTTCAAGAAACTCGTCCACACGTCAACTGACGGTAAATCTTCCCGGAAGCGGAAGAAGGGATGTAACAATAAGTTATGTTATTCCTTCTCCTGTATGGAAAGTATCCTACCGTCTTGATTTAGGCGCTTCCCGTCCGCTGTTTCAAGGGTGGGCTATTGTTGATAACGACAGCGATAATGACTGGAACAATGTAACGCTCTCTCTTGTAGCGGGACGCCCTTCTTCATTCATTCAAAATCTTTATCCCCCTTATTATGTAACGAGGCAGGTTTTGCCGCTTGCCATTGCAGGGGCTGCTGAAGCTGTAGTTCATGATCGAAGTTACCAGATCTCCCCTTCTCAAGCATACGCGCAGACGGAAAGCATGATGATGGATATGGAGCGTGATGTATCTGCCATGAGTGTCAGAAGCGCATCCCCTTCTTCAAATCTTGCAGGCGGAGTAATGGAGACAGCATCTGCAAGCGCCGCCGGATCGCAATTTGAATTCACGATAAAAAACCAGGTGAGTCTCAACCGGAGGATGAGCGCAATGCTCCCTCTTGTAGAATCGGCAATTGACGCAAGAAAACTTTTGATTTACAGCGGAGGCAGGCATCCGCGTCTTGGAGCCGAAATAACAAACACAAGCGGCATGAAGCTCCCTGCAGGTCCTGTTACAGTTTATGACGGCGGAATTTACGCAGGAGACGCTCTTTTGGAATTCTGGAGTGAAAACGAAAAAAGGCTTATCTCATTCGGCGAAGACCTTTCCGTTACTGCTGCAATGAGCGACGCCAATACAAGAGAGGTAAGCACTGTTACTGTATCAGGCGGCGTAATGACTATTAACCGTAACCAGACCTTTACAAAGACATATACATTTGTCAATTCCGCATCCGATTCCAAATCGCTTGTAGTTGAACATTCAAGAACTGTACAGACAGAACTTGTTTCCCCGCAGGCATCTGAGCAAACGGCTTCCATTTACCGTTTTAACGTCACGCTGCCGGAAAACCGTGAAACAATCCTGACCGTAAATGAAAGAAGACCGGTTTCAGAAAGAATAACCCTTCTTTCCCTGAGACCTGAATCATTTTTATCCTATACAACCAATCAGGAAATACCTTCCCGTGTACGGCAGGCTTTGCAAAGGGCTGTTGAATTAAAACAGGAAGCTGACGCTGCGTCAAGAACAGTAGCCGACATTGAAGCGCAGAGAACCCGCTTGATTTCGGATCAGGACAGAATCAGGAGAAATCTCGAAGCCGCAGGAAGTCAAACCCAGCAGGGACAGGAATATTTAAGGCGGCTTACGTCTTTAGACAGCGAAATTGACGCAATTACGCCCAGTCTTGAAAAAGCTCAAAATAACGCAAGAACGGCGCAGCAGGCTTACGAGAATTATCTCGGCTCGCTTAACCTGTAAACATAAGGAAATTATGTTCAGTATAAAAGTTAACCCGCGTTTCGGAGATATTGACATCCTAGGTCATGTGAACAACACTGTCCCCTCTTACTGGTTTGAGCTTGCAAGAACGCCTTTTATGAAAATTTTTGATCCTGAATTAGCGCTTACAAAAAAAACGTTTCCTCTTATTCTGGCTCATACCGAATATGATTTTACAGGGCAGTTATACATTAAATATGAAGTCGAAATAAAATCATGGGTTTCAAAGATCGGAACAAAGTCATTTACAATTAAACATGAAGCCTTTCAGCAGGACCGCCTGTGCGTTAAGGGGAATGCGGTAATTGTCTGCTTTGATTTTATTACAGAGAAGACTTTTCCAATCCCCGAAGACAAGCGAAAACTCCTGGAAGAACATTTATTGTTCACAAAGTAACCCATTAACGAAGTTGACGCACTTTGCGGACAAACCTTAATTACTGTCTCTGCGTATGATTAAATGGAGTTCATCAAGCTGTTTTTGGTCGACTTCCGAAGGGCAGTCGTCCATAGGGCTTACCGCAAACGAATTTTTCGGAAAAGCAATTACCTCTTTTAAAGATGATAAACCTGCCATGATCATCACAAGACGGTCAAGACCGGGAGCAATGCCTCCGTGCGGAGGAGCTCCGTATTTGAAAGCTTCCGTAAGAAAGCCGAACTTTTTTTCCGCTTCACGAGGATCAATTCCAGCAATTTTAAATACGCGCTTCTGCATTTCAGTCTCATGAATACGAATGGAACCTGAAGCCAGTTCATAACCGTTAAGAACAAGGTCGTAAAGATCGCCCTTTACGGAACCCGGATCGCTCTCCATGGTTTCATGGTATTTTTCCTGCGGATAGGTAAAAAGATGGTGAGCAGCCTCCCATTTTTGCAATTCTTCGTCGTATTCAAACATTGGAAAATCCACTATCCACACAAACTCAAATTTTTTATTTCCGCAAAGACCGAGATCCTTCCCAAGTTTTGAGCGAACCGCTCCAAGAGAAATATTTGTAATATTACGCTTTGAATCGGCGATTATAAGAATAAGATCGCCTTCCTGCGCTCCAAGACTTTCTGTTATAACGGATGACTTTTGCGTGAAGAACTTTGACACTCCGCCTTCAAGAACAGAGCCCTGCATTACTTTCATCCATGCCAAACCTTTAGCCTTGTATATCTTTGCATGGACTTCCAGCTCTTCAATTTGTTTGCGCGAGTAATCCGCTCCTTTCTTCACTACAAGCGCCTTTACCGCTCCTCCTTTTTCCAGAGCGTCTTTAAACGCCTGAAAATCACTTTCCCCTGCAATAGAGCTGAAATCCTGAAGCTGCATATCAAAGCGGAGATCTGGTTTGTCGCTTCCGTAAAGTTCCATTGCATCTTCCCATGTTAATCTGCGGAATTCTTTCGGAAGGTCGACATCAAGGACTTTTTTAAACACGTGATTCATTAATCCTTCAGTTACAGACAGAACATCGTCCCTACCGACAAAAGACATTTCAATGTCTATCTGGGTAAACTCAGGCTGCCTGTCCCCCCGCGAATCTTCATCCCTATAACAGCGGGCAATCTGAAAATACCTGTCAAAACCCGAAACCATAAGTATCTGCTTGTAAAGCTGCGGCGATTGAGGCAGAGCGTAAAATTTACCCGGATACAGCCGGGAAGGCACAAGATAATCCCGCGCTCCTTCGGGCGTGGATTTAATAAACGTAGGGGTTTCAATTTCATAAAAACCGTTAGCCGTCATCCATTCGCGCACAGCGAAGGTTGTAAGGCTTCGCATTTTTATCGTATTCTGCATTGCCTGCGTCCTGAGATCAAGATAGCGGTATTTAAGCCTGAGCTCTTCGTTTGCCCTGCTTTCCTCGTCTATCTGAAACGGCAATATTTCACACTTGTTTAAAATTACAATTCTGGAAGCCGAAATCTCTATCTCGCCCGTCTCCATTGAAGGGTTAACCATATCGCAAGGGCGCTCTAAAACTATTCCTTCCGCGGCAATGCAGTATTCATTGCGCAGTTCGTCGCAAACGGAACTTAAACTGCTGTCTTTTTCGGTATCAACAGTAATCTGCGTTATCCCGTAACGGTCTCTTAAATTTATGAAGAAGATTTTTCCGTGATTGCGTTTGCGGTGCACCCATCCGTTTAAAACAACCGATCTCCCTGAATCAGATTTTCTTAACGAACCGCAGTCGGCAGTTCTTTTCATCGCTTCCATAATTACTCCTGAAAAAATATGGAAACTTCTAGAAACTGGAATTTTTAGAAGTTTTCGTTCCCATATTATACTTTTTCGCTTTTTTAATCTATAATTTTTATATGTATTTTGAGCTGGATGAAATCCTTTCAGATGAAATTCTCTTTCACATGGAAAATCAGGATGGAGATTTTCTTCTGGATACGCAGGAAAGAAAAATTATTGATATGCACAATGACGCAATGAAAAACAATGAAACCGGTAAAAATAACCGTTTCATTCCCCTGCCGGAATGGTGTTCAGGCGACGGATACCGCCTTATGGAAAAATTTACTGCAATGCTTAAAAATCCTTTTCTGCGTCAGGAATTATCCTCCGCCTTAAACAAAACAAGGGGCGTTTTCCGCGCTTTCAAAAGCGCCATTGAGCAGTACCCTGAAACCGAAAAACAGTGGTTCCGGTTTAAAAAACAAACAATGAAAAATGAACTTATTTCATGGTATAATTCGCTTAGGGAAGAATGGGGGTTAGAAAAAGCCGGAATTGAGCCTGAAGATACTTCTTCCCTTGTTCTTGAAGATTTTATCATTAAAGAACTGAATGACTTTAATTTTTCCGCAGAAGCTTCAGGCGGAGAATTGGCAGGCTCAGTCAGCGCAAAATATAACGGCTCATTTTTGCATATAAACAGTCTTGAAGTAAAAAATGAGTATCAGGGGATGGGGTTAGGCAAAACCCTTCTTGCAAGATTACTGGAAAAAGCCGATGAGCAAAAACTGGATGTAACAATTGATCTCCCTGCGGAAACAGACTTTTTTTCACGCGCACTGCTCCTTGAAAATTTTAAACCCTTAATGCAAAGATTTAAAAGGGAAACTGAATAAGTATTTTTAACTTATGGAAAAAACATACGTTAACTGCACAAGCGCAGAAAATGACCTTGGCAATATGGAAATTGAAGAACTCTTTCTGGGCGCGCTTTCAAAAGCATTAGCTGATATTAACAATGCGGGAAAAGTAATAATAATTCCGCCTGATTTTACAAGAATACATTCACGCTCAGGTTTGATTACGGAAATGGCGGCAAAATACCTAAAAGACAGACTTGGCGCAGTTCTTCCTGCCATTGGAACCCATATACCCATGAATAAAAATGAAATCTCATTAATGTTCGGAAAAACACCTTCTAAAAAATTTCTTGTTCATTCATGGCGTAATGATATAAAAGAACTTGGACGCCTTGATGCGAACAAGGTGGAAAAAATTACGGAAGGATCTGTCAGATATGACTGGCCTTCGCAGGTTAATAAATTACTGCATAAGGACAACTGTAATTTTTCCCTTATCATTTCTATCGGACAGGTAGTGCCTCATGAAGTTGCAGGTATGGCAAACCATATTAAAAACATTTTTATAGGAACAGGAGGAAAAGAAGCTATTGATAAAAGCCATTTTGCAGGAGCCGCATACGGCATGGAAAGAATTATGGGAAAGACGCAAACGCCTGTCCGCGCTCTTTTTGACGAAGGTTTGAATCTTTTTGGAGCACAAATGCCTCCAATTTTATGGGTTCTAACTGTAATTGATACAAAAAAAGACGGAAATACCGCAGTTCGCGGTCTTTTTATAGGTTTTGGCAGAGAATGTTTTGAGAAAGCCGCAGCCTTTTCGCAGGAAATTAATGTTAACCTACTGGAAAGCAGGGTTAACAAAATGGTCGTCTATCTTAACCCGGATGAATTCAGGACAACATGGCTCGGCAACAAGGCAATTTACAGAACACGAATGGCTGTCGCAGACGGCGGTGAATTATTGATTCTCGCCCCTGCCCTTGAACGGTTCGGCGAGGATTTGGAAATTGACAGATTAATCCGAAAATACGGATACCGTCCCCGTGAGGAAATTATTAAAATGGTAAATACAAACACGGAACTAAAATGTAATTTAAGCGCGGCAGCGCACATGATCCACGGTTCCGGCGAAGGGCGATTTAATATCCGGTACTGCACAAGCGAAAAACTTTCCCGCGGTGAAATTGAGGCTGTAGGGTTTAAATGGGGAGATATACAGGAAGCGTTATCACGTTATTGTCCATCTAAACTTTCCTCAGGCTGGAATACGCTTGAAGACGGAGAGAAGATTTTTTATATCCCTAATCCTGCTCTGGGTTTATGGGCGGAAAATTCCATATTTTAAAAAGCCTCTATGAACTTTTTTTAAAAACGCCTGTTTTTCTTTGCACACATTTTCGGCTTTTTGTGCGATAATGAAATAATGAAATACATTACATTGATAATCGCGTTTTTCTCTATTTTTTTAACCCAATGTTCAAGCTTTTCAAAAAAACCGGAATCGCCGGTTGTATCAGTTTCAGAGAGCTGGTCCCCTACTATTCAATTTTATACAGATCAAAAAACAGAAAATAAAACAGAATTGCCTGTTATTACTTTTGAAGAAATATGGGCTTATGTGGTTGCCGGAAGAGAAGCGGCATTAACTTCCAGTTTACCGCTGACAGATATTGGTTACTTTGGCGCGGAAATTGACTCATACGGAAAATTAACCGATGTGCCAAAACGTTCAAATTTAAATCAAAATTACAGGGGACGCATACATCTTGTTGTTTCCTGCAACGGCAGAGCGTTATCCTATTTTACCCTTCGTCAGGGAAGCAGGGAGCGCAGTGATTTAATCACAGACCTTCTCTCGGAAACAAGAAACTTTGACGGCTTACAGATTAATTTTGAAAATATTCCTGCCCGTTCAGGCGAAGCCTATCTTTCATTTCTCAGAGAACTTCGCGAAGGGCTTCCGCAGAATAAAATGCTTACAGTCGCTCTTGCAGCCCGCACAAGAAAAATAGCGGATGATGTCTACGATTACGAAAAAATTCTGCCTATCGTAGACAGAATCCTCGTAATGGGATATGACGAACACTGGTCAGGCTCAAGACCTGGCTCTGTAGCTTCAATTGACTGGTGCCGCCGTGTTGCAGAGTATTCGGTGCGCACAATAGGAAGGGATAAACTTATTATGGGGCTTCCTTTCTACGGACGCGCGTGGGGTGACTACGGTCCGTCCCGCGCTCTAGTTCATTCTTCAATTGCAGATCTTATTAATGAGCACAGCGCGCAGGTTTATTACGATAACGGGATACCTACTTTTATTTATAACAGAAATGTTTCTGTCAGGGTTTACTATGATGATGAACAATCGCTTACAAGCCGTATGCAAATGTATAAATCCATGAATGTAAGATCTGTCGGTTTTTGGCGGCTCGGGCAGGAAACTCAGGAAATCTGGAAATACCTCAGGGCGGGAAAATAATTACGCGCAATTTTTATATTTTTTTTGCTTTTATTAGCGGGTGATGTTATAATAATTAGTCATTATCATATCAGAAGATATGATAATGACTTTTTGACTTTAGCTGAAGGAGAATTTAAATATGGGAAAGACGTCTTTGTTTCCGGTTGTAAAAATTCATGAAGAAAAATGCATTAATTGCTATGCCTGCATAACAGGGTGTCCTGTAAAATACTGTATGGACGGTTCTGGCAAAAAACTAACAATAAACGAAGATCTTTGCATTGGCTGCGGAAATTGCATTCTGGTCTGCTCGCACAAAGCCCGTTACCTGGTAGATGATACCGATTTATTCATTAATGAAATAAAACAGGGACAAAAAATAGTTGCCGTTGTCGCTCCTGCCGTTGTGTCCGCTTTCCCGAAAGATTACCTTAAATTAAACGGCTGGCTTAAAAAACTGGGCGTAGAAGCTTTTTTTGACGTAAGCTTCGGCGCCGAACTTACTGTTATAAGTTATCTGGATCATATAAAAAAGAATAAACCAAGAACTGTGATTGCCCAGCCGTGTCCTGCTATTGTCAGCTTTATAGAAATTTATCATCCTGAATTACTTCAGTTTCTTGCTCCTGCGGACAGCCCTATGCTGCATACAATAAAGATGATCAGAGAATATTATCCGCAGTACAGGAATCATAAAACTGTCGTTATTTCGCCCTGTATAGCAAAAAAGAGGGAATTTGTTGAAACAGGTCTGGGTGATTACAATGTTACCATGTGGGCGCTCAAAAACTACCTGCAAGACAATAAAATTAACTTAGATTCATTTACCGAGATTGATTATTTTGGTCCAAGCGCCGAACGCGCCGTAGGTTTTTCTTTTCCGGGCGGTTTGATGGAAACAGCCGAACGATTTGTACCCGGTATCAGACGGCGCACAGACAAGGTTGAAGGCGTACATACAATTTATCCGTATTTGGAAGAAATTGTTGAATTAATGCCTACGAATATCAGATTTGCTCAGCTGATAGACTGTTTAAATTGTGAAAAAGGGTGTAACGGAGGTCCCGGAACCGGAAACCATAAAAAACCAAAGGTTGCGCTTGAAAATCCTGTACGCGATCGCAGGGAAAAACTCGGAGAATATCATAAAAAAACCAAGGGCGACTGGGTGTATAAAAAATTCCGAAAAATCCTGGATGCTTACTGGAAACCCAATTTATACGGGCGCACTTATGTTGACAGGTCCGCAAACAATTTTATAAAGCATCCGAACGAAATGGAACTTAAAGGAATATTTGAAAAACTGAGAAAGTATAAACAGGAAGATATTTATGACTGCACAAGCTGCGGTTACGGCAGCTGCAAGTCAATGGCAACCGCGATTTTTAATAAACTTAACAAACCTGAAAATTGTTCCCATTATATTTTCGCTCTTCTTCAGGAAGAGATGAAAGTAGAAGAATTACTGAATCTTCTCGCCGAGCATATTAACAGCGCAACGCAGCTGATTGATGGAATAACGACAATTGTTCACGATTTAAGCAAAACTATCGATTCGCAGTCAGCTTCCGTAGAAGAATCATCGAAAAAAACCGAATCAATGATAAATTCGTTAAAAAATACTTCAGTTATAACCCAAAATAAACAGGAAGCCATTAAGGAATTGCTTAATAATGCATCTGTAAGCCAGGAGTCAATGAAAGAAACCATTCAATCGGTTCAGAGTATTTCGCAATCGGTCGACGGCATAGGCTCTGCGATAAAAATAATAACCGCAATAGCCGCCAATACAAACCTTTTGTCAATGAATGCGGCAATTGAAGCGGCTCACGCGGGAGAAGCCGGCAAGGGTTTTGCCGTAGTATCAAACGAAATACGCCACCTTTCGGAAAGCACAAGGGAAAATTCACGTAACATTTCGCAGACTTTGAAAAACATCATTGACGGAATTGCAGTTACGTCAAAACAATCCAATAATACAGAAGCGCGCATTACGGAAATGTCCAAGGAAATCAACGATTTTGCCAAAATCATGACCAATCTCATAAGCACATTAAATAATCTATCATTCGACAGCGGCGAAATTATTACTTCCTTAAACAGTTTAAAAACACAGAGTAATGATGTTAAAGTCGTTTATAACAGAATGCTGGAAATGACAAACAAATTACGGGATTCAATGCATGCTTTAATGGAGACATCAAAGAAGAAAGAGACACTGCATTAACAAACCCTGTCGGGTCTTAATACTTCCGCTCCGTTTCTGTAAACATGCTGTACTTTAGCGTATTCATCAAGATAACATTGCACAAGAACCCTTACGGTTCTTTCAAGAGAACCCATGCAGTCAGGTTCGATACATGAAAATAAAGACAGCTCTTTAGCCCTTCCGCTTTTGCGGAGAGCAGCGCAAGGGTTAACCGCGTCAAGGTCTTTTGTCACGGAAAAAATTACAGAAACAATGTCTTTTTCTTCCAGTTTGTTTACGCGCAGAAGTTCGTCATACATGACGGATATTTGTCTGCAGATATCCTCAATTGAGTTTTCGCACATGGCAGCTCCCCTGAGAGCAAAAAGTTTATTCACAAGTTTCCTCCTGCAACAACGGAAATAAGGGTTTCAAACAGAATTATAACCAGAGTGTAAACGATAATAACCAAATAAAACACTATTTTAATGGCGCGTAATAAAGAAGGACGGCGGAAAAAATGATAAACGTTCATAAAAACCTTGTATAATGAACATAAACCCAGGATAAAAGATGAATACCTTAGGACGATCAATAAAAAAAAGAGTAATCTGTCGCTGTAATTTCTGTCCAAAAGATAAATAAAAAGGGTTGTCACGGAAATAATAAGGCTTAAATACAGTATACTTGCCGCTAACTGCTGAATTTTTAAAATTAAAATTTTACGAAACATCATTAAAAAAAACGCCTTGTCAAGAAATCAATATACAATTAATATAGTATAATGAAAAAATTTTTAATAACAATCTTAATCCTTATAATTATCGGCGGAGCGGGATTTTTTATGGGCTGGGCTCAATTTAAAGTCCCTCCCGGTTCCTATGGTGTAATATATTCAAAAACTCACGGAGTGGATCCTGTCCCGGTTCAATCCGGCGAATTCCACTGGGTATGGTACAAATTGATACCGACAAATGTGCAAATAGCCGTTTTCAGGCTGGAAACGGTTAAAGTACCTGTAAGCTTTAACAGTTCTCTGCCTTCCGGAGACAGTTATGCTTCCTTTGCAGGGCTTGCCGCAGCCGATTTTTCATGGAATCTAAAAGGGGAAATTTCATTCAATATTAACCCTGACATGCTGGTTACAATTGTTGAAAAACATAAATTAACAGATCAAATGTCTCTTGACGCTTATATTCAGGGAATAACGCAGGATATGACAGTAATTATTCTGCGCATACTTTCTTCAGCCGCTACAGACAATCAGCGGCTGGAAAGAATCCTCTCAGGAAACCTTGATGCGGAAATGGAAAGAGAAATAAGAAACAAGTTTCCGGAGATCAGTAATTTTTCATTTGTTATTCAATCAGCCGGTTTTCCTGATTTTATTCTTTACAGACAGGTGCGTCTTTTATATGAGGAATTTTTGTCAAAACAGCGTGAATTTGTATCTGACGCATTTGGCAAAAGAGCTGAAAACCATATCGAATCCCACCTGCGTTTTTCGGAACTTGAGCGTTACGGCGATTTATTGACAAGATTTCCGGTTTTACTTGATTATCTTTCAATGACTATGGGCAGAGAAGAACAGTAACCCTTATCCTTCCCTGTTTGTTGTTGAATAAACAGGTAAAATAAGATACCTTGTTATTTTGAATATAAGATACTTTTTCAAAACATACCTAATTTTGAAAAACTCAAGACACTTTTATAAGGAGAATACATGCGTAAGGCAGGGACCATAATACTTCTTTTTTTTGCTGGTTTTCCAGTCCTGCTTGCCGCACAGGCTGGAAATGATGACCCGTGGGGAAATCCTGACTGGGATCAGTATTATGATGATTTTTCCCGCGGAGACCAGACATTTATTATTTCCCTTGGAACTATATTTCCGGCTTTTTTTCGCAATGACGGAGAATCTATCGAACATAAGTTCAGCCCTCCTGTAGGAGGCACCGGCTCTTTGGCATATAATTACTATTTTAATTCCAATATTTTTATCGGCGGCGAAGCCGGAGGCATGTTTCTCCCGACATTGGGAGGAAATACATTATATGTTATACCCCTTGGCTTCAGAGCCGGTTATCAATTCAATTATTGGAAATTTGAATTTCCTGTGACTGCAGTTGCGGGCGTTACATGGTACAGATATCTGAGTATGGGGAATTTCGGTTTTTATTTCAAGGCAGGCGCAGCCGGTTTTTACAGGGTAAGTCCAAATTGGTCTTTCGGCGCCAATACCGACTGGTACTTTTTTCCGCAATGGACAGGCGATAAAAGTGAAAATGTTCAGGGTAATATGATAGATTTTACGCTCTCCGCAAGGTATCATTTTTAAATATGGTGAAAAACATGAAAATGCGAACTTTTATTAGTTTATTTCTTTCCCTTTTATTTTCATTTTTTATTTCATGCAACGACCCTGTTTTTTACACAATTTTCCAGGAAGAAGAACAGCTTGAACCTTTAATCAGCGGCTCACCGACAAATTTTGTCTTTTTTAAAGGAAGATTGTATGTCGCTTCAGGAACGGATATCTGGTCATATAAAAGTTTAAATCCAAATGAAAGAAAAAGAGAATACTGGACCAGCGCTGTTCCCGGCGGAAGAATTCTGCAAATTGCCGTTATGGAAGATAACTACATATTCGCGTTGTGTGAAGAAGCGGGAAGAAATGTTTTAAAAAGATCAAGTGACGGCAGAAATTGGGTTAAAATGGAAATGCCGTGGGAAAACGACCCGCAATTTAAAGACCTGCAATCTATACATGCGGCAGGCAATAAACTTTTTCTTTGCGCAGGCGTTATAGGGGCATTTGAAATTTATGATTATGATGATTTGACCACCCCGCTTCAGCGACCTCAAAACAGGATAATAAACGGCGTTGTTTTTAACGGATCAAGGCATTTCATAAGTACAAAACATCTTATAGATGAAAACAGCGGGAATATTTATATTTTTGAATCGGATACATTAAGAAGCATTGCAAGCGGTCCCTTTGTCGGGATTATTTGCACTGAAAACAGTTCAGGTTTTCCTTCAAGGATTTACGCAATAAGCCGTAACAGTACATTATTTGAAGTGAGGCAAAACGAAGAAGGCGAATACTCTGTTGTTTCAAGAGGAGTTTCAATGGGCAGAAGGCTGGCAACAGGAACTCTTGCTGTCTGGACAGATAAAAATAATCCTTCAAACAAACTGCTTCTGGCAGGAAGACAGGACGAAATGAAAAATACAGTAAACTATGTACACGGCTACATGGAAATAGTGCTGGACAGCGAAGGTAATATACTAGGCAATTTCAGGGAGCCGGGAAGCAACACAGCCGAATTCAGCAGTATAAAACAGGGTGATAACAGACGATATCTGTCAACAATCGGTTTACATCCTGTATCCCATATTATACAGGTACCGTCATATATAGACAGTAATATGGTTATTTTCGCTTCAACCCAGAAAAACGGCGTATGGTCATACCGTGATCGCAATTTTAACGGCGACTGGCTCTGGAATGCAGAAGATTATTAGCCGTTTATAAATGGACGAGCTTTTTAGCGAAAAAAATAAAAAAGAAGATAAAAACCCGCTTGCCGACAGAATGCGTCCGCGCTTTCTTGAAGATATAATTGGGCAGGATCATATCGTAGGACAGGGAAGACTTCTTCGCCGCGCGATTCAGGCTGACCGTCTTTCATCCATTATTCTCTACGGACCGCCGGGAACCGGAAAAACATCCCTTGCCTCAGTAATTGCAAATACTACAAGAGCCGCGTTTGAAAATTTAAACGCGGTTCTTTCCGGCGTTAAAGATATAAGAGAAGTTATTGACCGTGCGGATGAACGCTTAAGGCTTTACAGCCAGAGAACCATTCTCTTTGTTGATGAAGTTCACCGCTGGAACAAAGCGCAGCAGGATGCGCTTCTTCCGTGGGTGGAAAACGGGACTGTTATACTTGTAGGAGCCACAACAGAAAATCCCTTCTTTGAGGTTAACCGAGCTCTTGTAAGCCGCTCGAGAATTTTTCAGCTTAAACCTCTGGACAGCGGTGATTTAATGGAAACCGCTCTCCGCACCCTGTCTGATAAAGAACGCGGTTACGGTAACTTTAAAATTTCTTTTGAGGAAAACGCGCTTGAACATCTGGTTGAAATAGCGGGAGGAGATGCCCGAAGCCTTTTAAACGCGATGGAACTGGCTGTTGAAACAAGCATAGAACCCTGGCCTCCGGCATCCGGAGAAGAGATTTTTATATCCATGGAAGCTGCCGAGGAAAGTATCCAGAGGCGCGCACTCCTTTATGACCGTGACGGTGATTATCATTTTGATACAATCAGCGCGTTTATAAAAAGCATAAGGGGAAGCGACCCGGACGCAGCCCTTTACTGGCTTGCGAAAATGGTCAGAGCCGGAGAAGACCCAAAATTTATTTTCAGGCGCATGATAATATTGGCAAGCGAAGATATAGGGCTTGCAGACCCTTATGCGCTTTCTGTTGTAATTTCCTGCGCTCAGGCTTTTGAGCGCATCGGTTTTCCTGAAGGGAATTTTCCCCTCGCTCAGGCTTGTCTTTACCTTGCGACTGCTCCAAAATCAAATACAGCTTTTGCATATTTTGACGCATTAAAGGAAGTGGAAAAAGAAGACGCTGAAGTTCCAAATCATCTGCGGGATGCAAGCCGTGACGCTGAAAGTTTCGGTCACGGCGAAGGTTATATTTATCCCCATGCCTACCGTGATCATTGGGCTGCGCAGCAGTATTTACCTGGCTCTCTTAAAGGCAGAGCTTTTTATATCCCTTCGACAATCGGTTATGAGGGAAAAATCCGCGAAGATGTACTGCGGAAACGCGAACTTCAGGCTGCCATTGTGTTAGGTGACACGGAAAACGGAAACGAATTATTGTCATGGTCGGCAGCCGCAAAAGGAAGGGAGGGCTGGTTTAAGCGTCTTGAATCAGGAAGAAGCGCATCTTTGCTTAACGACCGCAGCGCGATTTTTTCGGCTGTCTCTGTGAAACGGCAGGATCGAATTTTGATACCGCTTGCAAACGACGGGCTTTTGCTTTGGGAAAGTCTCCGCTTGTGCCCTGAAGGGTTAAGCGCCGCTTTGGTAAACACTCCTGCGGCAAAAGAAGCTCTTTTGCGTTACTCATCTGTCCTTGATGAAAACGAAAAACCGTTAATCGCAGTAAGTAAGGAAATCCTGCCTTCGGCGCAACAGAGCGAAGAATGGTTTTCAACTTCTCAATTTGATCATATTTTTATCCGTAGCGCAAGATTAAATCAAGAACCTGATCTTCTTGCTTCCTGCGCGGGGATGCTGCTTGCCAATGGCGGAAATCTGGTTGTGCTTTTTTCACCGCCCGCTCTGGGAGAGCGAATTTCCCGTATTTTAAAGCATGAATGCGAAAACGAACAGATAATCCAAAAAATAATACCTGCTTTTGAACAGGCGGAAGAAGCTTTTTTTAATGGTTTAACCGGAGCCGGTTTTCAGGATGAAAAGGATATGAAAGCCGCATTTGAGAAGTATCCATTTTCCATAAATATTCAAACAATAGACCAAAAAGAAGAACGGCTTATAACAGAAAAAGATTTGACCTCATGGTTTAATGCTGAACAGTCGCGCTGGGGTTCGTTTATGGTGGAAAACCTTGAAAAAGGCGTATTTTCCGCGGTTGAAGAAGCGCTTCGCTCCAGAATTCTCAAAGGACCTGTTTTATGGAAAACAAAAAGCATTCTTTTCTCGGCAAAAAAATCAAATTATTAAAAAAAATATGTAAAGTTATAATTAATTTTTGCCGAAATTAAATTGACTTATATTGTCTTTTGACCAGTATCCGCGGTACCGGAAGGAAACAATATCTGTCAAATGGGAGCATGGATGCTTCCATCACAATTCAAGGAGGATGATATGATCATCAATCACAACCTTAGCGCAATGTTTGCGGACAGGTCCCTCAAGGTAACTCAAGTTAGCCTGACAAAAGACATGGAGAAACTCTCATCGGGTCTTCGCATTAACCGTGCCGGCGATGACGCATCAGGACTTGCTGTCTCGGAAAAAATGAGGAGTCAGATACGGGGTCTTAACCAGGCGTCTGCCAACGCGCAAAACGGCATTTCCTTTATCCAGGTTGCAGAAGGTTACCTTCAGGAATCCCAGGATATCCTGCAGCGCCTCAGGGAACTGGCAGTGCAGGCGGCAAACGGCATCTACACCGAAGAAGACAGAATGTACATCCAGGTTGAAGTCTCAGCTCTTATTGACGAAGTCGACAGAATCGCAAGTCATGCGCAGTTTAACGGCATGAATATGCTCACAGGCCGCTTCGCAAGAGAATCAGGTCAGAACTCAGTCACCGCTTCCATGTGGCTGCATATCGGTGCCAACATGGATCAAAGATCACAGGTCTTTATCGGTACAATGACGACAAAAGGTCTTGGCATCCGGCAATTTGACGACTCCTTTATCACTCTTGGAGATCCGAGCGGCGCGAACAGTGCAATCGGAACTCTTGACGCCGCTTTAAAGATTATCAACAAACAAAGAGCAGATCTTGGCGCTTATCAAAACAGGCTGGAACATGTTGTCCGCGGTCTTGATATAGGCGCGGAAAACCTGCAGGCTTCGGAATCCAGAATAAGGGACACTAACATGGCTAACCAAATGGTTGACTATGTAAAACACCAAATTCTTACACAATCCGGAACAGCAATGCTTGCGCAGGCAAACCAGAGAGCTAACGCTGTCTTGTCATTATTGCAATAGTGTACTACAATTAATGTAATGGGTAGTTTTGGCTTAAAACCCAAAACTACCCTACTCTGGAAATGTTCTTTGACAAAGACCCCTCCATGTGAGTGGGACAGCTCGAAACGATTATTTTAGGCTGATTAAAACCTAAATCGATCGTTTCGTTCTGTATGCGTTCAAAGGGATTGGTTGCGCGAAACCTTTCCCGGCGGACGCTCCCACAGAACGGTTCCGGCAAGGATAGCCGGGGCAAGTAAGGACTATGGAGGGTAATAAATGATTATTAATCACAACATGAGCGCTATTTACGCAGATCGTCAGCTCGGCGTAACCCAGTCTCAGATGACTAAAAACATGGAGAAGTTAAGCTCCGGTTTACAGATCAACAGGGCTGGAGATGATGCTTCAGGGTTAGCGGTTTCCGAAAAAATGAGAAGCCAGATTAGGGGATTACACCAGGCGGAACGCAATATACAAAACGGTGTGTCTTTTATCCAGGCTACTGAAGGATACCTTCAGGGAACTCAGGATATTCTGCACCGTCTTCGGGAATTATCTGTTCAGTCAGCCAACGGCATTTATACAGATGAAGATCGCATGATGATCCAAGTCGAAGTATCGCAGATGGTTGATGAAGTAAATCGTATAGCAAGCCATGCGCAGTTTAACGGCATGAATATGCTTACAGGCGCTTTTGCAATGGATTCAGCTGTCGGCAGAACAATGCAGCTGCAGGTTGGTGCGAACATGGATCAGAACGCAAAGATCTATGTAAACAACATGTCAGCCGGCGCCCTTGGGTTAATTGATGCTCAGGGAACACAGGGGAAAATTTCCATTTCAAATCCTGAAGAAGCAAATCTTGCCATTGGTACAGTTGACGCTGCTTTAAAAATTGTTTCAAAACAGAGAGCAGACCTTGGGGCATATCAGAATCGTTTTGAGCTGGCTGCTCAGGGCGTCGCCATCGCGGCGGAAAATATTCAGGCCGCAGAATCCCGTATTAGGGATGCGAACATGGCGTCTAAGATGGTTGACTACACAAAGGATTCCATCCTGACCCAGACCGGTACTGCAATGCTGGCTCAGGCCAATATGCGCACACAATCGGTATTAGCGCTGCTTTCTTAAGTTTTTCATTGCGAATTAAGAGACCTCTGGACGTCGTCTTTTATTCGTTTTCCCATCACTTAAGAAATTAAGCGATGGGAAGAAAAACAGTGAAGTTCGCGCCTTCACTGTCTTTATTCAGCATTTAGTTACGTGATAACTTTTGCAAGTTCGTTTGTAATATCGTATCACGTAACCATGTGCTGGGTTTCTGCCAGGGATTGGCAGGGGTTATATACACGGAGGTACAATATGTCAATTGCAAGTGTGGGATATCCTGTCTCACCCATGCCTCTTCCTATGGATTATCGCGGAGCGGTAAAACAGAGTGACGCGGCTTCAAAACCTAAACCTCAGAAAATCAGAATAGCAACAGAGGAAGTACAGCGAATTAGCAATGCGTTCAGCAAAAGACTGCAATTTGTTGTAGATCAGAATTCAAATCAGGTGATTGTTAAGGTGATAGACAAAGACACCGACAAAGTAATCAGAGAGCTTCCGCCTGAAGAATTACAGAGGCTGCATGTCAATTTAAAAGAGGCTATGGGGCTATTATTTGATGAAATGGTATAAATTTTAACCGCAGTTCATGCTGGTTATAAATAAAGGATTTGGGGGAGTTAATCAGATTTATGTCCGATGTTTTTGTACCAGGGGTTAGAAGCCGGTTCAATACAGATCAGATTATTCAGGATCTGATGAGGCTTGAACAGGTACCCAGAGACAGAGTTCAGAATAATATAGAAAGTCTCCAGCTTCACAGAAGCTATTGGCAGGAAGTCGGCAAGCGCATAAATTCCGTAAGAGACAGCGCGCGTTTTCTCTATTCATTTCAGAATCCTTTTAACGAAAGAATTGCCCAGTCGGCGGATTCTTCCGTTATAACGGCTACAGCAACAAGAGAAGCATCCGAACAGTCTTATAATTTCGCAGTCAAACAGACAGCGCAGGCAGATCGTTTTCTTTCTCAGCCTCTTGATGAAAAAATGAGAGTGGAAGCGGGTAAGTATAATTTTACGGTAGGAAATGACGAATTTTCCATAGATTTCAGAGGCGGCACTTTAAGGGAATTTACTGATACAGTAAACCGCAGAGGGCGGGATAAAATAAATTTAAGCCTTCTTGCAGTGCAGAGCGGAACAAGATCTTTATTAATTGAATCAAAATTAACAGGAATAGAAAATAAACTGTCATTTTCAGGCGATACAACCGATTTTGTTATTCAAATAGGCATGATGGAATATGCGAAAGAAATTAATTCAGGAAGAACTATCAGTATTAATGAAAATACAATTCGAAAAAATACCCAGAACCCGGAAAATATAACAATAAATGACGGAATAGTTAAATTATCCCCCCTTTCATCAGCATCGCTTTCCATGAGCGTATCCGCAGGCGCCAATTCACCTTTAATTTTAAAACTGGACACTCTAACAAGGGTTGAAGAAAGCGGCATTTTTAACGTTTCTCAGCCGCCGCCTGGTCCTTCTGTGCCGTCAAGTTCCGTAACTTACAGCGGTATAACTATAGAAAACGAACCATCAACCGCTCCTCTGCCGGAATGGAGAGCTCCTGTTGTTCCACAACGGCATGACGATATGGCTGTATTAAGCCTTAATTTTACAGACGGCAGCTCGGCAAAACTGCCTGTAATTACAGACAGCAGCAGTTTTGTTTCAAGGGTTTTTCCTCTTTCAGATGTTGCCCAGGGAAAAACAATCGCATCTCTCAATATAGAAAATTCAAATACTCACCGTGAAATATCTATTGGAAATGTAGAAATACTGGACCCTTCAGCATCAAGCGATGGTTTAAAACCTGTAAATCCTGTTTCCATTGCCAGAAATTCAATCATCTCGATGGAAGGCATTGATATTACTCGTTCAACCAACAATATTGACGACCTTATCCCGGGTTTAACATTAAATGTCAGGGGAATATCCGATAGACCGGTAGAAATTGATATAAGAGCAAATGTAGAAAGCATTAAAGACGCAATCATTACATTTGTAGGTAACTATAACCGTCTGATGGCGGAAATAAACATACTGACAAGTACAAGAGGCTCCACCACCCCCGATATGCCGCAGTCGGCTATACGCGGAGATGATCGTCTAATTGATGAATTAACATATTTATCAAGGGATGAAGCCGCTGAAATGAGAAAAAGACTCGGAGCTTTCAGCAGTGATATTACATTAACAACTTTAAAAAACAATCTTATGAGGACAGTAACAGCGCCCTACCCTACCAGCCTGGAACGTGATCTCTCTCTGCTTGCTCAAGTTGGAATAAGCTCAAACGCAGGCAGAAATTCAGGTTACGATGTCTCACGGCTTCGGGGATATCTTGAAATAGACGAAAAAACACTCGATGCCGCTTTGGAAAACAACATTCCGGCAATCAGGGAACTTTTCGCAAGCGACACAAACAGTGATTTACTTGCGGATACCGGAGTCGCTTTTAATGTAGATACGCTTTTAAGGCCTTTTGTCGAAACCGGCGGAATTATTACGTTAAAATCCAACACGATAGACTCCCGTATAAATCAGGATGAAAGACGTATCGCAACCCTTGACAGGCAGCTTGCGTCAAAAGAAGCGGAACTTCGTTTACAGTACGCAAGAATGGAATCTGCTTATGCACGAATGGAACAAATGTCAACTTCCCTTGATAATTTCAGTCAGCAAAACCGTCCCGTTAACAGGTAATAATATGGAAGTCAGAATTAACGATCATCCTGCGGATATAACCATTGACAACGAAAAAACGGTAGGTGAAGTGATGGCAGGGCTTGAACAATGGCTTTCAGGCTCCGGTCACCGCCTGAGCGGGCTTTCCATTGACGGAAAACCTGTAGATTTATCTTCGCTGGAAGATGTTTTTTCCAAAGAAATTACTTCCGTTAAAAACATAAATATTATCACGAGTTCTCTTGCTCAGCTGACAGCAGAATCCTTAATAAATCTTCTTGAAGACATAAAAGAATATGAAAGACTTGGATTTGAAGAAAAAAAAGAATTCATTAATACTTGGAAAGAAAAACCTCAATCTCTGTTTATCTCGGATCAAATGCCTGACTTAAATAATTTTTTCTTCAATTTATTTTCAGGCGGAAATATCGAAGCAAACACTGTCTTTTCCATAACAGAAGAACGGCTGAGGGAAGTGAAAAATCCGCTTGAGGAATTCGTAAATCTTCAATCTTTAGTTGAACAAACTTGCAGGCTTCTTGAGGATCTTCCCCTTGATGTTCAGACAGGAAAAGACGCAAAAGCAGCCCAGACAATTCAAATTTTTTCCGGCATCGCGGAAAAAATACTGCGTATATTAAAGCAGCTTGATATTCAGGGGTTTTTAAATCTGGAAGCGGATATTGAAAAACAGATTACTCAAATGATAAGCGCGTTTGGAAACCTTGTAAAAGAACTTCTGGATGCGTATGAAAGATATGACACAGTACTTTTGGGAGATCTTGCCGAGTATGAAGCCGCTGTGCGCCTTAAAGAATTATTTGATTTAATAATGAATAACAGCCGCCGTACAGAAGCAACGGGTAATTAAATGATTATTTATAATTTATTCGTTTTACAGATAGAAGTTGGTGATTTATGGGCAGATCCAACCATATCAGGCAGAGAGATAATTATTTTTGCGGTTATCGCCGCTTTATTGGCGGGATTAATCGCCGCTAAAAATCTGCTTAAAAAAAAAACACCGGGGAGCAAGACAGGCGCCGCAGGAGGTCTTTTTTCCGGTTTTGCCCTGAACAAATTAATTAAAGACCTGGACCTAAATTATGAACAGAAAAAAATGCTTAACTTTATTTTCAGGACAGACGGTGTTACAGATCCTGAAAAATCCCTGAATTCGCCTGCTCTTCTTGACCGCCATTTCAGCCGCGCATACCGGGTTATTGAAAAGACGTCCAATTCGGACGCAGATAAACAGCACAAGCTTGCAGTTCTTTTTTCCACAAGAAATATACTCGAAAGAAGCACGCTCGCAAGTTTAACATCAACCCGTCAAATAAATGACAATACTCCATTAATATTAAACACAGGAAAGGAAAAATTGAATGTCAGCATTCTTTCTACCAAAACTGAAAATCTTATTATTGAAGCGCCCAAAAATGTGCTTGGAAGCCAGATAAAAATCGCAAAAGGGACAAAAATAAGCGTTTTATTCTTTACAAAAAACAATAAAGGGTTTACCTTTGAAACAAGGGTAACAGGTTTTTCAAGCATGCACGGACGTCAGGTTATGCTTCTTGCCCATTCCAATAACTTAAGGTTCCTGTCACAGCGGCGATTCCGGCGCAAGCACGCGGTAATTGCTTGTTTTTTGAATTTGGTGTATGTTGAAGGAAGCGGAAAAAAGCAGCGCCTTGTTGTTGATAAACGCCGTCTTACCGCCAATATTGCGGATATTTCAGTTGGGGGTTGTTCCATAAAAATCAATACCCCTGTGCAGGTTGGAGCCAGATTTAAAGTTGAATTTAACCAGTCAGATATTAATGTAGCGGCATTAGGGCTGGTATTAAGAACAAACAGAACCGGAGGCGTTACTGTAATTCACATGAAATTCATAAAAGTAACCCAAAAGTCAATGAACCTGATAAATGCCTATGTATATGAGTATGCAGATGAGTAATTACGGAAAAAGGATGTTAAATTATGAAAATCAACACAATTAAAGACATGATAAGAAAAGACGTGCCTATTTATTACCGTAAACTCTATACAGGCGTTGCCTCTATTGAAATAAATGAAAAAGACAGGGATTTTCGCATTGATTTCTCCATTGAATATAAGCCTACAGGTCAAAAAGAAATAAACGTGAATTTTATTGATGAAATGGATTATCCTTTAGTGCCTATAATCAGAGATTTAAAAAAATATATTAATGAACTGGAAGCCGCAGGGGGTCTCCCTGATTAGAAGGCAGGGGGGAATAGAACTGGATTCCGCTTCCCCGGAAGAAACGATTCTAATTGGAAAAAAAATTGCCGCTTTACTTTCGAAAGGTTCTGTAGTCGCATTAAAAGGAGATATTGGCAGCGGAAAAACCTGCATTACAAAAGGAATTGCCAAAGGGCTTGGCATAAATGAAAATATTACAAGTCCAACCTACACAATAATTAGTGAGTATAAAAACGGCGCTAATCCTCTTCTGTTTCACATTGACGTATACAGGCTCAATAACGACAGCGATTTTGAAGATATCGGCGGACTTGAAATTTTAAACTCTGACGGAATTTCCGTTATTGAATGGAGTGAACGTATTCCAAATTCTCTTCCCTCAGACGTTATAATAATAAAAATGGAAATTACAGGACATTCGTCAAGAAAGATTCTTATAAACGGAATAAATAAAATATGAAACTGCTTGCAATAGATTCTGCATGTTCATTTCTTTCAGTTGCTGTAAGCTGCAAAAAGGAAATATTTTACATGGAAACAGAAGCCGGTATCAAACAATCGGAAATTATTATTGATTTTATTGACAGTTTGCTAAAAAAGGCATCTTTAAAGGCGGATGATCTTGACGGTGTTATCTGCATGAAAGGACCAGGCTCCTTTACAGGGCTGCGTATTGGTTATTCAATTGCAAAAGGGCTTGCTCTTTCGCTTTCCATACCTTTTACAGCCATTCCCACACTGGATTGCATAACGTGGGAGAAAATAAACAATTCAGGAGAGGCAGCAGAAGAAACTGTTCTTGCGGTTATACAGGCAGGAAAAAACGCCTTTTTTTCAGCTTTTTATAAAAACGGAGAATGCGTTAAACCTGTTGCTGACTTACATATTTCACAAATCATTGATGAAATAAACAGCATCAATGAAACCGAAAAAATAATAATTACAGGTCCTGCGGCGGAATTAATATACGCTTCTCTTCCTCAAAAAACAGGAGCGAGAATTACATTTGATAGAATTAAAAAAGGATATGCAAGAGAATTAATTTCCATTGCAAAAAAACAAAAATTACTGGATGAAGATGTATCCTATAATCTTTTCTCAGGTCCTGAATATTTCAGAAAAACAGACGCGGAAATAAGTTTACAAAAAATTCCAGAATAAGAATACCGATATAGAGTCTGTGTTTTAAAAATTAATTTTTTTAGATACCCTCCTTTTTATCCAGTTCCATAAAGGCTTCGGATAAAAATTTGTTTAAAAAAAGCATTTTATCCCTTTCTTTCCAGTTAAAAAGCGTTTTAGGAATACATTCTTCTATTTCTAATCCGAAACGTTTTTTAAATAATTCTTTACTGGGACCTTCAAAATAACGAAACCCCATAAGCAGGGTATCGCGTAAAAATGTTTTTTTATCCAGTTTCTCGCATTTTGCATTATTCAGAAACGGGTTTTTAACATACAGATCAGCATCCTGAATATATGTAAAACGTTTTGCATTTAAAGGTTCGTCGTAAATAATTGTGCCGCTTGCGCCGGGTCCTGCGCCCAGCCACTGTTCCATGCGCCAGTAGCGGATATTATGAAGGCACAAATTTTTATTTTTCGCAAAATTGGATATTTCATAATGAAGAAAGCCCTCTTCAATTAACGTGTCACGGGCTGTAAGCCAGACAGAATCGGAAGAATCATTATCGGGAAGAAGAACTTCCTTTAATTTTAATTTCTTTTCAAGAGGCGTTCCTTTTTCCAGTGTAAGACTGTAAAGGGAAATATGTGATAAATTAAAATCAAAGAGGCGTTTTAAATCATCCTTAACAATTTTTTCATTCTGATACGGAAGACCTGTCATAAGATCCGCGCTCAGAGAAGCAGGAAAAAAACTGGAAGCGAGAGAAAGGCATCTTTTTAGAACAGAAGCGTTTCCTTTCCTGTTTACAGCTGTCCGCGAAGGTTCATGGAAGGTTTGCACTCCAAGACTTAGCCTGTTTACTCCACCCTCACGGCAGACAGAAAGAAATTCTTCATCCGCGGATTCTGGATTCGCTTCTACTGTGAATTCTTCAGGCGCAAATCCATTTTTTTTATTTAACGCGTCAAGTAAAAATTTAATGCGTTTTCCAAGAACAGAAGGCGTTCCGCCGCCTATATAAACAGTTTTTATTTTCTTAATATCAAAAAAATCAAGCTGAAAATTTATATCATTAACAAGAGCTCTCGCAAACGCCTCTATTTGATCATCGCAAGGAAGCGCACAGGAATAAAAATCGCAGTAATCACAAAATGAAGCGCAGAAAGGAATATGTATGTATAATGAGCATGAATTCAAAACAGTTCAATTTTATTTACAGGCCAAAATCTTAAAACAGCCCTTGCTGTTATTAATGAAGGAGAAACCGCTCCCCATGTTCGCGAGTCATTTGTGTTGCTTCTGTCATCTGAAACTACAAAACATTCATTCGGTCCAAGAACTATTAAATCCATAACGCCGGAAAAAGGAAGCGATTCATCCCAAATTTCAAGGGTTTTTGGAATGTCAGGATGATAGGGTTTATGAGAAAGCTCAAATTCTGTAAGGCTGAAAAGATTATTTTTTGTTTTTACCCTGAACATATAATTATTCATGGAGATTTCATCTCCGGGAAGGCCTATTATCCGCTTTATATAATACTGCCCTCTTGCTGAAAAAATACTAACCCTCTGCGCGGTAAAAAATCTTACAACGCCGTCAATAAGGCGAAACGGAAGTTTTTGTTCGTTATTTTTTCCCATATCAACCAGAATAATGCTTCCGCGCTTAAACGGAAAATAATCCTCATCGTCATTACGGTTAAGCCATGAAGGCATCGTAAAGGAAGTAAAAATCAATCTGTCCCCTTTTGACAATTCCGGATGCATTGTATTGTTTTCCACTACCCAGACAGAAAATAAAAATGAACTTAAGCAGTTATAAATCACATAAAAAAGAAAAACAAAAAAAATAAATATAAATAAACGGTGACGCTGATGTTTCTGCGCCCTGAAAGAATACTGTTTTGATTTATCAAACATAAAATCCTGCCATTAAATCATCCTGCCAATCCGCCAGAAAGGCCAGTAAATCACCATTCCTTTGCCAAGCACTCTTGAAACTCTTACAGGACCGAAATAACGGCCGTCTCTTGAATTATCCCTGCTGTCTCCGACAGGGAAAATACGCCCCTGGGGAACATACCAGCCAAGAATGTGCCTTGCGTAAAGCATTGTATACCGGTTTTCGTGAGGGGAAGCTTTCCTGAGCGTTTCAAGCCTTGCACGCTCATGCGCCAGAAAGTCAGGGTAATGTAAATTCCCTGTTAATGATGCCTGTGTAATTAACTCTTCCGAAGCCATAATTCCCCTGTCTGCCCAGCCTGAAACCTGTCCTGCGGCAGCAAGAGAGGGGTATTGTTCCTGCTGCATTAATCTGCTGATACGGTGGTTCCATCCCCGCCTTTGGTTATACTCTCTTTCATCAATAAACCGATCTTCACCGGAAAAACAGATTTTTAATTCGCCGTTTTCTATAATAAATCGATCGCCTGCCTGTCCTGCCGCCCGCTTTATTAGAAAGTGAACTCTTGGGTCGCCTGATTCGTCCCTGTCAATATCTACAAGAGAAAGGGTTAACATATAAATAACCCTTTGGGCAATATCAAAAACAGGTCCTTTTGATATATACGAAGGATTCTCGAAAATGACAATATCGTTTCGTTTTGGGACAATGGGACTTGGGATTTTTAAAAGACCAGGCAGTAATTCAGGTCCGTAAACGATTTTATTGACAAAAACATGATCTCCGATGTTCAGGGTATCAATCATTGAACCGGAAGGAATCCTGTACGCCTGTACAAGGTACTGATTTATCAATAAAACCATGCCTGCAGCCCACAAAAACGCTTCAATCCAGTCAAGTACAGGATTTTTGCCTCTGCGTTTTTCTCTTTTTATCCTTCGTATTTTTTTTCTGTACGACAATATATTTTCTGTAATTATCTGTACTTTGTCAAAAAAATCCGGCATTTTTGAAGCATTTGGCATTTGCGGCATATTACCATAAAAATAAAGCCGCAATCAATACCGACTTTACAATAATCATCTATACAAAGTAAAATTAAAAAAATGTTTTTCAGGAGGATAACCGTTTGATAAAGGCAACAGCAAAACTGATTCTTGCTTTAAACGGCAATGTAAAAAAAAGCCAGATAGCGTCAGGGATGGCTTGGGGTGTAGTTTTAGGCTTAATCCCCGCTGGCAGTATTTTTTGGATTGTAATTTTTATAATTACATTTTTCTTCAAACACAATCATTGGTCAAAATTATTTTCCATGGCTGTTTTGAAAATCCTTTCGCCTCTAATTATATTTCATGTAGACAGTTTCGGATGGTTTGTTCTTCATTTCGAGGCTTTAAAACCTCTTTTTACAACTATGTACAATATGCCCTTTGTGCCTTTTACAAAGTTTAATAACACGCTTGTCATGGGAGGGCTTGCAGGCGGCGCCGTTCTCTGGCTGCCTTCATTCATCATTTTTATGCTTCTGATTCCGCTTTACCGCAATTATGCAGCTCCTTTTATCAGAAATTCCAGAATTGTAAAAGCAATAGGAAAATCTCCGCTGCTCAAACTATTCGAAAAATACCTCAACAATTAGGAGCTCCTGTGAAAGAAGAAATCAAAAATCCAAAACCGCCCAAAATACCGGGAAAAATAAAAAAACCTTTAAAGACAAAAGTCTTTGAAAAAAAATTCGCTAAGTATATTGAGCATCCGCAGGACAGGCAGTTTTTTATCTCATGTTTCGAAAAAAAAGACGATGTATATATTATCCGCGATTCTGTAACAAAAGAAGATGTAAAAAAATTAAAAACTCTTTTAAAAGTAATTAAGGCAAACAGAAAGGGAGCTGTTAATTTTATACCCCTAATTCTGGCGGCGGCGGCGGCAGGTGCAATTGTTTTTTTCTTTACAGTTATGGCAAACCCCATGCTTGAACGCGCTTTGGAAAAAGGGCTTGAATCAATATTTGAAGCCAAAGCGGATGTTAACAATTTCCGTCTTTCTGTTATTCGTTTCCGTATTTCCATAAGAAGCATTACAGTCGCAAATCGCGACAGTCCGATGACAAATCTTTTCCAGATGGGCAGAACAGAAATCCGCTTAAGACCCCAGGCGATACTCAGGGGAAAAATTTATATCGAAGAGATGCGCGCAGATACAATCCGTTTCGGAACAGAGCGTACTGTATCAGGAGCTCTTCCGGGCGTGCAAAGAAGAGTAAAACAGGAAAGACCGAAAAGTGAAGCCGCTCCGATTGTAGATTTGAAGAATTTCGACGCAATGGCTCTGTTAAACCAGGAATACGCGAAATTAAAAACTCCCGGTTTGTACGACGCGGCGATAAACTCTTATAACGAAATAAAAGCCAGATGGGAAAATCAGGTTGAATCTTCAAGAGCAAAAATAGAGGAACTTCGCGGAGCCGCTGCGCCCGTAATGGCTCTTAATGCAAATTCAATCCGGGATGCGGAAACATTAAGAAGTACAATTCAAAATATCAATACATTAATCTCTACAGCGCAGAGCACTACAGATATTGCCTCAAGTATTGTAAGCGGTCTTGAGACCGACATAAATACAGCGCGCCAGCTTGAACAAAATGCGCGCGACAGTCTTACAAACGATATTAATTATTTAAAGTCGCTTGTAGATTTGGGAAGCGGAGCCGCTTTTACCGCGTTTGAACCTTTTATAAGGGATGTACTTTCGGATACTGCCGAAGTATATCTGGATTACGGCTTCCGCGCGTTAGAAGCGCTTGAAAAAATAAAAACCCTTTCGGAAGCAAGACCGAAAACTGAAAAACCTAAAAAGGAACCTAAAGTCACTTTTAAAGGACGCGACGTTATCTTTCCGACTGTATCTTATCCTCAGTTTTTCCTCGGAATCCTTGCATCGGACTTTACCGTTGATACATGGAACTGGGCTTTTGATCTCCGCGATATAAGTTCTAACCCTGACATGACAGGTAAACCTGTTTCTCTTTCACTGGGGCTGACTGAAGACGGCGGAGTTAAACACAGGAAAGTTGGTTTTAACGGAAGAGCTGATTTCAGAACCAGTCCGCAGGAACGTTTTAACGCGGAAGTAAATGCAAGCGGTTTCTCTATTGACCTTAAAGACAAGCTTTCAGGTGCCGGAATAAACGGATTTTTGGGCGAGACTGATTTTTCCTTCTCTTTGGCAGGGCAGACAAGCGGCGCTTTTTCAGGCAGCGGAGGCGTAAATATATATAACGCGCATCTTATTAATCCAAGGGGAACGCTGGCAGAAGCTGCGGATACAGCGATAAGGGAAGCCGAAAAAATCAACCTTAGACTTCAATATATCCATCATATTGACAGAAATGACGAATTTAAAATCTCAACAAATATTGCCGAATTAATTGCGCTTGCGGTACGCAGAACGGCTGAAGCCTATGCGCAAAGAGCAATGGATGAAATTGAACGCGCCCTGCGTCAAAAAATAGAGCAGCATATTGACGGCAGATTTGTTTCCAGAGAAGAAACGGATTTGCTTTTTGCGATGGCAAGAGGAGACAGAAACGCGGCGGATCAGCTTAAAAATTCTCTTACAAACAAAAGAGATGAGTTTGAAAACAGGCTTAGAGGTATAGCTGATGAAGCGGTTGGACAAGTTAGGGACCAGGCAGGACAGGCAGTTCAGGATATTATGCAGGGACAGACGCCAAGCGCTCCTGTATTGCCTTCTCTTCCAAGGCTCCCAGGCAGGTAGTTTTTAGTTAACAAGAACAGACAGTTTTTCGCGGATAAATTCGCTTTTTTCCTGTAAACCGATGTTTCCGGCGGCAAGAAGAAGTACATTTGGTTTTTTAGGATCAAGTTTCACTTTGCCTTGAGATTCCTGCATCATCCGCAAAAGACGATCAATTTTTATGAGCGCGACTTTCGCGAATTCAATGCGGACAACTCCGGATCTTTCTTTCAACGATAAAACCGAAAGCTGTCTGCATATTATCCTGATCTCGGCAAGAGCAAGAAGCGAAGCCGCTTCATCCGGCGGAGGACCGAAACGATCGTTAAGCTCAGAGTAGACTTTCTCAAGTTCATCCTTTTCCGTAATTGCGGCAATCATTTTATAAACTTCCATTTTCTCCTGAAGCGAGTCAATGTATGTGTCGGGAATAAAACCGGAATATTCCAATTCCAGTAATGTTTCGGTTTCCGCTTCATAGTCTGTATCTTCAAGACGCTTAACAGCTTCTGAAAGCAGTTTAACATACAAATCAAAACCCACAGAGTAAATGTCGCCTGACTGTTCTCGTCCGAGCAAATTGCCGGCTCCCCGAATTTCCATGTCTTTCATTGCGATTTTAAAGCCTGAGCCAAGCTCTGTAAAATCCGATATTGTCTGCAGGCGTTTCATCGCGATTTCCGAAAGTGACTTTTGCTGCGGATAGAAAAGATAGGCATACGCTACACGATCGGAGCGGCCTACCCTTCCGCGAAGCTGGTAAAGCTGGGAAACTCCGTACATATCCGCGCGGTCAATTATAATTGTATTGACATTGGGTATATCGATTCCGTTTTCGATTATCGTGGTGGAAACCAAAACATGAAAACCTCCGTGTATGAAACGGCGCATAACGTCTTCAAGGTCGCGCCCTTCCATTTGTCCGTGAGCTGTATCAATCAGCATCTCGGGAAGAAGTTTCTCCAGTTTGTAACGTATTTCTTTAAGCGTTTCAACACGGTTATGAAGAAAGAACACCTGCCCTCCCCTCTCCGCCTCGCGGCGAATCGCCTGGACTATCTTCTTTTCGTCATATTCATCCACAAAAGTTTCGATTGGATGGCGTCCCGGAGGAGCTGTCGCAAGGAGACTCATATCGCGGATTTTCACAAGACTCATGTGAAGGGTGCGCGGGATAGGAGTTGCAGAAAGCGTAAGGCAGTCAACGTTTGTTTTTAGCTCCTTTAGCCTTTCCTTGTCCTTAACGCCGAAACGCTGCTCTTCATCTATTACAATAAACCCTAAGTTTTTAAAATGCACGTCACGCTGGATAATTCTGTGGGTTCCAACCAATAAATCTATTTCGCCTTTTTTTAACTGCTCCAGTATAAAACGAGTTTTTTTCCTGTCGACAAAGCGGGATAAAAGCGCGATATTTACCGGAAAACGGGAAAATCTTTCCAGAAAATTTTCATAATGCTGCTCCGCAAGAATTGTTGTGGGGGCAAGAAAAGCCGCCTGTTTTCCGCACATCACAGCCTTGAAGCAGGCGCGAAGGGCGACTTCGGTTTTGCCGTACCCCACATCGCCGCAGACAAGCCTGTCCATAGGAAATGCGCTTTCCATGTCCTGTTTTATTTCGGCTATACAGCGAAGCTGATCCTCTGTTTCTTCAAACGGAAAAGCGGCTTCAAACATTGTCTGCCACTCTGAATCTTCTCTAAAGGCATAACCTTGAGCCTGTTTTCTTTTTGAATATAATTCAATCAGCTTTTGCGCAATGTCCTCTACTGATTTTTTCACCTTGTTCTTGCGGTTTTCCCAGCTTTTTGAACCGAGAATATCAAGACGCGGCGCCTGTCCCTGGCTGCCTATATACCTCTGGATTAAGTTTACCTGTTCCACAGGCACAAACACAGATTCTTCATTCGCGTATTCAATGTGAATATAGTCTCTTTCATGCCCAAGTGATTTTAATCTTTCAATGCCTTTAAAAAGTCCGATGCCGTGATTAACATGAACAATATAATCGCCCGGGTTAAGTTCGATGAACGTATCAATAGGGCTTGACTTTACGGTTTTTAATGAACGGGGAGGTCTTTTGCGCCGCCCGAAAATTTCATTTTCCTGAACAACCATTAATTTGATGTCAGGCAGCGAAAAACCTGAAGAAAGCGGAGTTGCCATAATGTGAAGGGACTTATCCTGTGTAAGGATTTTTTTTATACGCTCCGCCTGCACTTCAGATTCGGCAGCCACGGCTATTTGCCAGCCGCCTGCAAGCAGCGAGGAGAACTCTTCATTAAGGTAATTAAGGTTACCGAAAAAACTTCTCGCGCTTTCGCAGGGAAGATCGATACGGCAAACATTAAGTTTCGCTTCGTTTTTAAGAGATAAAAACGATATCCGTCTTTTACACCCGTTAATTAAACTCATAAAATTCAGAAGCAGGCGTTCAGGCAGGGGATACTCGCGATTCTCCCTTTTTGCGCGGTTATAAAGTCCCTGATATTCGCTTTCTAGGTTCACTTGAGCGTTCTCAAGGCGTTCTTTGCAGGTTAAAACCAAAACCCCGGAATCATCAAGATAATCCAGTATACTGCCTGATTCTGTAAAAGCTAACGGGTAAAATAATTCTTCTCCCTGCATATTCCTATTTGTAATTAATTGATCAATTACAGCCTTTCCGCCGTCTGAAAATTCCTTTAGGGATAAAAGATTTTTTTCAAGTTCCTCGATTCTGCCGTCTGTCCAAACAACTTCTTTCATGGGTCTTATCAATAGATTTGAAAACTGTACATTCCCTGTCCCCTGAAGAGCGGGATCGAACTGTTTTATGGATTCTACCTTGTCAAAATCAAATAAAACCCGGAAAGCTTCATCATCCGCGCCCATAAAAATATCCAATACCTCTCCGCGCAGGGCAAATTCCCCTTGAACCTGTACGCGGGGAACGCGGATATAACCGTAAGAAATCAATATACGGGCAAGGGCTGAAGTATCAATGGCTCCTCCGGGTTTCAGAGAAACAAGAAGGCTTTTTATATAATCCCCTGAAGGCACAGGAGTAAGAAGCGCCCTCTGCGGTATTACAGCAATACCCGGCTTTCCAAGAACCAGTTCCGATAAAATTTTTACCCTTTCGGAAAAAACCAAAGATGACGGAGCAAGTTCCCTGTACGGAATTGACTGCCACCACGGAAATTTGAAACACGGAATGCCTGAAGCTCCCAAATCCATAACAAGTTCATCTGCGTCTTCTTCCTGCGGAACAACAACAAAAATACGCTCCTTTGCGGCGGAAAAAACATGAGACAGAAGAAGCGCCGTAAAAGACCCTTCGCTTCCTTCAATTTCTATCGGGTATTTTTCTTCTTTAACCGCTGAAAAAAGAGAAGAAACTGCCTTTGAGCCTTTAATTTTCTTTAATAGTTCAGGAAAAGATAATGTATTCATTTTTTTACGCCGATTACTATAATATAGAAGTGTGTTCATTTTGAATACCATTAATACTTTCAGAATTTAAGGAAGTGCGATGAAATATACTTACAGGCTGATAGGGGCAACCCTATTATTTTTTATAAACTATTCTTTTGTCTGCGCTTTTGAATCTTCACGGGGAGAAGTGGAATTCAATATACGTTTTTTTGACAGGAGAATCTACCATGTACAGACCGATCCGATTTTTGTACAGGTAACCATAACAAACAACAGCCCCTATCCGTACCGTTTTAAACTTGCAGATGATCGTTCCTTTTCCATTGATTTTGACATAAGGACAATGACAAACCGTCAGTTACCGCAGGCTGACTCGCTTGTAAGAAAGAGAACCCAAAACGCCCAGGTGTTTTTCCGTGAAATAACAATAGAGAGTTTTGAATCCTTTTCCTTTATTGAGGATCTACGCGATTATGTAATTTTCAGCCAGACGGGATCTTTCAGGGTACGCGCCAGAGTTTACCCTGAACTGATACGCGCAGTTCCTGCGGCAGGTCAAGCTGTAATCCCCGCTCTTGAATCCAATTTTTTAAATCTCTCTTTACGTCCCCCAATTATCCACGGCTCTGACGGTATCCCTTTAGAAATGGATGTTGCTACGGGAGCTTTACTTGTACGCCAGCAGCTGCCGCCTGATGAAGTGGTAACATATATGCTGCTCGCAAGACAAACATCCCAGTGGGAAAGATTTTTTTTATACCTTGATCTTGAAACAATGCTTACAAAGGATGCTTATCAGAGGCGGAGATGGCTTTCTGAAAATGAAGAAGGCAGAAGAAAAATGCTTTTACAATACCGTCAGACTTTACAAAATCCGGCAATTGACGATGATTTGAGCGTTATCCCGACTACTTTTGAAATTTTAAGAACTGTTTATAACAATAACGAAGGGACTGTAACTGCCCTGTTAAAATTCAGAATGCCTACGTACACGCAATTAAGGCAGTATATATATTACCTTGAAAAAAAGGATAACTACTGGATGATTGTAAACTATACAGTTCAGGGTTTGGGAACCGAAGACAACCGGTGATTGACATCAGTTTTTCATTTGGATAGGATAACATAGTGAGCAAAAAAGCAATAATTATTACTGACGGAACAGAATCAATTAATCTTGCGGCAAAAGAAATTTCAGGCAAGCTTGACAACTGCAAAGCAAAAATAATAAAGGCTGATAAATTTTCTCCTGAAACTCTTTTACCCGCTGATATTTTTTTTATTGGCTGTGAAAACCCAAAGCCATCTTCGTTTAATTATCTTGAAGATGTTCTTCTTCACATTAATCTGGCAAAAAGAGAATGCGGAATTTTCTCGCCCAATGAAAAAACGCTTGTTTACCTAAAAAAAATACTTAAAGACTGCGAAGCGGAGGTAAAAGTATGGTCCCTTTGAATCTGGACGATTACATAAGAAAAGTTCCGGATTTTCCAAAAAAAGGCATTCTTTATTATGATATAACAAGCGTTCTTGCATCCCCTGAGGCGTTTAAATTTTGCATTGATAAAATGGCAGAAATTTACAAAGATAAAAATATTGACGCCGTTGCCGCAATAGAAGCCAGAGGATTTTTATTCGCTTCTCCATTCGCGTCCGTATGCGGAATTCCGCTCATCCCGATCAGAAAAAAAGGTAAATTACCGGGCGTTACTTTATCAAAAAAATACGATCTTGAATATGCCCAGGCGGAAATTGAAGTCCACGCCGCAGATATTCCAAAAGGCAAACGAATTCTTCTGACAGACGACCTTATTGCAACAGGAGGAACGCTGAATGCCGCCCGCGCTCTTATTACAGAAGGCGGCGCTTATGTACCTGAAATTTTCGGCGTAGTGGGGCTTCCTTTCCTTAATTACCGGAAATTACTTGAACCTACACCTGTTACTACATTAATTGATTATTACTCTGAGTAAAAAAAACTAAAAGTCAAGCCTTAAAAATGTACGCCGAAATCGGCTGCAACCCGTTTTGCTTCAGGAGCCAAAGCCCGCAGATTCCTTATTCTGCTTGTTTCAGAAGGATGCGTGCTTAAAAACTCAGGACCTCCGCCTCCGCTCCTTGCAGCCATACGTTCCCACAAGGGAGCCCCTTCTTCCGGGTTGTACCCTGCAATAGCCATAAGGATTAGACCGTAGTGATCGGCTTCACTTTCATGTTCACGGCTGAATGGCAATGTTCCCAATAAATTTGAGCCGACGCCATAAGCTGTCATTGCAAGCGCCTGAGTCGTCGGAGAGCCTCCTCCGGTTAATATCGCCACTCCCACAGCTCCCAGCTGCTGAAGAACGCCTGCGCTCATCCGCTGCTGACCGTGGTTAAGAAGAGCGTGCGCGATTTCATGTCCCATTACAACCGCAACGCCTGCTTCCGTTTGCGTAATCGGAAGAATACCTGTATAAAAAACAATTTTTCCTCCCGGCATACACCAGGCGTTTACAGTATTATCCTGTACCAGATTAAATTCCCACCGGTAATCGTTTAAATAATCAGGTCTTCCTTCCGAAGTAAGCCATTTCTGTGCGGCTACAGACAATCTCTCTCCTACCCTTTTGATCATTTCGGACTCAGGAGTGCCCGTTACAACATTATTTTCATTGAGAAAAGTGTTATATTCGCTGAATGACATGGCAAAAAGTTCATTATTGCCTATAAATGCCATTGTATTTTTGCCGGAAAGAGGGTTAGTTGCGCAGCCTGAAAACAGTAAAATAATAAAAAAAACAGCGCTTATTCTTTTTAAATTTTTCATTTTTTTCACTCCTTCATTGTAACACTTGCAGAATATAAATAGCCCCTAGGGGAATCGAACCCCTCTTTTAAGATTGAGAATCTCATGTCCTGACCGATAGACGAAGGGGCCACAGAAATACTATAACAATGACCTTTGAGCATTGTCAATCTTACAGTTTATATGTTCCCTTATAATGGAAACGACAGAGTTATTATCGATTCTCACAATTTTTTTCTCGCGTTCATAACTTTCTGTAGAGTCGGATGCATGAGCTGTATTAACCATTACATTGCTTCCAAATTCACGGCGTACAGTTCCCTCAGGCGCTTTTAACGGGTCTGTAGGACCTAAGACATCCCTGATTTTATTAATTGCGTTTTCGCCTTCATAAACCATAATCATACATTTTATATCGCCTTCTTTTTCAGGATCGCCTGAATTACTGTCAGGCCATTTTCCCGATATAAAATTTATTATCTGATGAAATTGATTTTGGGCGCATTCATAACCTAAATCAGTGTGAAGGAGATTTGAAAGTTTCGCGCTTAATTTAAAGCCGAATTCTTTCTCCAGAAGTTCCTGGGCTTTTTTGCCGTAACTTACAGCAAGTTTCTCCTTAAGCACGGCTTCCACAGGACCGTAAAAATCCAGGGCTTCCGCAAGGGAAAATCTGTGAATCTTGATGCCGATAATGCGAAGCCCTGTACGCGAAAACATATCAATAATGGTTCCCGGTCTTGAAGAGTTATGCGTCCAGTTGTCAGGTTTAATTATTACAAGGGTTCTCTCAATTTTTGACGGATCTGGATATTTTATGTTTTGCACTATGTTATTTTGTTTTTCCAGAAAATCGGCAATAAATTTAAGATCGCCGTTCGCTTCATTCTGATGCCTTGGAGTAAAAACAGCAGGCTCAAAGTAACGGACTTCATTGGGATTATCAGGAGAAAAAATTAAGTCCGAGTAAGTGTCGCGTATTGTTTCGCCTGAAAGAGCGTCTACTTCAACATGCTGCGTGTATATGTGTCCGCAGACATTTAAAAGCTGCTCACATGGATTTTCACCGCTGAAAAGAAGGAGAAGCGTCCTGTGCGGTCTTCCTCCTGAGGGGGCTATATTTTTTTCAGCATAATCAGCAAGAAGCATAAGCTGATTTGACGGAGCTCTGGAACGCAGGCTTGCCGCGTAATCCATTGCAAATTGCTTGTCCGGCGCAAACATCTGCGCGCCTACCAACGATAAATCTGTCCGGGATAAAAGTCTTGAAAGAACTCCGCCGGTTCTGCTCTTGGCAATCGTATACGGCGTTACCAGTACATAAGATATGCTTTTACTCATACTAAACAATATATTATTTTATCTTTTTATTCAATCTCGGGCTTAAAAGGGGTTTAAGCGATAGGTTTCATTGAGAAAATGACTTTTCTGATATATAAAATTGATCAAGCCTTTTATCAATATCTTCCTTCATTGAATTTCGCAGTCTCATAAGCCGGTTATAAAGAATGGTCTCTGTTTCATAACCATTGATTTTAACTGAAGGTATAAATAATTGATAAATATCAACATCAAGCGCTTTTGCGATCCTTTCAAGAGCATTACTGCTTACCCATGTACGGCAACCCTCAATATCACTGATAGACTGGGCAGATAAATTGGAGGCTTCTGCCAATTTTTCCTGTGAGAAACCCCATTTCTTCCTAATAATTCTGATATTTAAAGCCAATAAAGCCTTTACATCAACTATTGCTTCTACCAATTTATTATCCCCAATATAAAGGTAAGGTATTAGTTATAGATTACCACTTGACAATAGTGGTTTAATATGCTACTAATAGTTTTAGTTTATAATTTCTGGGTTTTAATTCAGTTTTTATATGTAAATAGAGCCATGAAAGTGGCTTCTATAATAAGTCTGTGGAGACGAAAATACAGCTTCAAGGAGTTTTCTATGAAAAGCGCTATTAAACTTATTGGAATTATTGCACTGACAGCAATAATCGGATTTTTTATGATGAGCTGCAATAATGGTGTAGGCGGAGGTAGCGGCGGCGGCGCAGGCGGAAGCAGTGGCGGAAGCGGTGTCTACAGAGATGATGAACCAATAACTTTCCCAAAAGAAATTCACGATAATAGCAACACTGAATTTACACCATCAATAAAAGCAAAACCGTTCTATCCGACCACAGGAAGTGATCCTAAAATTATAGATTCATATACTGACGGAACAAACAACTATTACCTTTTAGATGTCGGATATGTTAAGGATGTCTATATTTCCACGCTTGCACAGGCAAATTATACAGGGGTTCCTCTGAATATTAGTAAGACAATAACTGAAACATCGCAAATAACAAACTCCTTAACTGAAACGATTACAAATACTTATTATTCATCGTATACAGGTAGTGATAAAGTTGGAGTAGGTACTGAATGGAAAAATAAATTTAACTTTTTTGGGCTTGGATCGGAATTAACTGTAAAGGCAAACTTTGAATGGACATGGCAAAATACTACATCTGATACAAACACCAAGTCTATGGCAAATACCCATACAACCACAACAGCTTATGCCGAAGCGCAAACAATATCATATTCGTTTGGTCTAAACAACCATCCTGTCGGGAGATATAGATACGCAATTTACAGCGATATTGATGTGTACTATTTGATAACCACCAGTATGAACAATGAAACATTATTAGATTGGGAAATAGTTACCTGCGCTCGTCCGAATTCCTATACTCTCAGTTCAGAATATTCACTTGACGGGAATTTTTCGAATGAATCGGATTCATTCCTGGAATTTACTAATGATTTTTACAAGCATTTAGTAAAACCGATCCTTCCCCCAGCCCCTCCCGTCCAACTCAATCATAATATAGTTACTACAACATTTCAGGCTAATGTGTGGGCAGAAAATCAAAACCTTGGGCTTGGGACATTCCATGTCACTGGAATCAAGGTTCGCTATAACGACAAAGAATATGTTTACGGTAATGCTTGGTATCAAGGCACGTTGGGTGGAGTCAGATTTAACGATGTTGATACGATTTCCTTAAGGGGAGCAAACAGAAGTATATTGATGGGCGGAACATTACATTGGCAAGGAACTATTAATGATAATAATGAAAGCGGTATTGCAGGCTGGAACAGAGGAGGAGCCACACTTAACGGCTTCAACGCATATTATTTAGTTGAGGATCCTACCAAGGATTTTGCGGCTAATGAAGAAGTAAAAATTTCCATAACGGATATTTGTGTTGAACTTCCAACGGCTGCGGCAGATAACACAGTTCCTGAAATTGTAACAACTAATTTTTCATCAGACATTTTTTGCGAAAGCACAAACAGCGGAAAGCTGAATTTTGATGTAATCGGAATTAAAGTAAAATACAATGGTTCTTATTATGTCATGGGTAATGCATGGCATTCTGGAACGCCCGGCAGTTCACGTTTTAATGATGTTGACCAAATTGAGCTTAGAAACAGCAGCCTAAAAATCCTATTTGGAGGTACGCTCCATTGGCAAGGCACCGTTAATGATTTTAATGAATCAGGCGTTGCAGGATTTGACAGAAATGGCGGCTTTGATTCTACGACGATAAAATATATGGTTGAGGATCCAAGTAGAGATTTTGCGGCAAATAAGAATAATCGAATATCAATTACAGGTATTTGCGTCAGGCTTGGTGATGTTGATTCCAACGCTGATTTGGTTCCCGAAATTGCGGCAACCAGTTTTACAGCGCAAATTCAATGCGAAGGGAGCTTCTCTGGGAGCGCAACCTTCAATGTTACAGGTGTTAAAGTCAAATACAATGCTCAGGATTACATATATGGCAACGCTTTCTTCTCAGGGACGCCTGGCGGAAGCAGATTCAATGATGTAGATCAATTTATGTTAAAAGATACAACAAAAGATGTTTTATTGGGCGGTACATTACATTGGCGTCCTAGTTCTTCGTTGGGGGGTGGGCTAGCTGATAACAATGAATCGGGCGTTGCAGGATTCGCAAATCTCAACGAAACGAATAAGAATATACAACGCAATAATCTAAAGTTCGTCAGGTACATGATTGAAGATCCTGGAAAAGATTTCGTGGCAAATAAGCGTAATAGAATCTCCATTACGGGAATCTGTGTTAGAATGTAGCGTCAAAAAAACAATGAGTATCAGGGAAAGCTGCTTCGTTTACCGGAGCAGCTTTTTTTATTGATGCAAGAGCAACGTATAATCATAACTGTTGTATTTTTTCAGTATGTTTAATACAATTCCTTGATGTTAAAGAACATGAGAAATATCGGCATTATGGCTCATATTGATGCCGGAAAAACAACTACCTCGGAAAGAATTCTCTATTATACGGGCAAAAGCCACAGAATCGGCGAAGTAGACGACGGCGAAGCGATTATGGACTGGATGGAACAGGAACAAGAAAGAGGCATTACCATTCAGAGCGCCGCAACTACCACTTACTGGAAAGATCATCAAATAAATATTATAGATACTCCGGGTCATGTGGATTTTACGGCGGAAGTTGAAAGGTCTCTTCGCGTACTGGACGGAGCAGTCGCGATTTTTGACGCAGTCCGCGGAGTTGAACCGCAAACCGAAACTGTGTGGCGTCAGGCGTGCCGTTACAATGTTCCGTGTATTGGTTATGTAAATAAAATGGACAGACTCGGCGCGGATTTTTATTTTGTGCTTGATGATATAAAAAATAAATTAAAAATAAATACAGCTCCTTTGCAGCTTCCAATCGGAAAAGAAAGCTCTTTCGAAGGCGTTATAGATTTAATCGAAATGAAAGAAATACGCTGGGAAAACAACGGAGAAAATCTGATTTACTGCGATATTGCCCCCCAGCGTGAAGAAGCCGCAAAGGAATGGAGAGAAAAACTGATTGACGCTCTTTCAGGCGTTTCCGATTGCATAACGGAAAAATATCTTGCAGGGGAAAATCTTGAACCTTCGCTAGTAAAAACGGAACTTCGCAAGGCTGTCATAAAACGCGAAATACTGCCTGTGTACGCCGGCGCTTCACGGCGCAATATGGGCGTTCAGCCTTTAATTGACGCAATAGTTGATTTTCTTCCTTCTCCCGATGAAACAACTCCGGCTCATGGTCATCATTCAAAAAAAGAAGAAGAAATAAAAATAAAATGCGATCCGCAGGGTCAGCCGCTTGGGCTTGTATTCAAAATACAAAACGACCGTGAAGCGGGAAGCCTTTGTTATGTAAGAATGTACTCAGGCTCTTTTAAAAGCGGGGTTTCTGTTTATAATATTGGCAAGAAAAAACGAGAGAGAGCTAACAGAATCTTAAGAATGCATTCAAATAAATCAGAGCCGATGGACAGTCTTGAAGCGGGCGACATCGGGGTTATCATAGGGATGAAACAGGCGCAAACAGGCGATACAATAGGAACTGAAAACTGGCCCATACTGCTTGAAAAAATGCAGTTTCCCGAACCTGTAATTTCCATTTCCATTGAACCTAAAACAATTTCAGATCAGGATAAATTAAAAGAAATTCTTGCAATCCTCGGCAGGGAAGATCCGACCTTCACAGTAAGGGAAAGCGAAGAAACGGGACAGCTTATAATTTCCGGCATGGGGGAACTGCACCTTGACGTGCTTGTTACGCGCATATTTAAGGAATATAAACTTGGCGCGAATGTCGGAAATCCCCAGGTAACCTACCGCGAATCAATCAGCAATGCAAACGAATACACGGAAAAATTCTCCAAAATTCTTGCCGGAAAGGAAAATACGGCGGGAATTACCCTGCGTGTGGAACCCGCGTTGCGCGGACAGGGCAACAAATATGTTTTTGCCGCAAAAACAGTGTCAGGAAAAAGCGAAATACCTTCCGAAATCCTGGATGCAATTGAGCGCGGCATAAAAGGAGCCTTCTCATCAGGTATTGTTATGGGATACCCCTGCATTGACATAACGGCAACTGTTACAGACATTCAATATTCGGAACTGACAGGAACCGAGTTCGCCTTTGAAGCCTGCGCAAGCATTGCCTTTGACGAAGCCTGCAGACAGGCTCTTCCTGTCCTTCTTGAACCCATAATGGCTGTCGATCTTAACTGCCCTCATGAATTTGTCGGAGACGTTATGAGTCTTGTAACGCAGCGGGGAGGACATATCTTAAATATGAACTCAAAAACAGATTTTGATGAGATCAAGGCGCAGGCGCCGATGGAAAAAATGTTCGGGTTTATGACAAGTTTACGCAGCGTTTCCCAGGGGCGCGCCGGTTTCAGCCTTGTTTTTTCTCATTTTGAAAAAAAACGCGCCTAGTGTCCTGTCTTATACAAATGACGGGACACTAGTGTTGTCTGTTTATCAAAACAGGAATATAATACAAAATTATGGAAAAAGTAATTTTAAAAGCGGAAGAACTTGACGGATTTTTAACAGCCGATGACAAGGAAAACCTTCAAAATCTTGATAATTTATTTGAAAAGGCGCTATTGATTTTCCCGCGTCTTCAGGCAGGAGAAAAAAACTCTGAAAGCAGTCTTATATCCATATACAACGATATGGGAAATTTAATGCAGGAGATTTGCAGGAAAAATCCCAGAATACAGGTTTATTCTTTTGTAACGCCGCAGACAAATCATTCTGAAGCATCCAGGGTAATAGCCAAGCTCAGGGCGACAGATACAAACAACAGGGAATTTCTTTATTATATCCAGCGCGCATACGAGATGCTTTTCAAACTTGCATGGGGAGGAACGACAGATTCAACCAAAAACTATCTGATTGTAAAGACTCCTGTAACATCTCCTGTGCAGAATTACGCCGTTCACAAAATAGCCAATATTGACAAAAAAATAGGTAATACGGTCATGTGCGTTATGTTAAGGGGGGCTCTTTTACCGTCCATGATCATGAGCAAGGAAATAGAAGAATATTCATCAAGCGGTTATGTTACGCCATTCGCATTGTTTAAAATAAAGCGCAACGACAGCAAAAATGAAAAAAACATGGAGTATATACTTGACCTTAACAGATCATATTTTAAACTGGAAGCTCTTGACGGCAAGGATCTTGTTTTTGCAGACCCGATGAACGCGACAGGCGGAAGTCTTGTCACTGTAATAAAATATCTTCTTGATTCGGGGATAAAACCGCGTTCAATCATGGTGTTTAATGTAATTTCTGCTCTAAAAGGCGCGTTGCGTATTGTAAGAGCTCTTGAAAACTGCGATGTCTTTACCCTATGGATGGACGGCGTACTTAACAAAGACGCATACATAATGCCTGGTCTTGGAGACGCAGGAGATCGCATAAACGGAAAAGACAATGAAACAAACAACAGAAACATTTTTCAGCTTGTCGCCGACTACGGCGCAAGCGTAGCAAATCTTTACCGCTCACAGTTATGCGAAATTGAAAATACCGTTCTTGGCTGCGGGAAATGAAAAAATTAAAAAGAAACGGATTTATTTTTATCTCTTTTCTTTTTTTATATCTTCCTTTTTTTTACGGCTGCATCTCTACGGCGGCTTCGGCGGAGGAGTATTACTCCATAGGAATGGCGTATTTTGAACTTGGAAAATATGAAGAAGCAGAAAGATGGCTTAACCGCGCAAAAGCGTCCGACAAGACAATTACAGCTTCCCAGTACAATCTTGGACGCATCGCGTTTGAAAGAAAAAGATTCCATGAAGCGGCGTCCCTTTTTGAAGAAATACTTACCAAAGACCCTGATAATGTACTTGCCCTTAAGGCGGCGGCATACACAAGAATCAACACAGGCGATATTCCCGCGGCTGAGAGACATTATTCAAGACTTCTGATACTTGTCCCCGAAAGTTCGGATGACGGATACAATCACGCGCTTGTGTTATACGCAATGGGACGCTACTCTGACTCAGAGAAGGTGCTGCAGAGGTATCTCCTTTCCATGCTTGTAAACAATGATATGCAGCTCCTGTACGCAAGAAGCCAGAAAGCGCAGAACAAGGCGGAAGCGATTGACAGTTATAATACATGGCTTTTAAACAATACTGACGCTGAAATCCGCAGTGAATATGCACAAACGCTTGAAAACCATGAACTATACGCAAGAGCGCTTGAAGAATACAGAAAATCCCTTGCGGAAACATCATCTGCGGCTTTAAGATCCAAAATTCTTTTTTCCATCGCAAGGGTTCATTTAACCGCGGACAGTGAAAGCGCAACAGGAATTACGGAACTTCAAAACGCAATCAATGAAGGATTTAATAATGCAGACGCTGCCGAAGAATTGCTTTTAATAAAGGGTTTAAGCAGCGCGAACATTGAAAGCATCAGGAATATAATCAATAATATGAAAAGAAGTTCTGAAATTTAAATGATTGTTTCAATGATTAAAATTATTTTTGAAATCCCTGATGTGAGCAGCATTAAGGAAAAAAGAAACGTTATTAAGTCCATTACCGACAAACTGTACAGGAATTATCACATGAGCGCCGCGGAAGTAGACCTTCAGGATTCACTTTCCTTTGCTCAAATCGGCGGCGCTGTTGTATCAAATTCAAAAGTTTTCGGCGAAAAAAAACTGCAAAAGGCGTTTAATATGATTGAAAAAGAGACCCCTGTGCGTATTCAGGATGTGTGTATTCATTCGGAGGAATTTTAATGAATAAAAGATTTTCAGCGTTTTTTTTATCTGCCGTTTTATTGATTTTTAATTCATGCATCGGTTTGTCCATGGATATTCAAATGCGTAAAAACGGCTCAGGCAGAATAAATATGGAATACCGTATTCCCATAACAGCGGAAACAATAGGCAGGCTTGACGGCAATGAAAACTGGCCGTTAATTCCTGTCGGCAGAGCCGACTGGGAAAGAAGCATTGAAAGAATAAAAGGAGCTGAGCTTGTATCATTTTCTTCCCGTGAAAGAGCGCAGGAAATAATTACAAATATAAGACTTGAATTTGAAAATACCGAGGCGCTGTTAAATATTATAGATCCTGCCAAAAAAAGAGCGTCTGTAAGAGACGGAGGACTTTTGCTCATCTTCAATGAACCTGTTTTATCAGTAATTAACAAAGACTTATTGGAATTGCTGAAAAAAGTCTCAGCCGGTTACAGGTTCACAGTAAGTTTCAGCGCAGGCGGGAATTCTGCTCTTTCTGTAACGGACGGAACAGGAAGGGAAATTCCGCCTCCGGAGAAAGCGGAAATTTCTTCGGCAGGGAGAAAAGTGTCTTTGTCTATGGAGACTGCGGAAATATTAAGCCTTGCAAACGGTCTTGGAGTAAAAATAAACTGGTAACTCTAGTATTTTTCAAAACTAAGGTTAGTTAAAAAAATGCTTTAAAAATAAATTTTTCTGCATTTTTTATCGGGTATTCCTGTCTTTCTGAAAAAATAAGTGTTAATCTGATCCCGCCACTCACGAGCATTTGACAGTTGCCTCTCAAAACGGGAAAGCACTGATTTATATACTTCGTTTTTTAGATCATTTTTTAAAGACTTCCATTCTTCCAGCATTAAAGCGGCTTCATCATAACCTTCAAAATGCGTATCATAGATATTCTCTAGCAGCGTTTTTCCGTTTTTCATTTTATAGTCATAACGCAGACGGTGGAAAAACAAAATCATGTTTTCAGGGCATGTATCAGGATCGGCGAACAAATCTGCGTTTATTTTTGAATACTGATCTGTGTATCCTGTTCCAGAAGGAGTACGGTCAATTCCAATTGCATGAGCGTCCGCGCGGTGATATGTTCCCCATCGGCTGTATTCATAACCTTCGATATTCGGACCGTAATGAAGACCCGGCGTTACCATAAAACATACACCGAAAGGAGCATTGTACTTTTCATAAACAGGATAGGATTTCAATAAAATACCTGCTATTTTCTCTGCGGCTTCTGTCTGCCCAAATGACAGAACGCTCCATTCATGCGCGATCTCCTCTTTAGTGACGTAAGGATTCCACGCAATGCGTCCGTATCCGTAAAGATTTGCCTGCGCCAATGTGTGCCCTGTCCAGTTGTTATCAAGTCCGACATTTACAACAGAGGCAAATCCTTCAATATTTGAGCATCCTTCCATGTACGGTTTTACAAGATCCTTAATACGGCTGCTTTTTAAATTCCCTTTTGCGTCTTCTGCGTTATCAATTGTATCAAAATTAAGGACATCTTCCCACATCCACGGCAGATAACAAAGATCAATCTGGTGTCCTGTATATTCCTGCGTTATCTGCAATTCCATAACATGGCGGGTTTTCTTTAAAGCTCCGAAAAGCGGAGTCACGGGTTCTCTTACCTGAAAATCATAGGGACCGAATTTTATCTGAAGGATAACATTATCATCAAATTCCCCGTCCTGCGGCATAAAGTGATCAAAAGCCGCCCTGGCGCGGTCTGTTTTAAGGTCTCGCCAGTCCTGCGTACAGTTGTACACAAAGCATCTCCATATTACAATTCCGCCGAAAGGCTTAACCGCTTTAGCAAGCATATTCGCGCCGTCTGAATGTGTGCGGTTATACTGAAAAGGTCCTGGCTCTCCTTCGGAATCCGCTTTAACAAGAAAGCCTGCCAAATCGGGGATGTATTTATAAATAAGGGAAGCTCTTTCCTTCCACCATTTTGCTGTATTTTCATCAAGAGGGTCTGCCGAAGGAAGCTGCCCCAATGAAAAGGGAGAAGCGAAATTAATGCTTATAAAAATCTTAATCCCAAACCGGCGGAAGACACAGGCAAGATCCGCCGCGTCTTTTAAATATTCTTCTGTAACTAGAAGTTTTGCGTTTCCCCTGACATTAACATTGTTTATTGAAATAAAATTGATTCCGGTTGAGGCAAGAAGACGCGCGTAATCTTCTATTCGCTTTTTATCGTAGTTAAATCTTCCGTCCTTGTAAAACAGGGAGCCGCCCGCATATCCGCGTTCAACAGTGCCGTCAAAATTATCCCAGTGGTTTATCATTCTTAACGGAGAGACAGGCGATTCGCACAATTCAAATCCGGTTTTAAGCTGTCCCAGCGCAAGGAGATTGAGAAAACGGAACACGCCGTATAAAAGACCGTTCTCGTTCTGACCTGCAATAAAAATGGATTTCTCGTTTACTTTTATGTAAAAGCCATCATTTTCCGGTTTTACATTTAAAAAATTGCAGAATTCCATCATTCCTAAATGCGTTCCGCTGGAAAGATTTTCCACCGCCATATCAGGTTCCAGGCTTTGTAATGGCCACGGAGGACAGTTATGCGATTTTGGGAAAAATCCCAAAAGACGGTTAATGCCGTTTGCGAATTCTTTTGCAGCCTGGGAAGCGACCTCTCCGCCTTCCTGCGCGAAAACAATCTGCGGTACGTTTATAAACGGAGTAACATTTCTTTCCTGCAGCCAGCAGCAATATTCATTTAACATAGTTATCCTGCATTTTTTTCAATCGCTTCAACAAGCCCTGAAAGGTAACAAAGTCCAAGAGCGCGGTCATAAAGACCGTATCCGGGCATGGATACCTCTCCCCAGATTGTCCTTCCGTGATCCGGGCGGACAGGTCCTGAAAATCCAATGTCATGGAGGGCTTTCATAATTTTATACATATCCATTGAACCGTCGCTTGAAAGATGCGCGGATTCTTCAAAATCCCCGGGACCGTTATGCTTTAAATTACGGCAGTGGGCAAAATGTATTCGTCCTTTAAGGCTGCCTATAATATCGGGGATGTCATTGTCAGGATTGGATCCAAGACTTCCTGTACATAGCGTAACTCCGTTATGCGCATTATCCACCATGCGGACAAGCCGCAAAAGATTTTCCTTGCCTGTTACAATGCGCGGCAGACCGAAAACAGACCATGCGGGATCGTCAGGATGTATCGCCATATTAATCCCGTATTTTTCGCAAACAGGCATTATTGCTTTTAAAAAATATTCAAGATTGGCAAAAAGAGCTTCTTCGCCGATTCCCTTGTACATTTCAAACAGTTCTTTAATCCTTGCCATTCTTTCAGGTTCCCATCCCGGCAGAATAAAACCTTCAGCTTTAGAATTTAAAACATCAAACATATTGTCAGGATTTATTTTATCTATAATTTTTTGATCGTAAGCCAACACTGTAGAACCGTCGGGACGCGGTTTTGCCAAATCAGAACGCGTCCAGTCAAAAACAGGCATAAAATTGTAACACACAATATTAATGCCCGCTTCTCCGAGAATTTTTAATGTCGCGATGTATTTTTCGATATATTTATCGCGGTGTTTATCCCCTGTTTTTATGGAATCATGAATGTTGACGCTTTCTATGCCGGCTATGACAAGCCCTGCGTCTTCAACCTGTTTTTTAAGAGCCAAAAAATCTTCACTTTTCCATTCTTCTCCAGCATGCACTCCGTACAAAGTTGTAATTACTCCGTAAATCCCAGGAACCTGCCTTATTTTATCCAAAGTAACAGGATCGTAACCGGGTCCGAACCAGCGCATCGTCATTTTCATTTTTTACCTCCGAATTTTCAAGCTCATTTAACTCTAAAACGCAATGAAGCCTTTTCAAGTTTCTCCGAATACGCGCGAAGTTCGATATTACCAGGCGAATCTCCTGCCTTTATAATTGCCAGCGCTTTTCCTTGCGACGTTACGACTTTTGGCAGAGTGAAACCAAGATTCGCGTTTAAATCAGGAGAACACGCGCCGAGGAACTGCGCGTCTCCTTCCAGAGCGAAATCAATTAACATCTCTTCGTTAGGGCATACAAGACCGTTTTTATCGGTAATATTAATTTCGATATGAGCGATACCGCCTGCGTCAAGGCTTGTCTTGTCTGCAGTAAGTTTTATTTTTTTTGCCAGATCCGCTGTTTTTAAAATATAAGAGCAGTCTTCTTCGCCTGGAAGAGATCCTTTGTTAAATCCCTTAACTTCAACAGTACCGCAGGTATACTCAAAAGTCCACTCAATTATTCCGTTCTCAAAATCATCTCTTTTTCTGCGACCTCTTTTTTTTCCGTTAATCCACAATTCCGCTTCATCGCAGTTTGTGAAAACGCATGCCGTTACATTGCGGCGTTCCAGATGCTTAAAATTAAGGTGGGATTCCATCTGCGGGAATGACCATCTCCCCCGCGAGTAATCATTTTTTTTGTTTTGATCATAAAACGCAAGATACACAAAAGGATCATTCGTCCAGATGCTTTTACGGAAATACGCATTAGGTTTCATAAAACCGCATATATCAAGTATTGAGCCTGTCCAGCCCTTGGAAGGCCACGGACTTTCGCCGAGATAATCGATTCCAGCCCAGATAAACTGCCCTATTACATTTTCATCTTCAAGCACAAACTGCCAGGGGTTTTTTGTTGTGACATCTTCAAAATTTGTCCCTGAACATGAGTAATATTCATAACATTCAGTGCCGACAATGGGCTTGTCAATCGCTTTTGAATAATGCGGATACAGCGGTTCATGGTAATTAAGCCCAAGCACATCTACGTCTTTTGCAAGTTTTTTTGTTAATTTTACAAGTTCTTCCACGGGAGCGTTAACCAGCGTTCTTGGATTTGCGTGCGGCGCAAGTGCGCAAGTGACAGGGCGGCTGTCAAGTTTATGCACTGTTGATACAAGTTTCTTTTGTATCTCCAGCATACTGTCTTCTCCCTGATTTTCAACTTCATTGCCGACACTCCACATAAAAATACAGGGGTGATTTCTGTCCCGTATAATCATGTCCGTAAGATCACGGTGAGCGTCTGTATCAAAATGCGCTGAGTAATAACCGCTCTTCCATTTATCAAAACATTCATCAATCACATAAAATCCAAGTTCATCGCAAAGATCAAGCAGTTCTTCGGCAGGGAGATTATGGCTTGTGCGTATCGCGTTACACCCTATACTTTTAAGGGTAACAAGCCTTCTTCGCCATACAGATTCATAAAATGCCGAACCTGTAATGCCAGAGTCATGGTGTAGACATACGCCTTTTAACTTAACTTTCTCTCCGTTAACTGTCATTCCCCTGTTATACGCAATTTCTACTGTACGGATGCCGAAGACAGTCTCTACAGGCTCGCTTTTTTCTCCGTTTATTTCAATAAAAACACTTGCCATGTATAAATCAGGTTTATCCGCAGACCACAATTGCGGATTTTTTATCTCAAGATGCTTTACGGCGCTTATTTCATCTTTGTCACCGAAATCAAAAGAAACAGACCCTACAGACGCTGATTTTCCCTCAGGAGTCAGCAGGTTAATATGACATATACCCTTTATTCCCTTTTCTTTTAACCTGTTTACAATTGCCGTTGTTACTGTAATTTCCGCCCGTTTGTTATCTGTCAATTTTGCATCGACGTGAATACCCCATGTTTTTATATGGGTTTTCGGAACGATTTTTAAGAATACATTTCTGTAAAGCCCAGAACCCGAATACCAGCGATCAGGGGCTTCGCACCCGTTATCAAGCCGTACTGCGATAAGATTTTTTCCTTCTTTGACAAATTTTGTAATATCAAGTTCAAAACTGGAATAACCTGATGCGCGTCCTCCTGCTTCCTGTCCGTTAACAAACACTTTACTGTTGCGGTATGCCCCTCCGAAATAAATGTACACGCACTTCTGCGAAATATCGGGTAACATAAATTCCTTGCGGTACCAGCAGATGCCTTCCCATACAAAAAAGCCCTGCATATTTTGCCCTGTATATCCTTCTTCGCCGCGGTTATACGGCTGGTTTATAACCCAGTCATGGGGGAGATCTACCCTTTTCCATGTCCGGTCGCTGTATTTTTCATATTGGGCGTTTTTAGGATTTCCAAGAATAAATTTCCAGTCGTTGTTAAAAATTACAGATGAACTGTCTCTCATGTTTTCTCCTTATCTTACAGGAAATGATTCAAATCCCGCATTTCGCAAAGACGCAATGGTAGAATTTGTATCCTGCCCTGACGGAACTGTAACAACCCACAAATCATTGCGCTGTTCAAGAGACGGTGAAAATCCCGCCTGTTTTAACGCTTCCATCTGCGCCTGTGCGTTCGCCTGACGGCTGAAAAGACCCGTTTGTAATCTTGTTAACGAAACTGATGTTTGAGATGAATTATTTACAGATGCAGCCTGCTGAATAGGGGCTTGCGGTAAGTTAACAGGCGCTGTCTGCGCCGAAGAAGGCAATAAAGCGGCTGCGCTCTCAGTTACAGGAAGCGAATCAAGCCCGCCTAATAAAAGCCAAAACGGGCTTGGGTTTACCGCAAAAACATTTCTTCCGTCTGACGCAAGGCGTCCTTCAGGGCTTTGCGGAAATTCCGCGGCAAGGCGCTGCCGCCACATAATGGCTGAAGCGCTGTCCGGATTAAAACGGCTATTAATTTTCCATAAAAGAAAATATATTTCGTTTTTCATACTTGAATAATCAGGATTTTCGGCAATTGCGGCAAGCGTGGAAGTATTTCCCGTATTTAAAGCATTGATACTGATATTTAAAAAATTCGCGCGCGGGGACTTTAGCAACAACGGCTCCAAGGCGGTGCGGGCTCTGTCCCACTCGCCCATTGCGGCAAGGCAAAAAGCGCAGGATAAAAGAGCATCGTCATCTATTTTGCCTGGAATTGCGCCTGCGGCATCCAGCCAGTTTCTTGCCGCGCCTTCAATGTCGCCTGTCATCTCCCGAAGACGGGCAAGGCGAACAAGGGCTTCATGACGCTCTAATGCAGATGTATTCCGGGAAGAAGCTGTTTTTTCAAGGTTTTGAATTACGACTTCCAGCGATGTCCCGCTGTGCGCAAAAACCGCATTTGCTGCAAACATAAACAATAATCCAATCATTACGACTGCGTATCGTTTATACGAACAAACGTTTAAATTTGCGCCATTGCGCCCGCAAAGTTCATTCATACTTTACCGCCGCTTCTTTTGGAAAAGAATTTTTGTCTTGATAAAGCTGCATCCTGTTTTATTTTATCATTATCACTGGTTTTTGTATCCTCATTTTTTACTTTTGGGTTTTGTTTATGTTTTTTATGAATAAACATAACAAGAGGTAAAGTGCAGAACATTCCAAGTATAAAAGACGTAAACACTGTAAGAAAAACAGGAACATTGGGAATATCAGTAAAACCAAAACTGATATTACACCTGTTTTCTAGGTTAAATGTGACAAACGCCAGAAATACGGAAAAAATCACTATAAAAACTATTAATCGCCAGGGCATAATACTGCCTCCTTCGCTAAAAATGTGTTTCCCTTAAGACCGGAAAGGGTAAGCTTTACAAAAGAGCCTATCATGGATTTAGCGCCGGGAACTGCGACCATTTCGTCCTTTTCTGTCCTTGTTATTAATTCATCGGCATTTTTTTTGGAAATCCCTTCTACTAATGCAATTTCATTGCTGCCAATTCTGCCTTTTAGAAGTTCCTGGGTGTGTTTTTTTTGAAGGTTTATAACACGGGAAAGCCTTTCTTTTTTTATTTCATCGCTTATTCTGTCCGGTAAATCAAATGCCTTAGTCCCTTCCCTTGGATTAAAATGGTACATAAATGAATAGAGAAACCTTATTTTTTCCATCAGTTCCAGGATCTTTTTCACATCTTCTTCCGTTTCGCCCGGAAAACCAACAAGAATATCCGTAGAAAGCGTTATATCCGGTATGGCTTTGCGAATTTCACTTACAAGTTCCAGATATTGATCCGACGTATAACCCCGGTTCATGGCTTTCAGCACATTGTCCGATCCATGCTGAACCGGAAGATGTAAATGGCGGCAGAAAACGTTATTATCAGCTATCACCTGTATTGTCTGTGCAGAAAAATTACCGGGGTTTGCCGAAAGAAAGCGTACCCGCTTTATGGATGTATTTTTTATTTCCAGCGCAATTTGTTTAAGAAGACAGGCAAAATCCGTTTTATCCTGTTCCCAAAAAAAATTGTTTACATTCTGTCCCAACAGAGTAATTTCCCTCACTCCCCTCTCTGCGACAAGGTCTATTTCTTCCGCTATATTCCGCGGATCGCGTGAAATCTCCCTGCCGCGGACATACGGAACAATGCAGTAAGAGCAGAAATTATTACAGCCGTGCATTATGGGAATAAAACTGCGGAACTGCCCTTCTTCAAGGTGGGTTTTAGAAAAAGAAAAAACTGATTTTTCATTTATGTCCAAAACCGCTTTTACACCGTTTTCGGCAGCTTCAAGTATAAGCGGAAAAAGCGGGCGGGAGGAAGTACCCATAACATAGTCAAGACCTGAATATTTCTCCTTTAATTTTTCGCCAAGCCTCTGCGCCATACACCCTGCGACAACAATTGTAATATTGTGTTTTGCTTTTTTTTTAAGGGAGACATAATGAGCGATACGGCCTAAGACCCTTCTTTCTGCGGTAAGCCGCACCGAGCAGGTATTAATTAATACAAGATTTGCGTCCTGCGGATTTACGGCTTCTTTCCATCCTCGTTCTTTGCAAACAAGAATTAAAGCCGCAGACTCCGCGCTGTTCATCTGACAGCCGTATGTTTCAAAAAAATAGTTCATAAAAATATTTTTTGTTTTTTAGGAACGTTTTCTTAAACCGGCGAAAAATTTTAAACCATTTAAAATTCCAAGCGCTATAAGCCCAAACGCGCCGATTGTCAGAATCGTAGAAGCTGCAGGAGCTGCTGCCGGTATTTTGGAAAGAAGAGCTAAAACTCCCGCCGCAGTAATTACAATACCCGGTTTACGATCTGTTGAATCTTTTGAGAAATAAGCGACAAGCCCGATAATACAGACAACAGCGCTAAGGACAAGCCCAATTACCCTGAAACGTGAAACAATCTGCAGTACGATGAGTAAAAAGCCTCCTACACTGCAAATAATCCCGTTAAAGCCAAATCTTGCAAGCTTTGATGTTGAAGGAATTTCATCTCTGTTTTCGATATCATACATGATAATTATTATATCACCTTTTGCGCGGCTTCAACAACATTTTGAAGTAGCATGGCAATAGTCATAGGTCCGACTCCGCCAGGCACCGGAGTAAAAAAGGACGCTTTTTCAGCAACATCTGCATTAACATCTCCGCAAAGCCTGTAGCCTTTTTTTGCCGATGCGTCAGGTACGCGGTTTACTCCGACGTCGATCACTGCCGCGTTTTCTTTTATCATACCGGCATCAATTAGCCCCGGCATCCCGGCTGCGGAAATCAGAATATCCGCCTGCCTTGTATGGAAACCTAAATCCTTTGTTCCTGTGTGACAGAGAGTTACTGTAGCGTTATACTCCCTGCGGATTAAAAGATTTAAAAGCGGTTTCCCTACGATATTGGATCTTCCTACAACAACTACATGAGAACCGGAAATTGGAATTTTATTTTCCTCCAGTATTACAAGAATTCCGTGCGGCGTACAGGGAAGAAAACAAGGTCTGCCTAAAATCATGTTTCCTACAGAAACCGGATGAAAACAATCCACATCTTTTTCAGGTTTTATAGCTTCTGTTATATAAGCTTCATCAAGATGCTCTGGCAGCGGCAATTGAACAAGAATACCATGAGTGTCTTTATCCAAATTTAAACCGTCAATAACAGAAAGAAGCTCTTTTTCTTGTGTGTCAGCAGGCAGCCTTATATCACGGCTTTTCATCCCCAGTTCCAAAAGCGCTTTCTCTTTGGCTTTCACATAGGAAAGGCTTGCAGGATTATCACCAACCAGTACAACAGCAAGACAGGGAACTACCCCTTTTATTTTTAATTTATCGCTCTCTTCTTTTACCCTGTTTCTAATTTTGGTCCCAAGAGCCTTTCCGTCAAGGATAACAGCTGGCATAACATCTCCTAATTATTAAAATGCGGCAATATTACGAAAAATCGTCCCTTTTCCGCTTTTATTTTTATTTCGCTGTCCAATGTAACATTACTAAGGCTAAAAAACATCCGATCCCATGAAAGACCTGAAAGCTGCCATTTTAAGCCGCTGCTTTTAGTTTCCCACGGACCTGAACCCAGCGGGAAAACTGACACTTTAGTCCCTTTGGGAGGGTATAAAACCAGTTCGTTTTTTTCAGTTTCCGCGTCTATACAGCGTATATCTTCGGTCTTTGTAAGCCAGCGCCCGGGGAATAAATCTCTTTCAAAAAGAGAACGTATGGCAAGGAGATGATCTATCCTGCCTTCGCCGCCGCCAAAAATCCAAATTTCATCGCATCTGTTTTCCGTAATTTTCTGCAATGCAAGTTCCGTATCGGTGTAATCCTTGTCCCTTGCATGTCGTATAACGCATTCAGCCGGATATGGCTTAAGTCTTGAAACGTCTACGGAATCCATATCGCCGATTATGCAATGAGGCTTTATTCCCGCTTCTTCGGCTGCTGCTAACCCGGAATCAGCCGCGACAAAGAACACATCCCTTGTTTCCTTTTTAATTATCCGTTTCGCAATTTGCGGATGAGGTCCTTCCCCTCCTGTAAAAATAATACCCAGCAAATTAATATTTCCTTCTCGAACCGAAGGTTCGCAGTTGTCGAACAAATCCAATAGAATTGTTCTACTCGTGGTTAAATCCCTGTAAAAAAAGTATACTTAATTACAGAAGGATATTCAATTGAGGGTAAATTTACATCCTGTCTTAAAAGAAATTGCTTCATTATTTAACAGTAACGGTAAAGAGATTTATCTTGTCGGAGGAGCTGTCAGAGATATGCTCAGAGGCAGGAAAATCCATGACTGGGACCTTGCCACAAACGCTCATCCTGAAGAGGTTACAGAAATTGTAAGGAGAGCAAAAGGGAAAGTAATCCCTACAGGCATTAAACACGGAACTGTAACTGTTTTTTTTAAAAATAAAAACGCGGAAATCACTACATTCAGGCTTGAATCGGAATATTCAGACGGGCGAAGACCCGACAAAATAAAATACGCCGATGCAATAGAAGAGGATCTTTCACGGCGTGATTTTACAATGAACGCAATAGCTTTGAGCCTTCCAAAGGGAGAAATTATAGATCCTTTCGGCGGAGAGAAAGATATAAAGAAAAAAATTATCCGGTGCGTAGGGAACGCGCAGGAGAGGTTTAACGAAGACGGGCTTCGCCCGCTGCGGGCTGTGCGTTTCGCATCCCAGCTTGGTTTTAAAATTGAGCAAAACACACAGGACGCAGTCGCAGGCGCATTGCGCGTATGCGCAAAGGTATCGCAGGAAAGGGTGCGGGATGAAATCGGCAAAATAATCGCTTCCCCTGTTCCCTCGCGCGGTTTTCTGTTAATGGAAAAAACAGGTCTTTTAAAACTTTTTTTGGAAGAGCTTGCGGATTGCAGAGGGATTGAACAAAAAGGATTTCATAAATTCGATGTACTAGATCATTCACTCCTTGCCTGTGATTACGCAGCCTTAAAAGGTTATTCGCAAAATTTACGCCTTGCGTCCCTTTTTCATGATATTGGAAAGCCTGAAGCAAGGCAAAAGGATGAAAACTCTTCCTGGACTTTTTACCGTCACGAAGAAATTTCAAGCAAAAAGGCGCGTATTATTTTAAGCCGCCTGCGTTACTCAAATACAATTACAGATTCTGTCTGCCATTTAATCAGGGAACATATGTTCCTCTATACCGATGACTGGTCTGACTCCGCTGTCCGCAGGTTTATAGCCCGCATAGGAGAAGCAAACCTTGAAAATATCTATTGTCTTCGCCGCGCGGATGCGTACGGCTTTTCCGGCAAAGAGCCTGACTTTCGTTCGCTTTTGAATCTTGCTGACAGAGTGAAAAAAGTTCTAACCAAAGGAAACGTCTTTACAGTAAAAGACCTTGCTGTCTGCGGAAACGATCTTATTACGGCAGGCATTCCTCCCGGCAGGAAAATGGGAATGATCTTAAATGAACTGCTTGAAACAGTCCTTGACGATCCTGCGCAAAATACAAAGGAAAAACTGCTGGAGATCGCTGAAAAAATTTATAAAGAAAGGCTTTAGATTAGTTTTTTAAATCACCTGTAATACATTAATGTGCGGAAAACAAAACTTTGCCAACCCTGTCGATATGCGCTTTTAAGTCAGGATTTGACAGCTTATCATAAATTGATACTTCAACAATAAAAGGCAAATCAGAATCATCAAAATCCCCTGTAATATGAATAAGGTCTGTGCGCGTAAAGGTATCGTCTGTAACAAGCGATAAGTCAATATCAGAGCCTGTACGGAAATTCCCTTTTGCCCTGCTGCCGTACAGAATAACCTGCTTTATCCCCGGATATTTCTTAAAAATTGAATTCATGATTGAGAGATTTTTACTGGACAATCCGTGTTTCATAATTATTCTAAAGAATTCATTTTCTCGGCAAATTCGCAAAAAAAATAATAATAAGTGTTGATAATTGCATCGTATAAATCATCTGCCATTTCTTCTTCATACAAATGTGACGCTAAATTACGGTCGTTAATCATATCCATCCAGAGATCGCCGTCTTTAATAAGCCCAATATTGAACGCCTGCCTGATTGCGTTTTTACTGCCAATTATGCCTGTTATTCCCTGTTCCTCAAGATAATCCTTCATCACATTCCACGCAAGCTCAAAAGTAAATTCAAACCCCTGAATCATTCCCTGCATTTCAAGATCAGAAAGTTCCCGTACCTGCGCAAGTTCAAAAGCGCTTGTCAGATTGGAAAGCGCTTTTTTAAAATTTTGAAAACGCTGTTTCCAGCGGATATCCTTATTCATGGTTTCCTTTATTTATCCTTAATCATATTGATTATCTCATAAAAATGATAGTCAATTATGTAGCTCCAAGCCGAATTACTGATATTGTAAACGGTCGCAGAGGTATTACCGCAGATACAGACTTGCGTTTGGCACGCCTTTTTGGACTAACCGAGGGATATTTTTTACGCCTGCAGGAACATATCGAAACTACACTTGTAAAGCAAAAAATCAGTTCTGAACTAAAAAAAATAATTCCTTTGGACAAAATAGCGTAAATATAGAAATTCTCATTAAAAAACACCTCACGCGCATAGTATCATATCTGCGGTTAATCTTTTGGCGGCACAGTAGGTTATTATCTAATTCTGCCTTTTTTATTGTAAGCGGTTTAACCCGCTTACAATTCTTTACAGAGCAGCTACCCGTCAGTTTACGATATTGGCTTGCGTAATTTTGAATGTGTCGATGCTTGTGTTAAAACCATTATTAAGGCTCCACCAACAGGCAATAACCAGTTTAATATCTTGCGCATCGAAGAACCGTTCGTCATTTATAAAATAGTCAAGTTCAATCGTCAGCTTCTTTGTAGTTGGATCCCACGTAACTCCATCTGGAAATCCAAATTGACCATCAACTAAGCAAATGCTTGATTGATCCTGCCACCACAATGAGCGGTTATGATCCTGCCATATTAAATCAAGCACCGGTAGTTCTTCATTTAAAACATTTACTGTAAGTTCAATCTTCGCACCCGGTTGTTTTGCCTTTGTAAACGCTTCTCCAGTTAAATCCCATCTTGCCATCCTGTAGTCATACGTCAAACCGTCTGCCCCAATACAGTAGTAATAATCGCCCATATTTCCTGTTACTGGTGTTCTTAACGTGTCTACAAGTTTAATATTAAAATTGCTGATAGTTGCCATGATATATCCATCGGGAACAGCATCAGGTATTGATTCGTTGACTTCATCCCAAGATGGCTCACCATCAAAAGTTATTGTTAACATATTGTTAACAGACAAAATAATTTCTTTATACTCTATGAAGTTACCTTTTCCTTCTATATCGGAATAATTCCCTGGCATGTTGTCAATATAAATTTCATGTGAAAAAGGTATGCCGGCAGTGATTTGTTTATTTTGGTTTTTGGTGCCTTCCCCAAGCCATATCCATCTGTCATCATCGGTTAATCCTTGAATATTAACTCTAAAAAAAGGTATATCCACGTCAGATGTTCCGCTGATTATTATTTTATATCTGTTCTGCCCGCCGTTTTCAAACATGCTGACATTTGCCGGATAATCCTTTACAAGTACGCTTACCCCCATGAACTCCAGTTTTCGCCTCTTGCAACATTAGCAGGATCCGAAGCGTTAACCCAACGGCTAGCACGCAGAAAAACAGTATCAAAAGAGCGCGGCATAAATTCAGTGCTGTCTTCAACAAAAGTTAATGAACGCGCCGCCAAGGGTGTGACAATTGAATCCAGAGTGCTCGTACCATCCACTTTTGCGGAAAAAATAATATTGGTGCCTTTCTCTTTAAGCGTTAACGTGCCGTCATTGCTGATTTCGACTACAGTAGCTTTAACGTGCCTTGTTATTCCGTCCCGTGTTGTAAGATTCAACCTGACATCGTCGTTAGGTAAAACGGCTCTTGCTCTGTTTGCGCTTATGCTGCTTCCAATTTGTAATGAATAGCTGTTACCTACTATGTCCTTACCCTTATAAGTGCCTGTTCCCGGAAGATTTACCTTTGTACCTCCGCCGCCGCCTCCTCCTCCGGCGCCGCCGCTGCTGCAAGCCGTTATCCCAAATCCAATTACTGCAATCAAAGCAATAATAACCAAACAACTGAATGTTTTTTTCATCATAAAACATCCTCCTTAGTTTTTTGCATTAACGGGTTTGATCCCGTATTCAACCTTTATACAACAGAGAATCTTAAAAGAAACCTATGAATTTTACCTGTTTATTACTGGGTTATATGTTTTTTATGGATTTTTTGTAATTTTTACGGGGCAAAAACAGGAATAAAGAAATACACAATAGATAATTATCTAAGTGTCCGCGACAGAAAACCTTCCGCCGATGTTGCGGTAAAAATTGCCAAAGAAAAACTGAATCCAGCGGCCAAAAAAAGGTCATTCTTGTATCGTCAAAAAATAAAAAAAATGCCATAATGTCTCCATGTTGGTATTAAAAATCATACTTGGGCTTTTTGGACTGGGAATAGTTGTATTTATTCATGAACTTGGGCATTTTGTCTTTGCGCGTTTGGCGGGAATTGACGTAGAAGCGTTCTCAATCGGGTGGGGAAAACCAATTCTGAAAAAGAAAATCGGCAATGTAGAGTACCGCCTGGGAATGTTTCCCGTAGGCGGATACTGCAAAATGAAAGGCGACACTGATTACAATGAAGCCTGGAACAATATGCAAAACGGTCTAAAGCCGGAAGACGGCTCCTACCTTGCGGCAAGCCCTTTAGGGAGAATCCTTGCCTGTTTCGGTGGACCTTTTTTCAATTTGATTTTCGCTGTTTTTTTGCTTTCCATTCTTTGGGGATCGGGTTTTGAAGTAAATACCCTTGAAAACAGAATTATCCTTGCTTCGGAAATAAGCGGCGAATCCTATCCGGCTGATTTTGCAGGGTTAAAAACCGGAGACCGCATTGTTGAAATTGCAGGTAAGCCGGTTTCCTTCTACCATGAAGTACAGGAAAATATCGCGTTAAACCCCGAAAAAGCGCTTCCCATAATGGTAGAACGCAACGGTGAAGTAATTAATTTAAATATCACGCCTTCTCTTGACAGAACAACAGGCGCCGGAAGAATCGGCGTGTATTTCTGGACAGACCCTGTTATTGACAGGGTAAAAGAAGGAAGCCCTTCCCATCTTGCAGGATTACAGCCGGGGGATGTTATTACAAGCGCAAACGGCATCGCTGTAAGGAACAGTATGGATATAATGAAAATAATGCAGCAAAATCCGGATACGCTTATCCTTGAATATACCCGCAGCGGCGTTTCTTCCCGTATTCAATTTGCAAGAAACGATTTTGAAAATGATCTTGGGTTTTCATGGGCGAATATAAGTTACCGCACTCCAAACCTTTCCGTTCCGTCCGCTATAGCTAAGGGAATAAAGGAAAGCTGGAAAACGCTTTCCATATCAATAAAAAGCCTTCGTCTGTTATTTATGGGAATCGATCTAACGCAGGCGGTATCAGGTCCTGTCCGCATAACGTACATGATCGGAGAAATGGCTGCCCACGGGTTCGGACAGGGGCTTGGAATTGGGCTGCGTTCAATCATGGAATTTTTAGCCGTCATATCCATTGCCCTGTGCGTAATGAATCTTCTGCCTCTTCCGATTCTTGACGGCGGTATGATTATTCTTTTTTTTGTGGAATTCATAAGAAGAAAACCCGCTCATCCGAAAGTAATAACAGTTTTTCAAAATTGCGGAATGGTTATTATTTTCGGACTAATGGTTTTTGCCCTGTTCGGAGACATTTTGTTTTTTATCCGTCACTAGGAGGATTTGAATGAAAAAAGAAATTACTTGTCCCTGCGGCGGCAAAATATCATTTGATTATGAAGAAGAAATAGATATCGATCAAAACGCAGAGTACCTTGAAAAAATTTTAAACGGAACATTCATGAGCTGCATCTGTTTATCCTGCAAAAAAAAACATAAACCTGAATTTAAAATAATGATTTCATGGAAAACCAAAAATCTTTTGCTTGAAGTATTGCCTGAGCTGGAACGCATGGAATTCTACCGCAGAAAGATAAAAAAAACCGCCTTTGAAACTGTTATCGGTTTTCCTGAAATGGCGGACAGGATTTCTGTAATAAAAGACGATCTTGAACCTGCGGTAATAGAAAAATTAAAATTATACCTTCTTGTAAAAGCCGAAGAAAATTATCCTGACAAAGAGGTAAACGCCTGGTATTACTGTAAAAGCGAAGCGGGCATTGAATTCCATCTTGACGGTATCAGGGAAGGTGAAGTAGCAGTAATGAAAATACCCCAGGAAGTATATGAAAAAACAAAAGAAGACTACAAAAAACATCCTAAAAAAGAAGATTATGCCGCTTTGCGCGTAAGCTCATATTTATCGGTTCAAAACATGATGCGTCCAGATATATAAAAATGAAAAAACATATTATTAATAAAATACTTTTATTTTTATTTTTTTTCTTTTGTATTTTCAATGTTCATTCTTTTGATATTACAGAAGGACACAGAGGAGCCATAACAGGATTTATCCATAAAGGAGAAAAGTTAATAACTTCGGCGGAAGACGGATATATCGTTATCTGGGATTTAAACAAAAGAACTTTGTCTGAACGTTTTCAACTGACAACATACGGAATACAGGCTCTTATATCTCATCCTGTTCTGGATGAAATCTGCGTTATAGAATCCGCAGGATTGAACAATTACAAAATATCGGTTTGGAATTATGTTCTTAAACAAAGATTATTTTCTGTTCATTCAGAACAGCCTGTAACAGGAATTAATTATTCCGGGAACGGCAGTTTTATAATAGCTTCCGGTTTTGACGGTTTACAAGCCGCATTTCTGGATTCCAAAACAGGAGAGATTATTCCTTCTCCCGGACTTCCGCACGGGACTGTAACATTTGCGGCAACAGGCAGAGCGGAAAGAAATATTCTGGTTTATCAGAACAAACTTGAGGATTTTTCCCTTGAATCCGAAATTCAGGACTCAGGATACGGAGGGCAGTTTTTTTATATTGACCTTCCGAACGGCTCTGTTATGAGCAATTTCCGCGCGCCTGTTTTTAACAAACCCGTAATTTTCAGCAGTAACCGCTTTCTTGCGGGAATGAGCTTAAACGGTTTATTGCTCGCGGACGCAGCTACGGGAGATATACTTGATATTATTGAAAATATTGACAGAAACGTTCTGCTCTGCCCTTCCGCAGACGAAATCTTCCTTCTGGGGCAGACCCGCGGCGGAACTGCTCTTTCGCGTTATTCTGTAGACAGAAACGGAAGACTTATAAAGCAGCAGGAAACACTTCTTGTTTTTAATGCGCCTGAAACGCAGATACGCATTAAAGAAATTGCTTCAGGAGAAAAAAATATTGCGTTTCTGACGGAAAATAACGATTTTTGCATTATCCCGTCTGATTACCATTTTTTAAGAAACAACGCGATCCTAAACATGGAAAAAAAACAGGGGTTCTCAAGAATTACACCCCTTTTATTTGAAAACGAAGACAGGTTCATTTTATGGCAGTCTGAAAATAACAGAAATACCCCGCAGATTGTTAATTCCAATTATCAGGTTGATGTTCAAACTTTTAATTTTTTGCCCGGACGTTTTCCCCTCCGTTCAATTTCCTGTTTGAATAACAGGCTTTTACTTCTTGATTCTTCGGGTAATTTGTCAATTTATGATTTGGCGAATTTATCTGCAAGAGCGGAATTTACATTTACATCGGCAGGTTCCAATGACGCATCTTTTATAAGCAACGATTATATAATAATAAGCCGAAGCATGGTTAACAATAACTCGCCCTTCATCTCTGTAAATTCCATAACGGGCGAGACAGTGCCGGTTCCTTATAACGCGCAGGCGGGATTATTGCTTTATACGGGAAAATCTGGAAATGTATACGCGGAAGCTGCGGAAAGAGACGGAAACAGGTTTATAACAACTGTTTTGAATCTGACATCATCTTCGTCCCCTGTGAGGGTTTTTGAATATAAAGGAGAATCTTCTCATCTTTCAATAGCGGAATCCTCGGGAACCCTTGCCGTTACATGCGGAAGCGAAGGCGCGTTTTTAGTTTCCGATAAAATGATTTATTTTGAAAGAACAAGCGGGCTTCCCGTAAAATTGCTTGCGTTTAATAATTTTTTTATAAGCCTTGACAGCGAAGGCAATATCGCATGGCATGACAACAGAAGCGGCAAACTGCTTGCTGTCCTCAGTATTTACGCGGACAAATGGGTACTGCGCACGAACGAAGAAATTTCAGGAAAGATTTCTCATACAAGGTAAAATAAAAAAAATCAATCGTGAGCCGGATTTTTTCTTACCTTTTTTATTGCAAAAGCTACTGCCTTTTTAAGGCTGTCGGCATAAGCCTGCTCAGTCATTGCCTGAGATGCGTAAAGGGTTCCCAGCAGTGAAAATCGGTATAATGGTTTTACCGTATTCAGGGAAATCGCGGCAATATCGACAACACACTCGTTGCAGCGGCACATATTCCCAGATTCTTTTTCAAGCTGACTCTCTATCTCCTGGATTACAAGAACCTCAGCTTCATTTTTTAAAAGGTCAAAATCATATTCGTCAATAAAACCCATATAAATCCTCCCGATAGAAATATTATACCAAAAATTTAAATACTTTCAAGATATACCTTGTAATTTTAATGATCGGGCGGCTGGTGTTCTTTCATCATTTGCGTAAATTTGGCAAACTTTGATACAAGATCAAGCTTTATAACTCCTGTAGGACCGTTTCTCTGTTTGGCGACAATAAGATCCGTAGGGATTATATCGGTCGAAATAGCAGTTTTTTCTTCTTTGTCTTTTGCGGTTTTTTTCGGCTGTTCACGGTTAAGAAAAAGCACAAGGTCCGCATCCTGCTCAATTGAACCTGAATCACGAAGATTTGCCAAGGTAGGCACTTCCCACTGAGCGTCACGGTTAAGCTGGCAAAGAACCACAACAGGTATATGCAATTCCCTCGCAAGGCTCTTTAAAGACCGGGAAATTTCGGAAATCTGCTCATAACGCGGCAGCGAACTGTTTTCATGTCCGATAAGACCCAAATAATCAATAAAAATTATCTCTATTTGCTGCTGCGCTCTCATTTTTCTTGCCTGCGCCCGAAGATCCAAAAGTTTCATATTCGGCATATCTACAATATGAAAAGGGGCTTCATAAATTACGCTCATCACATCGACTATTTTTTTGTAATCACCTGTGCTTAAAAAGCCGCTTCTTATATTCTGAGCCTGAACCATTGCCTCGCTGCTTATAAGACGCTGCACAAGGGCAATATCTGACATTTCAAGGGAGAAAAAAGCTGCGGAAATCTTTTTGTGAAAAGCAATATGGGAAGCCATGTTTAAGGCAAGAGCGGTCTTACCCACAGAAGGCCGCGCCCCGATAATGATAAATTCGTCCCGCTGAAAACCGGCTGTCATCTGATCAAGCCTTTCAAAACCGGAAGAAATTCCCGTTATCGGATTTTTAGACTTCATGACAGTATCTATCTGCTCTATTGTTTCTTTTAAAACTTCCCTTATTTTACGGTAAGAAAAAACCTGCCTTTCATCACTCAGCTCAAAAATACTCTGCTGTACTTCCTCCAATACTTCCCTTGCCTCTTTTGACTCATCGTAGGCGTTTACGCCTATTTTTGAAGCTACTTTTAAAAGAGACCTTTTTAGCGAATAATTTTTTACCATTTGCGCATAATAATCAATATTCGCGCTGGAAGGGATAACTGTTGTAAGCCCTGAAACATAGGAAGCGCCGCCTGCTTCATCAAGCTTACCCATTTGTTTTAATTCCTGAACAACAGTCTGGATATCGGCGCGCAGACCTTTGGAATCAAGATTTAAAACAGCCTCGTATATTCTCATGTTGGCGCGGGAATAAAAATCCAAAGGACGCAGATGAAGCTGAATTGCCGCAGTCACGGCATCAGTATCCGCAAGAAGGCTTCCTAGGGTAGCCTGTTCCAGGTCTTCATCATGAGGAGGTGTTTTGTCCCTGATTTTTTCAGCCATATACAGAACGGCTTACATTGACTGACCGGATGCTTCTTCCGCCGCCTTTTCTTCAACGGGAACATTGTTCTGCGCCGTTTCTTCTTTTTCCAGCACTTCCTGATTTTTTTTACTGCGGCGCGGCGCAGGTTTTGCGGCGGAACTTTCAGTCTTTATTTCCTGGGCAATAATAACAATGGAAATTTCGGCTGACTGATTTTCATAAAGTTTGATTACCGCTTTATACTTTCCGACGCTTTTTATGCTGTTTCCGGGGATCTCAATGCGTTTGCGTTCAATCTGGAATCCGTTCTTGACAAGTTCATCAGCTATTGTCTGATTCGTAACTGCGCCGTAAAGTCTTCCGTTCGCTCCCGCAGGCATGGTTATTGAAAGTTCAAGAGAATCCAATTTCTCCTTTAGACCTCTTGACGCAAGACGTTTTTGTTCCTTGCGCGCTTCAATTTCCGCTCTGCGGCTTTCAATAAGCTTTACCATACGCGAGGTATAAGGCAAAGCTATTCCTTTCGGGAATAAATAATTCCGCGCATAACCTCTTGCCACGTCTTTCACATCACCCTCTTCGCCGAGGGTCGGAAGATCCTTGTTTAAAATAACTTTCATGCCAAGCTCCTTTGGTACGAAATACTGCGTACCGGAATATCCCGAAAAGCCGTACGGGATACCATTATTTTTTATTCAGCCGCAAAAAAGCGGCTGTTTACCAATCGCAGCCTTACCCCGGAGTAGAGGAAGGCGCACGAAAACGAAACCAATTTTCCGCAACGCCAAGCAACAGCAGTCCTGCCGCGGCAATTGTGCCAAGAGGACTAAAAATGAGAAAAATAACCAGTAAATTTACAGCAAGCCTGAAACCAGGAGTCTTACGTGCAAGGAAAAACATTATTATTCCTGCGCCCTGTACAAAAAAAATTATGCAGCATACTACAAGAGCGTTCCATGCGATAATATCAAGAATTTGAATTTTAAGAATTCCTGTCATGACAACTGCCATAAGAGAGCAGGAAAAAACCCAAATTGTATTAACCGGCGCAAAAAACGCTGACAGAGAATTATCCTGATTATTTTTTTTTATAATCCGCACTGCGGTAAAAGCCGCATGGCGGTTAACAAAAAACAGGAAAAAAACGCTTGTTATTATACCGCCTCTTAAAGCGACGTTCAGTAATAATTCTTTTAATGATTCAGGCGTTACTGACGGAAAAAAGGCGGATAATATTTCCGACTGGGAATTAACCATCATGTTAAAAGCGGATTCCTTATTGCCGCCAAAAACAAGGAACATAAGGATTAATGAAACAACAGACGCCGATGCAATAAACCGGTACAATGTCCTTATACGGACACTTCCGCCAAGCATGATCCATGCAAAACATAAAGATAAAACCGCAAGATAAAGTGTATCCATTAATACCAAACTTGAACCCTGGCGAATAACAGATGTAAAAACAACATTAATACCCGCAGCAATGAAAAAAGCAATCCAGTAAGAATTGTAGACTAAAGCCGCATAACCCAATGGAGCTAAAAAAAACAAGGAAAGCAACCCGCCGTTAATGAAAAATACGCTTAAACATGCGCATACCAGCGCAGGAAGAAGTGTTTTTTTATTAATATAAAAAGGTAAATCCGCCGCCATGCCAGGAACGTTTTCTCTTTCCTTATATTTGCTTTTTTATTCGGCTACATAAGGAAGCAGTGCGATACTTCTTGCCTGTTTTATGGCAAGAGCCAAAGCTCGCTGGTGTTTTGCGCACGTACCAGTTATGCGGCGCGGAAGAATTTTTCCCCTTTCAGTAATAAAGCGGCGAAGCGTATCCGCTTCCTTGTAGTCAATTTTCATTTTTTGGGCGCAGAATTTGCATACCTTCTTTTTGAAAAAAACTTTGGCTCCTTTACCGCCTCTTCCTGAACGGTCATCGCCGTCTCTGTCTTCCATTTGCATATCCATTCCCCTGTCCTGACGGGAATGATGTTCATTATCAAAATATTTTTCTTCTGACATAAAAAGCTCCTTAATTATCAAATTTTAAAAAGGTATATCGTCGGCAAATCCATCGTCTTTTGACGAACTGTATGACTGCGTTTCAGATAAATTATCATTTGAAGCGGATTTATTAAAATTTTGCCTGTCCTGTGCTGCTCCGCCGCCGCCTAAAAGCTGTAAATAATTGGTTACAATTTCCACTTTAGACCTGTTCTGACCATCCTGCTGCCAGCGATCCTGGCGAAGTTCACCGTCAACGCCAACCATTTTGCCTTTTAAAAGATACGGATGAAGGGATTCGCCCTGTCTTCCCCATACAACAATATCAAAAAAATTCGCCTCATCTTCCCATTGATCGCCGTTTTTCTTCCGCCGATTTACCGCAATGGAGAATTTACAAACCGCCTGCCCTGATGATGTGTATTTTAGTTCTGCGTCTCTTGTCAGGCGGCCTATCAATACAACATGGTTTAGATCAGCCATTTACTTTCTCCGTCTCCTCCGCACGTACAAACAGGTATTTAAGGAGATTGGCGTTTAGTTTAAAAATACGGTCAAGAACAGTAATTTTGGCAGGATCAGCCTTGATAATTAAAAGGACATATCTGCCCTTTTTTCTCTTTTTTACTTCATAAGAGAGATCGCGTTCCCCGATTTCATCGGTTTTTTCAATCTCCGCTCCGTTGGCGGCAAGATCAGAAAGCAATAGATCCCGCCCTGTCTTGTGCTGGTCTTCTTCCATTGGAAAAATAACCATCAGTTCATATCGGCGCATATATCCTCCTTATGGCCTTATGCCCGGCACATAAACATAAATACCGGGAAAGAGGTTAGAGTTTTAAAAGATGAAACTCTACTGTATGGTATCAAAAAAAATAAATCGCGCCTAGTCCTGTTCGGCGTTTCGGGCAAGGCGGAAACCAATGCGTTCATTGCCGTCTTCCGGAAAATAAATGCCGCGAAACGCCGATCTTAGAGCATGTCCGCCGTTGATCCACGAGCCGCCCCGAATCACGCGAAAAGTACCCTTTAACGCTCCTTGTGGATCATTTTTAACCTCGCGTGAATAATCGCCGTACCAGTCCCAGCACCATTCAAACACATTCCCGTGCATATCGTATAAACCGAAAGAATTTTCATGAAAGGTGCCCACAGGAACAGTTGTTTCAGGAAACGACCCTGTAAATTCATTCATATAGGAGTAGTTCCCGTCATAATTTGCCTGTTCTGTGGTAATGTTGTTTCCTGTACTGAAAGGCGTGACTGTTCCGGCGCGGCAGGCGAATTCCCATTCTGCCTCTGTAGGCAGACGGTATCCGCCGGCATTCCTGTCCCATGTTACATCTGTTCCTATAATATTATAGACCGGAACTAAACCTTCCTGCCTGCTTAGGCTGTTACAATACTCTATTGCCTCATACCAGCTTACTCTTTCCACAGGCAGATTATCACCTTTAAAGTTACTGGGGTTTTTTCTCATTATTTTCATGTATTCACTTTGCGTAACTTCGTATTTCCCCATGTAAAATGAGCTAACAGTTACCTGATTCAGTATCTCGTCAAAATCACGTTCAGCTTCCTCGGAAGGGCTTCCCATGAAAAATGTTCCGCCTTTTATCAATATCATGTTTGAATCATGCTGTTTGGCGCAGCTTAAAATTATAAAGCTTATTAATATGATTGAACCTGTCAGCCTTTTCATTTTTACTCCTGATTTCTTAAATTATTACCATTCGCCTGCAAAAATTATTTCAGGTTCCAGATCAAAGCCTGTTTCCGATTTAACTTTTAAAGCTGTTTCGTCCATAAGATCGCGGATATCGAGGGCGCTTGCATAACCTGTGTTAATCACAATATTTCCATGAAACGGCGCAATTTGAGCGTCTCCTTTCCTAAAACCTTTTAAGCCAAGTTCATCAATAATCCTGCCCGCAGGTTTTCCGAAATCGCGGTTATTTTTAAACGCAGAACCCGCGCTGGGAAAAAGGTAATGACCTTTCTCTTTACGGTCTTTTTTGTTTTTTTCCATTTCGGCTAAAATTTTTTCTTTACTTCCTTTTTTCAGGCTGAATGCGGCGTTTAATATAAGGCAATCCATTTTTTGAAACGGGCTTTTTTTATACCCAAATTCTTTCAAATCTTCTTTTTTAATTATCTTATTTATAAATGATCCCTGTTCCCAAACAATATATTCTGCGCTTAACAAAATATCCGACACTTCGCTTTCGTAACAACGGGCATTCATCCAGACTGCGCCTCCGATAGTACCCGGCATCCCTGCAAGAAATTCAAAACCGCTAAGACCTTCTGAAGCTGCCAAATCCGCAGCTTCATTGATGCCTGTTCCGCTTTTAAAAACTTTTATTTCTTCGCTTGCGCATGTTGATTCGCTTTCTCCTTTCCATGCATTCATGTCAAGCACTATTCCCCGAATTCCTTTATCCGAAACAACAATGTTGGCGCCTCCTCCAAGAATAAAAATTTTTACACCCGCCAAACGGGCATGATATAAAAGAGAAACGCAAAAATCATAAAACCCCTCTCCTTTAGGCTGAACCCAGCAATCGGCTGTACCTCCGACTTTAAACGTAGTGTGATCTTTCATCGGTTCATTAAAACGGACATCAATTTCACAGGGGTTTTCTTTCTTGCATCTTAAAACAATTTCCCTTAATTTATTATCCATCTTTTTTTTAATTTTTCCTTATGTTACTGGGGCAAATCAATACCAAGCGTTTGAGCCGTCCGTCTTGCCCTTCTTGCAAGACTTTCGTTTCTGTCGCCTGCAAGCGGAGTTATCTCCTTTGAAAGCATCGCAAGCCCGTTGTTAGCTGCCATATCAAGTCCGTATAATTTTTCAACGATGCCGCCGCTCAGCAGAAAACGGCGCGTTATGTTTTCCATATCCGTTTTATCGCCTGCAATTACAGTTTCGCCTATAACTTTTAAAAGACCGTTATAAAGAACTGTCTGGTTTCTTGTTTTCGCGTCATCAAGTTCAATTATAAGTTTACTGAAATTCTTTCCGCTTTCGTTTTTCATAAGCATTTCCGCCGCTATAATGCGGATACGATCGGAAGTTTTACGTTCCGTAAAAAGACCTTCAAGAACAGCATTTGACTCATCATTCGCAATTGCGCCAAGAGCGCGGACTGCCTCATCCCTTACATTGGGAACTTCATCTCTTTCAGCGCGGAATTTCAAAAAAGGAACGGCAGATGCCAATTTTCTTTCACGGCTTGCCTGAGCTGCGGCAAAGCGCGTACGGTAATAAGAATCCCTGAAAGCTTCCAAAATCGCCTTGTCTACAGCTTCTCCCGAAAACGGTCCAAGAGCGGCTACCGCGGCTGAACGCACATTGGGATCATTTGTAGTTATGCAGCCGAGCACGGCTTCAAGACCGCTTTCATCCCCTATCATGGAAATTGCGCCTAACGCAGCGACTCGCAGGGGAACGCGTTCATCCGCGTTTGCAGCAATTTCCGTAAGCAGGGGAAGTCCTTTTTTAGAACCTGTAGCTCCGATTGCCGTAATTACTTCCCTGCGGTTATCATCGCCAGGGTTTCGGTTTTCATAAAAGTCAATAAGAAAATCCGCAGCAGTATCGGTTAAATCGCTGTCGCCTGCTGAACTTGCCCTTCCCAAAGCGCGAAAAGCGGTATTCAGAAAACGCCTTTCTTCAGTATCAAGAAGTTCCATAATTTCAGGGACTGCCTGAGAAGATTTAACCCTCCCAAGATAATCAACTGCGGAAAGCACTGTTTCATTCGCCTCGTCTTCACGCTCAATAATTGCCCTGATTGCGCGTTCTTCAAGCCCGCTCTTTTCCCGCTCTCCGAAAAAGCCGAAAACGCCGTTTAATATTCTTTGATTTCTAGTGTCATTAACAAGAGCAATAAGTTCATCATCAAGATAATCCGCATTCTCCGTTCTTAATGATTGTATAAGAGAAGCGATTTCAGTCTCTGTTCCGTATAAAATTGTATCACGGCGGGAAGCTTCAACATCCTGCTGCGCATATAAGGAAAACGATAATAAAAACAACAAAAAACAGCACATATTTTTGTTTTTAAAACATAATCCTTTCATATCATTCTCCTTCATTGTATCGCGATAAAAATTCCTTTTTAAAATCAAGGAATTTTCCTTCTTGTATGGCGCATCTTGCGCCTTTTACAAGATCATTTATAAAATACAGGTTGTGGTAACTTGCCAGCATTGAAAACAAAATCTCTTTAGTTTTAAACAAATGACGCATGTATGCGCGGGTGTATTCCCTGCATACTTTACAGCCGCACTCTTTATCTATCGGCGAAAAATCAAACGTATTATCGGTTCTTTTAAGCGCAAACGGTCCATTTCGTGTATAAACCCTTCCGTTTCGCGCTTCTCTTGTAAGCAGAACACAGTCAAACATATCTATACCATGTTCAATCGCGTTTAAAATATACTCAGGAGTTCCGATACCCATAACATACCGCGGTTTTTCTTCAGGAAGAAATGCGGATGTATAGGATAATGTTTCATAAAAAACTTCAGACGGCTCTCCTACAGAAAGACCGCCTATAGCTATGCCGGGAGTTCCTGATTCTATACATACTTCAGCGCTTCTTTTGCGGAGATCGGGGAAAAAATTTCCCTGAACAATGCTGAAAAGACTGCCATTGTAACCATCGGCGGAAACAGCCTTTTCCCATGCGGTTTTTGCCCTTCCAAGCCATTCTGTCGTAATCGCAAGCGCCTGCTCCGCTTCCTTTCTTGAAGCCTTCCAACTGGAACAGTAATCAAGCTGCATCTGTATATCACTGCCAAGCAGCGCCTGAAATTCAACAACTTTTTCCGGGCTTAAAAAATGCCTTTGTCCGTCTATATGAGACTGAAACCATGCTCCTTCCTGCCTGATTTTGCGTAACGCGGAGAGGGAAAAAATCTGAAATCCCCCTGAATCTGTCAGTATATTGCGATCCCAGTTCATGAACTTATGCAAGCCGCCTGATTTTTTTATTACGCCTTCACCGGGTCTTAAATAAAGATGATATGTATTGGAAAGAATTATGTTAAAACCGATTTCTTTTAAATCGTTTACAGTTAACGCTTTTACAGTTCCGCCTGTCCCTACCGGCATAAAAACAGGAGTAGTGACTTCTCCACGGGGAAGATGAAGCGCTCCTATTCTCGCAGCGCAGGATATATCGCGCTTTTTTATTTCGAAACGCATTTTTTAAGTTTTTGCACTCCGTAATAATGCAAGACCTATAACAGTAAAAAAAACAACAGGAAACCACGCTCCTATAACAGGAGGAATATAATTCAAGCCTGCCATTGTCATGCTTAACATTTCCGCAATATAGTATACAACAGCGACAGAAAGGCTTGTAAAAAGACTCATTAAAAGTATATTTTTTCTGAACCTGCCTCCCATTGATATTGAAAGAATCATGACTATGAATGATGTAGTTGCAAAGGAATACCGGTGATAATAATCCGCCAGAGCATCGTAATAAGGAAGCCCTGAAGAACGCAGATCGTTTACCAAAAATCCGACCTGTTTTACAGGCAGTTCTTCAATATTTACAGCGCTTCTTCTGAACATATCGGGATGTTCATTGTAAATAACGTCTGAATACAAACGCCTGAAACGCAATATCCCGCCTTCATACTGATAAATATGAGCATTTCTGAATTCCCAGTAATCACCTGTCCATACAGCTGAAGATGAGCGTATTTGCGAAAGAAAGCTTCCGTCTTCATCCATCTCTATAATGCTTACGCCGTTTAAAATCTTGTTCTCGCTGTCAAAATAATCAACAGAATAAAGCAAAAGACCGTTTCTTGCCTTAATTACTATATCCGAATTACCGCTTGTAATCTGTTGATTTAACGCATGTCTTGAGAGTTCGTTTTTAATTTTCAACGTAGGTATTACAACTATATCGTCAAGAAAAAACAGAAAAATTGAAGCCATAAGACCTACAATTATAAGAGATGAACTGAAACGCCAGAACGGTATCCCTGATGAAAAAACAGTTGTCAGTTCATTTTTGGCGTAAAGATCCCCAAGAGTATAAGCGGCTGCAAACAGCAAAGAAATAGGCATTGCATAGGAAATGCATTTCGGAATGAAAAAAAGGCTGATCTTAAGCATTACAGCCATCGGCACTTCATTATTCAGATAACGGACAATATTTGAAAATAGATCTATTAACAACAGCAAAAAAACAAACATTGAAATCGCGACAAAAAAAATGGGGAAAAATTGGCGTAACAAATATCTGTCCAAAACCAAAACAGAAGATCTCATCTTCGTATCCTAATTGCAGCCAGCATAAGCCCCACAGCCAGAGACAAAAAATTTGGAAGCCACATTGACAGGAAAGGAGGAGTTCCCGCACGCAGCCCCATTGTCTGTCCCACAAAAAGCATGGACCAGTATATAACAGCTATAATGTTACCGATAATAAAACCCAGGGTTTGACCTGATTTTTTCGCCATTAAACCGAGCGAAACTGCCAAAAATACAAAGAAAAACGCGCCGAAAGGAACAGAAAATTTTCTGTATAATTCGATTACATGAATGGTCAGATTTCTGTCATCCTTGATATTATTTAAAACCTGCAATTCACGGCTGAAACCGGAAAAGGCGGAAAATCTGGCATTCCATGAAGCAGATTCAGATCCTTCCCTTAAAATATTTTCCAGCGTAAAAGCATGATTAATGAGCCTGTTTTTTCTGTTATTAACCCGTTCGTCAAGATTTTTCCTTCTTTCGGCAACTGAGGCATAAACATCTCTTGAACTCATCTCTCTTGGGCTTACGCTGACTATTGCCTGAATTATATCTTCGTTTGATACCCTGTACTGAAGGAGGTCTGTCTTTGCATAATCATAATCATCCCATGCCATTTCTTTTGACGAATGAAAAAACGCGTTTTCAAGGTCAAGGCTTAAACCTTCCTTTCCGCTGTCTTTTAATTCGGCGCTGCTTGCCATGATTACCCGGCGTTCGCCGTCTGATGTTCTGTCAAGAATTATAACATTTTCAATAGCGTTACCTGAAACATCCCCTGTTACAATTACAGTATCCCTGAACCTTTTTACCGAATTCGCCTCCAGTTCCAGCGCAGGAGTGGAAACAAGAATCTGCCGCCATAACTTGTTAAACTGAACAGTTCCTGCGGGAAGCAGAATATCATTTGTAATAAATGACAATATCGAAATAAGTATGCCCAATGTCAATGCAGGCAAAAAAACAATTTTATATGAAAGCCCTGATGACAGCATAACAAGTATTTCGTTATCAGATGCCAGACGCCCTACAGTCATCAGCGTCCCGACAAGAGAAGCAAAAGGCGCGGACATTGCGATAATTGTCGGCAGCGCAAATAAAATCAAAAGCGAAACCTGACCGAAAGGAACGCGTTTTGTGAGTATCTCCTGAGCCATAAGAAGTATCTGATTAACAAAAAAAATAAAAAAGAAAAAGAAAAACGAAATGGTGAATGAAAAAAGCATCTCAATGAAAATATAACGAAAAAGCGTTAAAGAAATAAACCTGTTTTTTTCGAGCGATACAGCTCTTTCCATTGATTAAACTCCAGATACGCTGCCCGATTATTGCATTTTATTCAATGCCGCTTGATCCAAAACCCGCGCTCCCGCGCAGGCTGCAGTTTAACGAATCTGCTTCCTCAGGAACTGCCCTGCAAACAGGCGTTATAACAAGCTGGGCAATTCTCTGCCCGTCTTTAATTATAACATCCTGCGCGCTCAAATTAACAAGAATAATTTCAATTTCTCCGCGGTAATCCGAATCTATTGTTCCTGGTGAATTTAAAACTGTAAGACCTGATTTTATCGCCAAACCCGATCTCGGTCTCACCTGCCCTTCGTAACCGAAAGGAATCTCCATCCTTAAACCGGTTGGAATTTTAGCCCTGCCAAGAGGCGTTATTACTTCATCAGAATCAAGAAACGCCCTTAAATCCATTCCGGCTGCGCTTTCACTCTCATATTTTGGAATGGAAATACGCGGATGGGATTTTACTATTTTAAGCTGAACATCCATGCACTACCGGCGCTGACCGTTATTATTCCTTGACCTTTCATCCCTGCGGGCGCCGTTGTCCTCAGGAGCGCCGTCCGGATCTATCGCGTCAATATAGGAAAGATTTAATCTGCCCTGTTTGTCAATTTCAAGCAGTTTTACAGGAATCTGCTGACCTTCCTTAAGCACGTCGGTAACCTGCATAATGCGCTGCCTTGACAGTTTGCTGATATGCACAAGTCCTTCCTTGCCTGGAAGTATTTCCACAAAAGCGCCGAAATCCATTATGCGTTTTACAACGCCGTTATATACCCTGCCAGTTTCCGGATCGGATGCAATCCCCATAACCGCGATTTTAGCGTTCTCCGCGTCCTTTGTGTTTTTGCCGAAAATCGTAACAGTGCCGTCATCTTCGGTATTGATTTTAACCGAATATTGTTCACAAAGCGCCTTGATATTCTTGCCGCCGGGACCAATCAAAGCCCCTATTTTATCGATATCAATCCGTAAAGAAATAATCTTGGGCGCGTATTCGCTGACATGCTCTACCGGTTTTTCAATACACTTATTCATAACTGAAAGAATATGCATTCTGCCGCGTTTTGCCTGATCTAGCGCTTTACGCATGATTTCCTGGCTGACGCCAGAAATTTTGATATCCATCTGGAAACCGGTTATTCCGTCAGCTGTTCCCGCGACTTTAAAATCCATATCTCCAAGATGATCTTCTTCGCCCAAAATATCCGACAAAACGGCAAACCTGTCACCCGGTTTTGCGCTTCCCTCGGTAATAAGCCCCATCGCAATACCCGCAACGGGTTTTTTCATTGGAACGCCGGCATGGAGCATAGAAAGCGTACCGCCGCAGACTGACGCCATTGAAGAAGAGCCGTTGGATTCCATGATTTCCGATACCACACGAATTGTGTAAGGGAAATCCTCTTTTGAGGGAACCATAGCTTTTAAAGAACGAAGGGCAAGGTGTCCGTGACCGATTTCGCGCCTGCCTGTTCCCGTTCTTCCGACCTCTCCGACAGAATACGGCGGGAAGTTGTAATGTAGCATGAAATTTTCGCGCTTGTCGCCTTCTATGTCGTCAAAAATCTGCTCGTCAAAAACCGTTCCCAGCGTAGTGACGCAAAGAGCCTGTGTTTCTCCGCGCGTAAAAAGAGCCGAACCGTGAGTACGCTGTAAAATATCCACTTCGCATGTGATATTTCTGATATCTTCAAGCCCTCTTCCGTCTACGCGCCTGCCGTTGTTTAATATGGAAGAACGCAGTATCTCGTACTGCATATCTTCAAACAATACATCAAACAGTTTTTTCTGTTTTTCATCTTCCAACTGGGCTGCATAAAGAGCTTTAAACTCAGCTTTAACAGCCTTTATTCCATCGCGTCTTTCATGCTTTGAAGGGAGAAAACAAGCCTTCTCAAGCTTGGAGAAAGCGGCGGCGCGGATTGCGTCCGCATTTTCCAGAGAATAAGAGAGCGCAATAAGCGGAAGTTTTTCTTTCCCTGAGAGCTTTCTTAAGTTTTCCTGAAGTGCGCAGAATTCTTTGATCATATTATGGGCTTTATCAAGCGCCTGGATCATCAGCTCTTCGCTGACCTCTTTCGCGCCGCCTTCTACCATAGTAATGCCGTCTTTTGTCCCGGCAACAACAATCTCAAGTGTGGATTTTTCAATCTGCTCATAGGTCGGATTTACAACAAGTTCCCCGTCCACCTGACATACGCGAACCCCTGCGATTGGACCATTAAAAGGAATATCAGAAATATGTACGGCGGCGGAACACGCAAGAATCGCAAGAATATCAGGTGGATTTACCTGATCTGTAGAAAGGGTTGTGGGAATCAGCTGGATTTCACGCCCGAAACTTTTTTCGAAAAGAGGTCTCATTGGCCGGTCGATAAGGCGGGAAACAAGAATTTCCTTGTCCTTTGGACGGCTTTCTCTTTTAATAAAACCGCCGGGTATTTTCCCTGCGGCATAGTATTTTTCGTTGTATTCTACGGTAAGAGGCACATAATCAAGACCCTCCATAGGTTCCGATGACGAACATACAGTGGCAATAACCGCAGAACCCGCATACTGCGCAAAGACAGAACCATTCGCCTGCCTCGCGATCCTGCCGGTTTCAAGGGTTAATTCCTTACCGGCAATTTGAAGTGTTACTTTTTGCGCCATTATTTACGTAATCCCAATTCTTTGATCAGTTTGCGGTATCCACCCAGATTAGTTCTTTGAATGTATTTCAGCATTCTCCGGCGTTTTCCTACAAGGATTAAAAGACCTCTCTGTCCCGATTTGTCCTTTTTGAACTGCTTACAGTGCTCTGTAAGCTGATTGATGCGTTCAGTAAGCAGGGCAATCTGAACTTCCGTTGCGCCCGTATCCTTGTCGTTCTTGCCGAATTTAACAACGATTGTTGACGTACTCTCTTTGTTTAAAGCCATATATCTATCTCCTAATCAAATTCTAAGGTAGTTTTCCCAAAAGCGCGAACCTGCGAACCTGCGGTTCGGGGTTCAAAGGTTTCAGGAAAGCCTCAACCATGTACTTTTTTAAAGGGTATTACCCTGATTCTTGATGATTCTGTCATAAAATGGGGAAAGTGTCAACGGCAAGGAGAAATTAACCAAGATGCGCCCTTTCCGGTTTTTATGGTTTAGAGAATGTTGCAAACAGGTACATTTTTTCCAAAGCTTTTTTCGGAACTAACCTTAGTTATGAAAAAAGCTCAAATTTATGTTATATTTGAAAATTATAGAGGATACATAAGAAGATGAAAATATATTTATTATTAATAATCATTATCGTAACAGCAGGTTGTGAAAAACAACAGGTAAATGTACAAACAATACCGGCTCTGCAGAATTCTGCTAACGTACAAGCAGAACCGCCCTTACAAAATTCTGCTATGGAAGATAATTTTTCAGAAGCACAAACAACTGGGAAAAAAGTGAATGAACTTCCGATATTATTCTCGTATAACGGATTATATGGTTATCTGGATAGACAGATGCAAATAATTATACCTCCTATATATACTCGCGGATTCAATTTTACAGATCATGGCTATGCTTTAGTAAGTTATACTGATGAAAATGGTCTTAGAGAATTAAGAATTCTCGATACAGAAGGAAACATAATGATTCGTGAACATGATGCTGATATATATTTATTATATGATGATATAATCTCTTATTCAAGAAATGGCGGACTTAATGCTAAGACAGTTAGATTCAGAGATAATATGCTAATAGCTGATGTACTAGGTTCATCCGCCAGCGTAGTAGAAAATGAAATAATTCTCTTTGTACGTTTTTCTCCCGCAAGCGAAAGAGGTTTTATAAATTCTACTGGAAAAAGAATATTGCCCAATCTGGAACTAAAAAGAATGTCCAGCGGTTTTTGTGAAGATCGAGCAGTAGTATATGAAGGTGATAACTGGGATATACGCATTATTGACATAAATGGTAATTTCTACGGCAACTTGGATTTTCTTCGTACGGAATATTATTTCTCTGAGGGACTATTACCCGCAGAAACAAAAGATGGTCTGACAGGTTATGTAAATAAAGACGGAGATTTTGCTTTTCTTGTACCTATTGTTAATTATGAAGATTATAGATTATACGCAACTGATTTTAGCGGCGGATATGCCTTAATAAAAACGATTTCTGATACTTCTGTTTGGCGGGTAATTAACAACCAAGGTGCGTTTGTCTCTGATGATTTACAATTACATTGGGCAAGTTCTTTTAGTGATGGATTTAGTCGCGTAAGATTACTAAATTATAAATACATGTTTGTAAACACTAAAGGAGAACCTTTGGTAGATCTGTTGTTTGATGATGCATTTTCATTTCTTAATGGCTATGCGAGAATTGTGTACGAAGGAAGAGACGGGCTAATGAACACAGAAGGGACTATTTTCTGGAATGATGTAATAGTCAAAGCGCAAGGTTGGGATTAATAGCCGTTGGCGTGGATTGTATACGGAAGTTACGACTACGGCTTCCGTGACTACAAGCCGCAGGCTGCAAGGTTTATCTCTAATGGACAAATAACAGGTTCCCATGTATATTTCGAAACGCGAGATAGTAATACTGGAGCGCATGTTGATTCAGGTACTGCATCACTGTTAAGAGGAGGTAGCCAGATTACTTCACCATATGGGACTCAAGAAAAAAGCTTAAGAACAACGCCACATCTAGGAGTTGATCATGTACCAATTCTTTGAAAATGTTTTAATAAAAAGGATAATCGTATTTTTTATTTTTTTGTTTTTTAGTTCCTGTATTTCTTTTTCACAAGGAATACCTAAAGTGATTGATAATAAAATTTACTTTATTGATAATATAACTCAAATACAAATGGGTAATAAAGATACATACCATATTTTTATTAATAAAAATCGTCTAGTATACATTAATCAACATGTAAAACCAAATTATATTGAGTATCAGATGGGATTTTTTGATTTTATGGGAAATAAAGTCGCTCAATCAGAAATAATAACAGGAGAAATGCGTTTTATTTTTTCTGAAACATCTGAAAGAATTCTTGCAGGTCAATGCGCTATGTTGATATTGCAGAATAACAGTTACTTGTATGATTTAAATGGAAACATAATAAAAGTACTGTCACATGATTATGAAACAAAGCAAATTGGAATAACGGAAGATGAAAGATATTTTTGGTTTGTCGCTAACAGAATGAGACCCTTATATACTGGAGAAGTACCTTTATATCCAAATTTAACACATACTCCATATAATCACATAATGATATTTGATGTTTTTTCAGGAGAATTTATAGCCAGCTACTCAACAAATGAATCAAATTTTCATTTTACTATAAATGGATTGACTTATAACATTACCATAAGTCCGCCGGATTTTCCAGGTTGAAAAGTTGATGTTTTTTAGGAGACTATAATGAATCGTGTATTTTTTAATTTTGTTAAACAATTTTATTTTCTATTAATTTTTATTACAATCTTTACCGGTTGTATTAAGAAAAATACAACCAATGTTTTACAGGATAATACCGGGGATTCTCTTTCTATTGAAACTGTTTCTCTTATGGAAAACCTAATCACACATGCAAATATTGAAGAAGGTTTATATACTGTTGATACTAATAATGCTGTGCTTGTTTATGATCAATCATTCCTTGAAGATATAATTAATGAACAACCTAACGCTTATTTAACGGCAGATCTTTTGGAAAGAGTCTTAAAAGAACCAAATTTTTCTATTAATGATTTATTATTTGATGAAACAAAATCTGGTTTAAGAATATATCATGGTGGCAGGTTATTTTACGATTCTGATACCCTTTTACGATATATTGATTATATGAATTATAATATTATTCTTGTAACACAAGAAATTGAAAATATTGAATATGTGCATGATTATATGATTCTGGAAAAGAAGAACCCGGAAACATATTTATTTAAAACTGTAGATAATGCAACAATCAACGGAGAATTTCCTGATTTTGATTTAACGGTTGTGATTAATAGCCGTTGGCGAGGATTGTATACGGAAGACATAAGCCATGCATTTAAAATAAATACAGAAACAGGAAAAATAGAGCCTGTTTTCTTCGACACAATAAGACTAGCTTCAGAACTATAAGATCTTTGTTCCCCTGTTGCCGGATACATTATTTCGATCATGTATCCATTAATATTTATGGTTAATTATGACTTATCAATAATGTAAAAATATGATTTAATATTTATATTATAGATGAATCTTAGTTACACAGGCAAAGCCCTACGACACTGTTACAGAACTTTACGACAAGCTGCAAGGTTTACCTCTGCTGACCTATTCGCGACGGCAGCAACTGGTTCTCCTACGTGAATAACGACCCGGTTAATTTTTTAGATTTGTGGGGGTTGGAGACAAAAGATGTTAGGCAAGAAATAAGAGGCATAATGTCGAATCTCCCAACTCCAGAACCTAGTGTTTTGCAAGTTGGACAGAGCATGATTGATGGTGATCCGGTAATAGATACCGATATGCAAGAAGCTTTAAATAAATTTGGTCAGATGATGAATGAGTTATATAATCAAAGGTATATTGATGAACATGGATCTCTTCCATCCCGCTCGCTTCCTGATACATCACCATCACCTCCTACTCCCTCCCCATCGACATTGCGCGATATCCTAGATAGTGAAATTTTAAAAGGTATGCTGGAGCCCCAGAAAATAATTATTCCTGATGCTAAACCTCGTCCTCGAGGAGGAGGTGGCGGCGGTAGCCCCCTTATGCTTACACATGGAGGCCTCACGGTTTTCCTTCGATTTAGTGATATGAATATGTTTTGATTAGAGTTTATCCGTAATTTAGACATATTCTGGACAGATGTTTTTTAAAGACTGGTTGTTTATTAAGGAGGTTAGGCAAATAATGAAGCATAAAGGACATATATTTGTTATTTTGGTTATTGTTTTTGTCATTACTATTATATTCGTATTTGGGATAACAGTAGTTAGAAAAACATCAGATCATCCTTCGACAAGAACAAGCGAGCCCTACTTTCCTCCTAACCCAGATAGACCGCTTAGTTTAATTAAATTAATTATGCAACCGCTATCTAGTGTACTTTGTGGACCAGCAAGTATAGCAATGGTAGAAAATTATTTTTTTGGTGAGTCTAACAGTCTTGAATATATATTTGATCATGTTTCCGTACCGAACCGAACAGGAACCGCAATCCATAAAATACCAGATTATTTAAATGATAGAGGCTTGCATGCTAATTTGATAGTATTTCATAACTTAAGAGAGATGCTTTTATTTCTGGAAAAAAACCAAATCCCTGCTATATTTAGTATTAGTGCACAGGTGGGTGCAGATACTATAGAAGAAGGACATGCAATTGTTTTTACCGGGTATGATGCAGATAATGAAATTATTTCTATTTTGGATCCTGCTGATGTATTGGGAACTTCTATAAGCTTTAATAGCTTGGAAAATTATTTTATATTAGTTGTCCGCGACAATGTACCTTATGGAAATATTATAATTATTGCAACTAATCATATTAATAATGAGTTGGAAAGTTTTTGTAATGAATGCAACCATAGAGTAACTATTGACGGAGATATCTTTCATGCAATTTATGTAGTGCGATGTAATGATTGTGGTAATCTTATCAGCACTTCTGATGACTATTGGAGTAAGGTTGATAGCAACTAATCCCCGCCAGCATATAATCGACGGTACACGCAAGGGCAATGGTTGGTTAAGGAATACAAACAGGCAGTGATGGCTTTCCTCTGCCGAGGGCAACCCGCAGGCAGAGTGTGTCAAAAGCACAAAACAAACAAAGTACGCTAAACGAAATATACTATTGATTTAAGAAATAAAAATTTGTTAAACTGAAATCTAAAAATGGAGGAGATATGGATTTCATAACAGGAGAAAACAGAGAACAGACAATTATGTTTCCAGAAAGAATAGACGAATATGTAGATGAGAACGCCTGCGTGCGTGTTATTGACGCGTATGTTGACAGTCTGGATATTTGCGTCCTTGGATTTAACCGTTATAAGCATAAAGAAACAGGACGTCCTCCGTATAATCCAAAAGAAATATTAAAACTTTATTTATACGGATATATGAACAGAATACGTTCATCTTTGAATATTATGGAGGATATATAAAGATGAAAAGATGTGGTACCTTTGTTAAATTGCTTCTATTTTGTTTTTCTATCTTAAATTGCTATACAATAAAAGCAGATGAGTCGCTTGTATATGTAAAGGCAAATATAACCGAACGATATATACATTATAATGAAGTGATTTCAAAGTATGGAGAAATTTGGATTGGTTATACAATTGCAAACGAAAAAATAATTACAAGTGGCGGTAATGAACGTTTCATTATAGAAAAAGCGTATTACTTCTATAAAGAGAATGATAACTATATTTTATTGGGGAGTATAGATAAAACAGGTTTATATGATAAAAATGGTGTATGTCTTAGACCGGTTCAAAGAATTGCTACTGGATTTTCTGCATCAGGAATATCATCTTTTTTGTTTGAAAACATATTTGGTCCAAGACTAATATTACAATCAGATACAAATAGCAATATTTGGCGAGAAACAGAACTGTTCGTAAATATCGATATTGATACTCAACAAGACACATTAAGGTTAAGGGATATGTCGAGATTTTTAGCTCCTTAGCGCGGTACTTTGCCCGTGGACTTTGGAACGATAAGGTATGAGTATGACGTTGAGAACCGTCTGGTAAAAATGGGAGATAGTAATGGGTGATGTACTTTTTAATACGGTTTATTATGGAATTTTGCTTGTTGGATTGTTAATGGGGTTTATATCATTAATCGTTGCTAAACCGCGCATCAAGTTTAATTTTCCTGAAGAAGAATTAAAAATAATAGAAAAAAGATTAAAAAAAGGCATGGTAATATGTTTTATATTGATGTTATTTATGCCAACAACGCTAATACCGCTGTATATCTTCTCTCCAAGGCTTATTCTTGTAATTCAGTTTATTATTTTATTTTTTACAATTAGCTTTACTGTATCTTTCTTCAGTTATTTATTAAATTTTTGGCTGTTAAGAAAAAAAATTACGGAAAACTCATCAAAAACCTGAGATTAATCAGTAATGCACTTATTAGCAAAAAGTAATTAATATATAATCAAGAGGAGAAAATAGAAAATGGCTGAAAATTTTATTTCTGCTGTTCATTTTGGATTATTTCTTTTTTTTATAATTGTTGGGGTGATTATTGCGGTTTTATATAAATCGCGTATGGATTTATATATTAATGAAGATAAAATTTCTGAAGATAAATTAAAACTTATGCAAAATAAAAATAAGAAAAAGATTATTATTATTTTTGTTTCAATTTTATTGTTATTAGCCTCTATAAAACTATTATATTATTACTCACCCAAAAACATTCTCATAATCCAATTTTTTATTATAATTTTTGTCGTTTATTTATGTCTCACCTTAAATATATATTTACATATATATTTTTTAATACGTAAAAAATTGAGATATCCCTGGTTCTTTGATTAAAACTTCCTATATTGAATAAAATGTTAAATCCACAACGCCTGTTCCTGTCCATTGTTTTACTTGTCTTAATGTTCCTTCGCAAATAAATCCATTCTTTTTAAGCACATTGTTTGATTTTTTATTTTTCGGCATGGAAGTTGCCTGTATTCGGTTTACATTGATAGTATTAAACAGAAAATCTATCATTATTGTTAAAGTACATTTTAACAATCCACGGTTTAACATTGATTATTTGCATAAAATCATCAAAATTCATAAAAACGCTCATTTTTGGTCAAACTAACTGTAGTATAATTTATATGACCGATGCTTGTTTTTTTGACCTTAATAACTTCTCATGTTTTTGCTAAGAAAATAGAAGTTGAAAGATATTAAAAAAAAGGAGAAACTATTATAAATAAATTAAGGAGGAAATGAATTATTTATGAAAGGCAACGAAACATATAAAATCAGCTGTAACGATAAAATTGAATTTAATAATAGAACTGTATTCTGCATAGGGACAGGCCGTATGAATCTTGGCTTACGACATGAATATCATAACCAGCTGCGGAAAATTCAAACGGATATAGGGTTTTCGTATATTCGCGGGCATGGATTATTCTGTGATGATATGGGCGTATACCATACATACGAACAGAACGGCGAGAAAAAAACCGAATATAACTTCAGATATATAGACATGGTTTTTGATGATTACCTTTCTATGGGTTTAAAGCCTTTTGTGGAATTCGGCTTTATGCCTGAAAAGCTTGCATCAGGCGATCAAACCATATTTTACTGGAAAGGAAATGTAACGCCTCCGTCCGATTATAACGAATGGGCGGCATTGGTAAGCGCTGCTGTTAATCACTGGATTAAAAGGTACGGAAGGGATGAAGTAATTACATGGCTTTTTGAAGTCTGGAATGAACCAAATTTAAAATCTTTCTGGAAAGACGCAAATATGGAAGAATATTTTATTCTCTATGAAGTGACAAGCAGGGCTGTAAAAAACTGCGATCCGCGTTTAAAGGTCGGAGGTCCTGCCATTTGCGGGGTTGATGACGTACGCTGGCTGAATAATTTCCTTGATTTCTGTTCAAAAAACAAAATACCGCTTGATTTTGTGACAAGACACGCCTATGCCGCAGAAACGCCTGATGTTTACGGGCATTATGTATATCAGAAATTAAGATCTCCTGAAATTTTCATGTCAGAATTACGCGAAAGCCGCAGGGTTATAGACAGCTTCCCTGAATACGCAGGCATGGATATGCACATAACTGAATTCAACACTTCTTATTCGCCTCTTAATCCGATTCATGATACTAACCTTAACGCCGCGTACACGGCGCGTTTGTTATGCGAAATGGGAGACGTCTGCTCTTCCTATTCTTATTGGACATTCGGAGATGTATTTGAAGAAGCGGGAGTTTCTTTTACCCCGTTTTCAGGCTGTTTCGGATTATTGGCAAACGGCATGATCCCTAAGCCGACCTATTGGGCTTTTTATTTTTTCAGTAAAATAGGCTCAAACGCGGCTGCGCGCGGAGAGAACTTTATTATTACAAAAAATGAAAACTGCCCCGCCATTGGAGGAGACGCCTCTTGTAATTTTTTCGGTATCGCGTGGAATCCGCAGGAAAATCCCGATTTGCGGCAAAACTGCTCAGAAAACAGCGCAAATGAAATCCTACTGCGCTTTTCATTTGAAATAAAAAACGGCGAATATTTTATTGTAAAAAAACTTGCGGATGAAATTACATGCAATCCGCTTAAGGCATGGATCGATATGGGCTCCCCTTCTTATCCGTCGGAAGACCAGCTTATTTTACTGCGCGAATGCGCGCAGCCTAAAACTGCGACAGACAGGTTGACTGTTACAAACGGGACTCTTGACATGGAGATACCGTTATCTGCAAACGCGCTCTGCTTTTTTGAAATCAGGCAAATTGAGCCTGAAACAGACAGAGGTTTTATACCGGAACGCATAAGGGGAGCAAGATAAAAATAATTTTTAGACAAGTCCTTTTAAGACCGCTTTAAAAAGATCCGTTTTTATATCCTTTCCCATTACGCTGTCAAGAGCTTTAAGAGTTGTACTTCCTGCTGAAATATTGACACCTGAGGAATTTAAGGCGCCTCCCAATTGGGTTGCTATGCCTGTAAGTCCTTTTTTATCTTTTACAGAACCTGCAAGGGAAGCCGCCAATGACGCAATAGACCCCAGATCCGCAGCTTTTCCGGAACCGCTCAAAATGGCGGATGCCAATTCTGCGACAGTACCTGCTTTATTTTTCTTTACCGGCGCAGAAGATGCGGTTTTTCCCATTGACAGCAATGTGCCTGCAAGTTCAGCTACATTAACATTTTTTAAAATCCCTGATTTTGCCACTGCAGAAACAATACTTCCCGCAATTCCTCCCGAATTTCCTAAAAGAGCCGGAAGAATCGCCGCAAGGTCAAATCCCGGAATTTCGCCGCTTTTGGATACTTTCTCTCCTGCAAGTCCTGCAACCGCCGCTCCTATCCCTGACAAAACGCTTAATGATGATGAAGACATATAATACCTCCACATGAAGGGTAACATGAATACTTTAATATCACAATGAAATACTTAATATTTAATTACACACCCGTATTTCCATTCGTCTGCTATTTTCTCTGCAACAGCAACAAGGTTTTTTCCGGAAAAAACAGCCGCAGAATTTGAAAAAGAATCATTGTTATAAAGATGTTTACCTTCCAGTATTTTTTCAAGCGGCTTCCCGTGGAAAATATTTTCTGTTTCCTCATGCGATACTTCAAACCAGGGAAGGTTAATTTTTTTAATGACAGTTTTGTCAACAGGAGCCAAACCTCCTCCTGTTTCTTCCAGCCTAAAGCCTGAAATTTGAGTTCTTTCCAGTTTGCATAAATGAGCCCTGCTTCCCGCTTCAAGGGCTATATCTCTTGCAAGAGAGCGAATGTATGTGCCGCTTGAACAATGAACAGAAATCCCGGCAAAAGGAGGCTCCCAGAAGAGCAGATGAAGATCGTAGACTGTAACAGGTCTTTTTTTCATTTCAGGCGTTTGCCCTGATCTTGCAAGAGACGAAGCCCTTTTTCCGTTGATATGAATCGCGGAATATAAGGGAGGCGCCTGCATGATGCTGCCTTTAAATTTTTCAAGCGCTTTTTCAATTTCTTCGCGCGAAGGTATTTGAGCATCTGCAATAATATTTCCCTCAGGATCGAGGGTATCTGTTTCTGTTCCGAATTTTATTATACCTGAATATTTTTTGTCGCAATGAGAAAACCAGCGGCTCAGTTTAAGCGAGCTTCCGGCAAGAACAATTAAAAGCCCTTGCGCAAATTTATCAAGGGTGCCTGTATGACCCACTTTCCCTGTTTTAAGCTCCCGTTTTATTTCACCTAACGCTTCAAAGGAAGTAAGCCCCTGTTTTTTGTTGAGTAATATTATCCCTGAAATCATTTTCTACTTCGCATTTATCCGGAGAAATTGTTTTCTTCTTTGTTTTTTATGTCTTCCTGTATAACAAGTTCATCTATTTTTCTGATTAAATCAAAACCTTCGCTTATGCTTTTATCCGCATAGAAACGCAGGCGGGGAATTTTCCGTATATGCATTGATATTCCAAGCCTTGATTGAATAAAACCTGCGGCGCTTTGAAGACCTTCAACCTCTTTTTCATTTATTTTTCCGCGGACATCCGAAACATAAACGTCAGCAAAAGAAAGGTCTCCTGAAACATCAACCCTTGTAATTGACAGAAATGAATTTACCCTTTTGTCTTTAATTCTGCCTTCAAGGATAAGAGAGCCTATTATTTCCTGTATCATCTGACCCAGACGTTCAGTCCTGAAGTTAGGCATAATTTAAGACGAACTCAGTTTCCGCGCAATTTGAACTGTTTCTATTACCTCAAACATATCGCCTGTTTTCAGATCGTCAAAGCCGTCAAGCCCGATACCGCACTCGAATCCGGCTGCCACTTCACGGGCGTCATCCTTAAACCTTTTAAGGGACGCGATTTTTCCCGAATGAACAACTATCTGATCTCTTATAACATTGATTGTACAATTTCGCCTGACAGTTCCGCTTAATACATAACAGCCTGCTATAGTGCCGATCTTCGGCACTTTGAATGTTTCCCGGACTTCCACGGAAGCTGCAACTTCTTCTTTTGTTTCCGGTTTTAACATTCCTTCCATCGCCTGTTTGATTTCATCGACAGCTTTATAGATGATGTTATATTTTCTTATGTCTACTTTTTCCTGTTCCGCAAGCGTTTTGGCTTTCGGCAGGGGACGCACGTTAAAACTGATAATTATAGCGTTGGACGCAATCGCAAGGTCCACATCGCCTTCGTTAACAGGACCGGGAAGAGCCTGAATAACATGAAGCCTTATTTCTCTTGTGGATAGTTTTTCAAGGCTTGATTTTAACGCTTCGGCGGAACCTTGAACGTCCGCTTTTATAATTACCTTTAACTCCTGAATTTCACCGTCACTGATCATGTCATGAAGGTTATCCATCGTGATCTTTTTGATGGTCTTGGCGTCTTCAAAACGCTTTAATTCCTGCCGCTTGGAAGAAAATTCACGCGCTTTCTTTTCATCGGACACTACCTGTAAAGGATCTCCGGCGTTCGGAATACCTTCAAAACCAAGAACTTCAACAGGCATTGAAGGGGTCGCTTTGTTTATTTTTTCCCCCTTGTCGTTGAATATGGCGCGTACCTTTCCGGGCCATATTCCTGCGACAAAAGAATCTGTAACAGAAAGAGTACCCCTTTCCACCATTACGGTCGCAACAATGCCTCTGCCGTGATCAACTTTGGATTCCAGAATTTTACCTTCGGCGCTTCGTTTAAAATCGGCTTTTAAATCGAGAATTTCTGATTCAAGCAGAATTGCCTCGATTAATTTATCAATACCGGTTTTTTGCAGCGCTGAAAGTTCAATAAAAATTGTTTGCCCGCCCCATGCTTCAGGCATAAGTCCCAAATCAGAAAGCTGACTCTTTACCCTGTCAGGGTTTGCTTCAGGTTTGTCTATTTTATTAACAGCGACAATAATCGGAACATTCGCGTCTTTTGCATGATTAATGGCTTCGATAGTCTGCGGCATAACGCCGTCGTCTGCAGCGACTACAAGCACAACTATGTCTGTTATCTGCGCTCCGCGCGCTCTCATGCGGGTAAACGCTTCATGACCAGGAGTATCCAAAAAGGTAATTCTGCCCTGAGGCGTCTCAACCATGTACGCGCCAATATGCTGCGTTATGCCGCCGAATTCACCGGAAACGACATCCGCTTTGCGGATTGCGTCAAGCAGCTTTGTTTTTCCGTGATCGACATGTCCCATAACGGTAACGACGGGTGGTCTTGGCAGTAAAACGGCATTATCATCCGCAACAGTTTCTATTACGGTTTCATCATAAAGACTTATTATTCTTACATCGGCTCCGAATTCCGCCGCCAAAAGAGTAGCAGTATCAGCGTCAATCTGCTGATTAATGGTAACCATTTGCCCCATACTCATAAGTTTTTGAATTAAATCCGACGCTTTTAGATTCATTTTACGGGCAAGTTCCGAAACGGAAACAGCTTCCATAATGTCAATTGATTTTGGAACAGGGTTTGCTATATGCGTTATTTTTTTCTTTGTCTGGAGGAGTTTTTCCTCCATTTCAAGTTCTTTTTCTTTGCGGTTATAAACAGGTTTCTTTGTTATAAATTTTCGTTTTGCAGGTCCTTTGCCTTCCGGTAGTGTCTCAGGAGGAGGAGCGCCCGCATTTGTGCGCCCTGCTGGGCTTCGGAGAAATCCGCCCGTACCGGGTTTAACGCCGGGTCTTGGAGTAAATCCCGGTTTTGCGCCCTGCCCTGCCGGACGCTGCCCAAAACCGCCTTTATTAAAACCGGATTCATTATTCGGTTTATTGCCGCTTCTGAGCTGCGGGCGCGGAGGACGCGCCTGACGCTGGGAAGACCCTTGATGATTATGGTTGTGACCGCCTACAAATTTACCGCCTACCCTTCCGGCTGCCGCCGCAGGTCTTTGAGCGATGGGGAATGAACTAACACGGGATGAATCTGCGCCGCTTTCTTTCGCCGCGCTTTTATCAAATTCTTTTTTTCCTGGACTTTCCTGTCTGTTGTCTGTCTTTTTTGGATGAACAGTTTTACCTGTATCAGTCCACTTACGGGAAGGCTGATCCCCAGAAGGAGCGCTGACAACAACCTTTGGCTGACTTTTTTTTACACTTGCAGAAGGAGAGGGAGGAGGAGAAGGTTTTTTCATTACAACTTTTACTTTACGGCGTTCACTCTGTTCGCCTGTTTTTGCTTCTGCAACCTCTTCCGTTTGCGTGTGTTTAATCAGTGGTGCTTTTGGTTTTTTCGTATTGTCAGTATCTTCCGCCATAGTTTTCCTTTTTTTTACTCTTCTTCATATTCAAAACTTAAGCCTATGCCGCAGCTTGGGCAAGTAGCCATATCCACAGTGATTTTTGCTCCGCATTCAGGGCATTCATATTCTTCCGTATCCTGCGTTTCTTCGTTTTCATTTATGCTTGTTTTTTCTTCCTGATCTTCATCAAATTCTTCGTCTTCTTCTTCCTCCTCGACAATTTCAACATATTCTTCTATCAGCTTTCGAAGCTCTTCAAGCTCGGATGAAGTAAGACCTTTTGATTCCAGTTCATCCTGATTTAACGCAAGGAAATCTTCGATAAAATCAATGCCGTTATCAAGCAGGGTTTTGGCAATGCGCGCGTCCACTCCCGGCAGCTCGCTGATACGCGATATTTCGTCTTCGTAAGAATCCGTATCTCCGAAAAGCTGCGAAACAGCGCGGCGGGATTCGGCTGCAATATCCATCTCTGAAAACTGCGACTCTGTTTTTACATCAATATTCCAGTCAACAAGCCTGTTCGCAAGACGCACGTTAAGCCCTTGTTTGCCAATCGCAAGAGAGAGCATAGAGTCGTTTACGACCGCAAGAGCCTGATGCTTTCCTTCATCCAGAATGATAACGTCACGCACTTCAGCCGGTGAAAGCGCATTTTTGATAAAACGGCGCGGATCAGGGTCGTATTTAAGAATATCGATTTTTTCTCCTTCCAGTTCCTTGATTACCGCCTGAATGCGTACGCCTTTAAGACCTACGCACGCCCCGACAGGATCAACATCTTCACGGTTTGAATATACGGCAAGTTTTGTCCTAAATCCAGGTTCGCGGACAATTTTATGAATCTCAACCGTTTTATCGTATATTTCCGGAACTTCCAGTTCAAAAATCGCTCGCACAAAATCGGTATGGGTTCTGGACAGCACTATCTGAAGACCGGATGATTCCTTTTTTACCTCGGCAATAAGCGCTTTTATTCTGTCGTTTACATGATATGTCTCCCGCGGAGACTGGTGTTTCTTCGGCAGTATTCCTTCCATTTTTCCAAGGTCTACATAAATATTACCGTTGCGCTCGCGCTGGTAATACCCGATTATTATTTCTCCTTCTTTATCCTTGAATTCCGAATAAAGGCTGTCTTTCTGAATATCCCTGATTGTCTGATGGGTTTTCTGTTTAGCGCTTTGTACCGCTATACGGTCAAACTGTTTGGGATCTATTTCAACCAGTATTTCATCGCCAACCTCGGCGTCAGGATTTAATTCCCTGGCTTCGTCAAGATCTATTTCGGTGACAGGATCATATACTCCTTCCTGTTCTACAATTTTTTTCTGCGCGAAAAGCGAAACTTCCAAATTTTCTTCATCAAACTGCACAACTGCATTATCTGCATTGCCGAAACGGTGTTTATATGCAGCTATTAGAGTATCTTCTATGGTTCGCAGTATCAACTCTTCAGGAATTCCGCGATCCTGGTTTAATTGACGTATTGCCTGTGACATATCTGTTCCCAATTTGTACCTCCTTAAAAAGAGTTATGATAGACTGCTTCTAAAGCGTCGTCTGCAACGCTGTTTATTAGCAGTTAGCTACGCTAACCGCTTGTTTTACTAGCTGCTAGCAAGCTAGCTTGGCTTTTACAATAATTTCAAAATTAAGCTTTATGATCTCTTTTTCTGTTTTTAATGTAATCCCTTCTTCATCGATGGACTGTAAAAATCCTGTAGTCCAGTCGGAAATATCGGTACGGTAACACCGCACTGCCCTGCCTGTATAATAGTTAAATTCGCTCCTGTCCTTTATAAGCCTGTCTATTCCAGGGGAAGATACTTCAAGGTAAAGATCATTCCCCGGAAAAGCCAATTCAAGCCTTGGCGTAATGGCGCGATGCGCTTTTGTACAATCATCCGTCCCGATAGACGCTCCATTGTAAATTACCGCTCTAACCTGCACGCTTGTCCTGTGCCTTGAAACAGTCAGTTCAACAAGATGAAACTTAAGACCATTTAAGACCTCTGCAAGCGATTTACGCAAAGAACCAAATTCGTCATTTTCAGCGTCTTTTGCAATATACCGCATATCCTTAAACCAGATTAATTTACAAAAAAAAGGGCTCTTTTGAAGCCCTTTTTAAATGAAAACTAAACTGATATAAAACTACCTTTTTTGCTAATTTTTGTCAATAGTGCGAAAAAGAATTTTACAGGTGAGGCTTTTTTTTATATTATATTTCTTTTGCTATTTCGGCTGCTTCATCAAATTCACTGTGCAGTAAATACTCGCTTATTGCGCTTAATTTATCCCTTATTGCTTTCGGCCATACTTTATCCTTTAGATCTGCAAGGGCTTCTTTTGCGGTTTTTTTGTCCATTGAGCTGCATGCATTCTGAATTACAAGCAGTTTCTCCTGTAAAAACAAGCTGTCTATATCTTCAGAATGAACTTCATCGCCCTCGCCTGCTTCATGCGGTTTTAATTTTTCGATTATCTGCCGCAGCGAGACTAAAAACTCAGGAAGTTTGTATAAAATCAGTTTTTCATTGCGATCGCGCCCTGCCTGTTCAAGCTGCGACGCTTCATCAGCCAATACGCTTTCGCCGATATTCGCAAGCGCGCTTTTCATTGCATGTACATTTATAATGAAAATGGGAAAATCATCATCCCTTTTGCAATTGTTTTGATAAATCTCATCAAGAATAATTACGGCTTTTTCCGCATCACGCACAAAAAATCCCGCCAGGTCTTCATTTACGGCTATATTGTGCCCGCCAGCTGCATACAGAACATTTCTCTGCCGCTTTGCTTCCTCTAAAACACTTGCAGGCTGTTTGTCGCGTATTAGCCTGTTAAGAACAGCGTTAAGCTGGCGGATATCTATCGGTTTTGAAATAAAATCATCAAAACCGTTATTTAGGAACATTTCTTCCTGCCCGGAAATTGCGTTGGCAGTTAACGCGACAACCGGATTTTTAAAACCAAGATTGCGTATCAGTTTTGTCGCTTCAATGCCGTCCATTCTCGGCATCATGTGATCCATGAAAATAACATCAAAATCAAAATCATTTCTGATCTTTGCTATCGCTTCAAAGCCGCTTATTGCCGTTTCAATTGTTAATCCGTAAGGAGCCAAAAGCCCGCGGGCTACATACAGATTGGTTTCAACATCATCAACAACAAGGACGCGTCCGTACGGCATGAAATCCTGTTTAATCTGTAAATTTCTGGTTTTTGCAGTGCTCTTCAAATTCAGCTTCATAAGATTTTCCGCAAATTCCCTGCCAATAATACTGTTATCCGAACATTCCTGGGGAAGACTTACGGTAAATGTTGATCCCAAACCCGGAGTGCTTTCAACAAAAAAATCGCCTTTCATCAGCTGAATTAAATTGCGCGTAATATTCATGCCAAGCCCCGTACCTTCAGTCTTGCGGTTGGCTTCCATGTTAAAACGGCTGAATTTATCCCCAAGCTTTGTTACCTGATCAGCTGTCATTCCCTGCCCTGTATCGCTTACGCGGAAGAAAAGCACAACATGGGATGGTTCATCCGTTTTTTCCGTATAAACAGCAAGTCTTATCTGACCTTCCTGGGTATATTTATACGCATTGGAAAGAATGTTGTTGAGAATTTGCTTGATACGCAGTTCGTCTCCAATGAGAACTGCCGGTATGTTTTCATTCACATCCAGTTTGAAGTCAATCGGTTTGCTTTCATAACGAATCATGTTCAGTTTTACAATATCGTGAATCAAGCTTGCGATATCGTATTGAACGTTGGCAAGTTCGAATTTTCCAGCTTCAATTTTGGAAAGATCCAGTATGTCATTGATAATGCCAAGCAGCAAATCCCCGGAATTATAAATTCTTTCAAGCGCTTCTCTTGTTATAAGGGGAAGAGAGCTGTTCTGAAGCTGAATTTCCGTTATGCCGAGTATGGCATTCATTGGGGTGCGTATTTCATGACTCATCTTCGCCAAAAAGTCGCTTTTCGCCTTACTGCTCTCTTCGGCTACTTCCGCTCTGCGCATCTCCGCAATCATAGTTTTTAGTTCTCTTAGATCTCTTATATATCCGGCTACAGCGTATACACCCCTGTACTTAACCCTTACAAGAGTTACTTCGGTCGGAATTTGTTCGCCGTCTTTTTTTTGATGCGTCATTTCAAACCGGCAGTAACCTTCTTCAAACGCTTCATTTATATACTTTTGAATTTTTTCCGCGGATTCTTCGCCGGAAGGCTGATACTCAGGATAGTAATTATATAAATTATTAATATATTCTTTTTTATCAGACAGCCCGAACAGCTTAACCACTTCCTGATTGCATTCCAGGATATTCGAGACATTATCAATCATAAAACAGCCAAGAGGGCTTGCGTCAAATATAACCTGCGTACATTCATCAGCTTCGCGCATTTTGGTCATCATTGTTCTGATTTCGCGCAAGTCACGGATATAACCGCAAACCATTTTTTCATTTCTGAAAATTACGCAGATAAGGGTAATTTCGCACGGGAGCAACTCGCCGTTTAATTTCCGGTGAAGCCATTCAAACCGGTTTATGCCTTCAATAAACGTATTATTTATAAGTTCAACTATTTTTTCTCCTGACAATCTTCCGTCAGGCTGATATTCAGGGAAAAGATCGAAAAATCTTTCAAGATATTCATTTTTATCCGCTAAATCAAAAAGCCTTACTATTTCCTGATTGCATTCAAGCACTATATGGGAGCTGTTAATCATAAAACTGCCAAGAGGAGTTGTATCAAACAGAGTCTGCCTGAACTCGTCCGCATCCCGCATTTTTGATATAACTGTATTAAGTTCGCGTAAATCGTGGCTGTACACTATCACAATTGGGTCATCCCTCAATACAAGGCGGATAGACCTCGCGTCGAACGGTATTGTTTCACCGTCTACCGAATTGTGATCCCATATTGTATGGTTACTGCCTTCCAAAAATGTTTTATCAATATATTCTTTAAGTACGTCAAAAGATTTCCTGCCGTCGTTCTGGTATTCAGGCGCTGTTTCCGCAAATCTTTCGCGGTATTCATCCTTGTTATGTATGCCTACAACCCGCGCAGCTTCGTAATTAAAATCGACAAGATTATAATCTCTGTCCCACATTGTAACGCCGATGGGCGCCGCATCAAGCATCAACATTACACGCTCGTCCGCTTCGCGCAATTTGGACATCGCCGCGTTTAATTCACGCAGGTCACGCGTATATCCGCATACAATGCTTTCACCTCTGTACATTACGCGGATAAAAGTAACTTCCGTTGGAATTTGTTCGCCGGTCAGTTTCTGATGAGTCCATTCAAAACGGGTATAACCTTCGTGAAATACCTCTTTTAACATTCTGACAATCTTCTGGGCTGAAGGTTCTCCGTCCGGCTGATGTTCAGGAGATAATTCATAAAATCGTTCAAGATATACGTTTTTATGCGATAAATCAAAAAGTTTGGCGGCTTCCTGATTACAATCTATGATATTATAATCTTTATCCCAAAAGGCTGCGCATACCGGCACAGCGTCAAGCATTATCCGCGTACGTTCTTCAGCTTTTTTCTTGCCTGCGACGATGCTTAATAAAATAAAAATGAGAATCGACGCTAAAATCGTACCAAGTATGGTAAGAATTGTGCCTATTTCCCTTACGCTTTGGTAATATTTCCCGGCATACATTATTATGGCAATGTACCATCCGTTATCCATCTGCTGGAGAAAAGCGACTGCCTCATTTCCGTTATAATCAACAACCAGGAGTTCGGAAATTTTATTACCCTGCAGCAGCATTTCCTTTATAGCCTGACCGTCATTCATTAAAACCAGGTTTCTGCCGACATACGCAGGATTAGGATGGGCAAGCACATCAAAATTCCTGTCAAATAAAATCCCGTAACTGCCTTCGGATACGTAAGAATTGATTACGTAGTCCTGAATTCTGTTAAGCTGCACGTCAAGGCAGACTATGCCGAGCGGATTACCGTAATCGTCAAAAATACGGCGCGCAAATGTTATACATGTAATATTCAACAGCAGATTATGGTAAGGATCGGTAACTCCGATTTTTCCGTCTGCCTTTACTGCCGCTTTATACCATTCACGCTCATAGGGTACATAATTATTAGGCAGCGTAATACCAACCCCAGGCCAGAACGCCTCGTCAAAATAATCAAAAATACCGTAAGCTCTTGTAACATACGCCATCAGCCGTTCATCTTTAGTCATATATACGGAAGTATCTGTTAAATAATCAATCACATCGTCTAACCTCATGCCGCGGACAATCATGTTTCGGACATTTTCAGCAATAATGCCAAGAGTAGTCTCAGGTTCCATGAGATCGGCTGTTATTTGGGATTGCGTATTTTTGATAACGTTGTCTACATTTTTAATTAAGTGACTGCGTTCTATGCTGCTCATGTAATTGTAACTGAGAAAAACCATAAGCGCGAATGCCAAAAAGACAGATAAAACCTGAACATGCGTAACCAGCTTCCACATTTTCCCGACAAATGAACCCATTTACAGTCCGACCTTTACCGCTCTGAACATCTCTCTGACACTAAAAAATACTTCAGCTATCTGAGGATCATACTGAGTGCCTGCATTTTCCATTATGATCCTTACAGCTTCTTCATCGGTAAAAGCCCTCTTGTACGGACGCTCGGAAACAAGCGCGTCATAGACATCTACAATCGCCATTATCCGCCCATGAAGAGGGATATCCATGCCTTTAAGTCCGCGCGGATAGCCCTTTCCGTCCCATCGTTCATGATGACTGCCTGCAAACAGTCTTGCGTTACGCAGGAATTCAAGCTCCCCTGTGCGGGAGATAATTCTGTCAATTATAGCTTCGCCCTCAATGGCATGGGACTTCATAAGTTCGTATTCCTGTTCTGTAAGTTTTCCGGGCTTGTTAACGATTAGATCCGTAATGGATATTTTTCCTAAATCATGCATACGCGCGGATGAAATTATTTTATCTTCGTCCCATGAGGATATTTCATCGGCATACACGCCGTGTTTTTTCATTTCGTCTATCAGAATCTTAATATACGTTGACGTTCGTTCAATATGCCCGCCGATACCTTTATCGCGATTCTCTACCATGTCAGCCAAAACCGATACAATACTGTTTTGCAGTTTATGAAGCTGAGCTGTCCTTTCGCGGATAATTTGATCAATTTCAAGATGCGTTTTTATGCGGTTTAAAAGCACGGGAGCGGAAAACGGTTTAGTGATAAAATCCACAGCTCCCATTTCAAAACCGCGCGCTTCTACAGATGCGTCGTCACGCCCCGTAAGAAACATTACAGGTATGTTTGAATATTTTGACTCGGATTTGAGGGTTTGAAGAGCTGTAAATCCGTCCATACCAGGCATTTCTATATCAAGAAGAATTAAATCAGGAGTTATTTTTCCCAGAAGAGAAAACATTTTTGCCGCAGACGGCATTGTCATAACATGATATTGATCTTCCAGCACCGCTTCCGCCATTGAAAGATTTGTATCACTGTCATCAATTACGAATATTGTTTTCAAGATATCCTGCCGCTCCCTTGCCGTAAACCTTATGAATTTTATTGTAGAATATATCATAATGTCAAGAAAAACCGATATATTTCATTTTACAGAGGTTACAGACAGGACAACCATAAGATTTGTCCTGAAACTTCAGTTTCTTAACAACTAAATATATAATTTGGTTGATTTTTTACAGGTTTTTAAGGAAAATTAATCATGCCTATAAAGATACCCAAAGCTCTGCCCGCTTATGACGCATTGTCCAGCGAAAGGGTTTTTGTAATAACAGAAGACCGCGCCGAACAGCAGGATATAAGACCTTTGCGCGTAGGTATTGTCAATCTTATGCCTACGACAATAGATACGGAGATTCAACTGTTAAGGCTACTTGGGAACAGCCCTTTACAGATAGATATTACTTTTTTGAACATGGGCAGTCACATTTCCAAAAACGCGCCTCCCGGTCACCTTGAAAAATTCTATATCAGCGCCGAAGAAATTGTTTACAGGAAAATCCGTTTTGACGGACTTATAATAACAGGCGCGCCTGTTGAAAATCTCCCTTTTGAGGATGTCGATTACTGGGACGAACTTGTAAAAATAATTGATTATTCGGAAAAAAATGTTTTTTCGATATTGCATATCTGCTGGGGAGCGCAGGCAGGTCTTTACCGCCGGTATAACATTGAAAAAAAGCTTCTTAAAAAGAAACTTTCCGGCGTTTTTCCCCATGCTGTAAACGAACAGTACCATACCCTTTTCCGCGGTTTTGACGATGAATTCTTGGCTCCCCAATCCAGGTATACAGAAAGCGACAGAAACGCAATTGCAAAAGATTCGCGCCTTACAATCCAGTCGGAAACAGAAGAAGCAGGCGTTTTTATAGTCACTGCGCGCGAAGGACGTGAAATTTACGTCACCGGGCACCTTGAATACGATCAAATGACACTCGATCGGGAATACCGCCGCGACATAACAAAGGGGATTTCAATAGAAATGCCTAAAAACTATTATCCTAATGACGATATTTCAAAAACGCCGGTTGTCCGCTGGCGCGCTCACGCCAATCTTTTCTTTGATAACTGGCTTAACTATGTTTATCAGGAAACCCCTTATAATCTTGACGAGTTAAAATAAGCAGCCTCAGTTTTTAAGTGATTGTTTTTTTTAGGTTCCCTTGCTTGACATGATTCTCCCTGTATAGTACCCTTTCCCCATACTATTTTTTAGGAGAAAACCATGGCACAGGCAAGCAAAAACAGCCGTACCGCCAGCTCAACCCAGCGATTTATGTGTTCATGCGGGGGTGAAATAAAAATGAAAACCCTTTTTGAAAGCGGCAAGGTAAAAAATATGGCGGAATGTGATAAATGCAAACGGACTGAACGCCGTCCGTCAGACTTTAAATAGAGTCAATCCATAGTATCACATTATGAATTGACTACCAAAAATTAATTCGGAGGAATCCTTTGGCAAAAAAAAGCAGTTCTGCGGAAAAACGACACCGAAAAAGTGAAGAACGCCGTTTACGCAATAAATCGGTAAAAAGCTCAGTGAAAACAAGCGTAAAGAAATTTACTGTCCTTGCGCAGAAAAAAGACCCAAGTGCCGAAGCGGCATTAAAAGAAATGATTAAAAAGCTTGATACAGCCGCCGGAAAAGGCATTATATCCAAAAATGCAGCCGCCAGAAAAAAATCCAGAATGCAGCGGTATTACAACGGAATTAAAGCGGCGCAATAACAAACCGTAATTCATTTTAGGGTGAATTAGCGGGGAGTACCTGCAAGAAATAACAAGACGGTATGCAGGCTAAAAAATTTACAAAAGCTGACATCATAGACGCTGTTTATGTAAAGTCGGGAATGAATCGCCAAGAGATTCGAAACGCTGTCGATCTTTTTATAAACGAAATGAGAGAAGCCCTTGTTAAAGGTCAGATTATTGAACTGAGGGGCTTTGGTACATTTGAAGTAAAGATACGGAAAGCCCGTCCCAGAGCGCGTAATCCCAAAACAGGCGAAAGCATTGTAATTCAATCCCACGGCGCTGTGTCTTTCCGCCCAGGACGGGAGCTAAAACAGGCAGTATGGAAAATCAGCGGTGATGATACCGTAAAACAGGGATAATTCTTTTTTTATGGAGAAAAACAGGTTTAAGCCGTTATTGGTCCAGGTTGGGCTTGTTTTTTTGGCGGCGGTTCTTTTTTCTCTTTCACATCCAAATTTGATTTTTAAACACGGGCTTCCTTTCATTGCATGGTTTGCCTATATTCCCGTTCTTTTATTAATCAAAAACAGCAATTTTTTATCGTGTATCGGGTGGGGCGCCATATACGGATTTTTATCCTACAGCCTTTTTAATTACTGGCTTGGCACATTCCACCCCATGGCAGGGTTAATTGTATACTCTATTTACATTGTTTATCTGGCGGCAGTTTTTCTGTTTTTTAAACTGGCTGATATTTTATATCCCAAAAAGGCATATATTGTTCAATGGATAATTTGGCTTTCCTATGAATATCTGCGGACAAAAGGCTATCTGGGTTATCCATACGGAATAACAGGTTATTCGCAATGGCAAATAACGCCACTGATTCAAATTGCGAGTTTAACAGGCGTATGGGGTGTATCCGCTCTTGTTTCATTCCCGTCATTTTATCTGGCGGGAACGGTAAATAACATGGAATTAACATCCGCTTTAAAATCACAGGCTGGTATACGCGAACTTGCGGGCGCGTTTGTTAAGGCAGCGGTAAAAAAAGCGGATTTAATTCCGGCTATTATCTGGGTTACAGCGTTGATAACTTCTGTCACCTTTGGTTTTATCAATATGAAGGATTTTTCTTCTTATCCGTCGGTAAAAATCGCGCTTATTCAACATAATACAGACCCCTGGGAAGCGACAAAAGCGCCGACAACATGGCAAAGGCTTGAAGCATACCAGAAAGACCTTGAAATATTAACCCGTCTTTCCGATGAAGCCCTTGCGGCACATCCAAAACCCGATTTAGTCGTATGGCCGGAAACTGCATTTGTTCCCAGAATCTACTGGCACTCCACTTACAGGGATGATCAGGATTCGTGGAATATCGTAAGACACTTGCTGGAATATCTTTCCGCAAAAGATGTGCCTTTCCTGATCGGCAATGACGATGCCCGTAAGGATACGGCAAAAAACCCTAATGAACATGAAGGCTACCGCATTGATTATAACGCGGCGATACTTTTTGAAAAAGGCAAAATCTCAGGGATTTACAGAAAACTGCATCTTGTCCCTTTTACGGAACATTTTCCGTACAGAAAATATTTACCGTTTATATATGACGCTCTGCGGAATGCGGACACGCATTTTTGGGAAAAAGGAGAAGAAGTTACTGTTTTTTCAGGTCCCGGGTTCACTTTCTCTTCTCCGATTTGTTTTGAAGATACATTCGGCTATCTTTCCCGCAATTTTATCCTGAAGGGAGCCGACGTGCTTGTTAACATTACAAATGACGCATGGGCGAACAGCCTGCCGTCCCAAAATCAGCATCTTTCAATGGCGGTTTTCAGAACCGTAGAAAATCACCGCCCTATGGTACGCTCTACTGTTTCAGGACAAACATGCGCAATTGATCCCACAGGAAAAATAATACTTGAAGCCGCTCCCTTTACGAAAACATGGATCACAGCTTACGTACCTCTAGTAAAGAAAAAAACGCTTTACACGCTTTACGGTGATTACCTTGGGTTATTCTTCTCCCTTACGGCGGTTATTCTGTTGCTATACAAGGCTTCATGGTATACAATAAGAAAACAAAAGAGGGGATAAAAGATGGATACCCGCAAGAAGATATTAATTGCCGATGACGAATCAATAAATCTGGATTTTTTTGAAGTAATGCTTTCCAAACTTGGTTTTGTTGTTGAAAAATGCGACAACGGACTTGACGTTCTGGAAAAAGTAAAAAAATTTCATCCCGATTTGATTATTCTTGACAATATAATGCCCGGCATGACAGGCAGGGAAATTTCAAAAAATCTAAAAAATGATCCGAATTTTAAAAATATTTCAATAATTATGCTGTCCGCCCTTGACGATGTAAAAGACAAAGTCGCCGGGTTTGAAGCAGGAGTTGACGATTATATAACAAAACCGTTTAATTTTACCGAAGTTCTTGCGCGCATAAACGCGGTTTTGCGTAACCGTGAACTGTTTGACCAAATAAAGGTAAGGGAAACGCGCCTTACACTTGCCGAAGAACTAAACAAGGATTTAAAAGATGAACTTTCGATTTTTATCGGCAGCATTGACGAGCTTGACAAGGCAATTGCCCGAATCTTTGACAGCGCATCTTCAGGCGGAGAAGCGTTAAGCAGGGAAAATCTGATCAATCTTGTAAATCCCATAAACGAAAGAATTCACATGGTACGCAAGCATATAGCAGGTCTGGACGCAAGGATTGAAAAAACAATGAATGAATGGGATAATCTGAAAAAAGATGAGATAGGTCTTTCTATTCTTGAAAGCCAGATACGAAAATTCCTGCAGCAGGATAATAGCGGCAATCATCGTCAGTCTGCTGCAAACGTGTGAGCGGAAGGACCGGGCAGGGAATGGGAGCGGTAATTTAAATGTCCAAGAGGGAAGGAAAAAGAAGGGAAAAAGCAGGCATAGTGGTTTTGGGAAAAACCACAAGCTTTACAGGGGTTTTAAAATTTAGTACCACATTAAAAATTCAGGGAAACTTCCACGGAACAATTGATGCGAAGGGAGACTTAATTGTCGACAAGGAAGCCGTCGTCGAGGCAGATCGAATAACGGTAAGCTCTCTTACTGTTTTAGGCAGCATTTCAGGCACTGTAGATGCGCATGACAAAGTGGACATGATGAGCGGAGCGAAAGTACACGGCGATGTAAACGCAAGGAGGCTGCGAATTGCGGACGGAGTTCTCTTTGAAGGCAAATGCAAAATGACAAATTTAGAAAAAGACGTCGAAATTTTTCACCGCCCTGTAGAAGAAATAAAAGCGGATTTACAGCGAAATAATGGAAGAGCGCAGTAAAGAATTAATAATCCATGCCGAAAAAACCGCAGAAGCGTTAGTAAATGAATTAAAAAAGCGCAAGTTTTCCATTGCGCTCGCCGAATCCTGCACTGCGGGCATTGTATCAAATTTGATTGCAAACATATCAGGCGCTTCAAAAATATTTTGGGGGTCGTATGTGTGTTATACGCAGGAAGCGAAGGTTTCCATGCTGGGTATTGACAATGATAAACTTTTAATTCACGGTCTTGTAAGCAGAGAGACAGCCCGCGTAATGGCGGAAAACGCCTTAATTAAAAGCGGAGCCGGAATTTCCATGGCGGTAACAGGGCTTGCAGGTCCTCTTGGAGACGGAAGCGAAACAGAAATAGGGACAGTCTGGATTGCGGTTTCCATGCGGGGTAAAACCGCTTCGGAAAGGGAATTTCATTTTGAAGGCTCCAGAAACGAGATTAGATTAAAAGCCGCCATTGCGGCGCTTGAAGAAATCATGCGGCTTCTTTAAATTTTTACATACGCGAAGTCTTGACAAAGTTAAAAAAAAATAATAGATTGGGAGTATCCTTTCGAAAATCATATATGCTAAAGAAAAAATCAAGAAATGCAAATCCTGTCTTATCCCTTCGCGGGAACGGCAAACCAATAGGTGGTTAAAATGGCAGTAGTACGAAGAGGCAGAAAGCCTGTAAATTCGGCAAATGAAGCAACCGAAGAAAACACAGAAACCTCAACCAATGAGGAATTTGATAATCATCAGAATTCAGAATCAGAACATCCGGCAATGAACGACAGCGAAAAATCAAGCCGTGTAGTAGTCCGTACCGGAAACAGAAGACCTCATGGGAATATGGAAAATAATGAACCCAAAAACAACAGGGAAGATATCGGGCTGCCGTCATTGCCAAAATTACCCTCTATGCCGGATCTGTACGGTAAACCAATACCCCGTCAGGATCAGGACAGCAGTAAACCGCGTCTTACGATAAATGAGCTTATAAGGCTTAACATGAAAGATTTAAGGGAACTTGCCGCTTGTTACAGTATTGCGCATGACGATATGGTTGCTTTAAAAAAACAAGAAGTTGTTTTCGCAATTCTTAAAGCCCATACGGAAAGAGGCGGAATTATATACGCTTACGGTTCACTTGAAATTCTCCCCGACAGCTACGGATTTTTACGCAGCCCGCAGAATTCCTATCTGCCTGGTCCCGATGACATTTATATAAGCCCAAGCCAGATACGCCTTTTCGCGCTGAAAACAGGAGATACAGTTTACGGGCAAATTCGCAGTCCAAAAGAAGGAGAGCGTTTTTTCGCCATGCTGCGCGTAGAAACCGTAAATTACGATGACCCGACTGTCGCCCAGAACAGAATTCCCTTCGATAACCTCACAGCTCTTTATCCCAACCGGAAACTTGATCTTGAAGCATCAACCGAAGGAGTAAGCGAAAGAATCATCAATCTGTTCTGCCCAATCGGCAAAGGGCAGAGATCGCTGATCGTAGCGCCGCCCAGAACCGGAAAAACAATCATGATGCAGAAAATCGCAAACGCGATTACCAAAAATCACCCGGAGGTTTATTTAATCGTTCTTTTAATTGATGAACGTCCGGAAGAAGTGACCGATATGGAACGCACTGTGCGCGCGGAAGTGATTTCTTCGACTTTTGACGAACAGGCTACCCGGCATGTACAGGTTACGGAGATGGTTCTTGAAAAGGCAAAACGGCTTGTCGAACACAGAAGGGATGTGGTTATTCTTTTAGACTCCATAACCCGCCTTGCCCGCGCGTATAACCAGACAGTCCCGACATCGGGTAAAATACTTTCAGGCGGCGTTGATTCAAACGCTCTGCACAAGCCAAAACGATTCTTTGGAGCCGCAAGGAATATTGAAGAAGGCGGAAGTCTTACAATCATATCAACCGCGCTTGTAGAAACCGGAAGCCGCATGGATGAAGTGATTTTTGAAGAGTTTAAAGGAACAGGCAACATGGAAATAAACCTTGACAGGCGTATTTCCGACCGCCGCCTTTTCCCTGCAATCAATATCAAAAAATCGGGTACACGCAAGGAAGAACTCCTTCTTACCGAAGAAGAAATCCAAAAAATATGGATTTTACGGAAAGTCATAAACCCAATGGACGATATAGAAATTATCGAACTGCTGGTTGACAGAATGAAGAAAAGCAAGAATAATGAAGCATTCTTAAGATCCATGAATACTGGAACCGGAGGCATGGATTGATAATCAATCCCTTACTATGGATTGATGTCCTTAAACCCGAAAACCGGGAGTTGGACAATTTTTTAGGAGAATAAAATGAAAAAAGGAATTCATCCCAAGTACGAAATGACAAAAATTTCCTGCGCCTGCGGAAATGTAATAGAAACCCGCTCCACAACCAGGGACATCAAGGTTGAAATTTGTTCATCCTGCCACCCCTTCTTTACCGGCAAACAAAAACTTGTAGACACAGCCGGACGCATTGAAAGGTTCAGAAAGAAATATAACATTAAAGAATAGGCTTTTTTATAACTTCAAAGTAATTAAAAATGTCTTCGGCGTTTTTTTCCCCTTAAAATCCTCGTCAACTATTTTATCCCCAAGGTCGGTTATCTGCGCATTTTTTAATTCGGCTTTCAGCTTTTCCGGTGTCGGCGCGTTCCTCTTTACATTTACGCTGACAAAGATTTTACCGCCGGGAAGCAGCAGTTTTAAACATTGGCTTAACAGTTCCGCTAAATCGCGGTTTAAATCAAAATTGCCTGTCATCTTCTTCGAATTGGAAAAAGCGGGAGGATCAATAATAATTATATCCCAGCGTTTTTTCGCATTTTTCGCTTCATTAATAAATTCCAGTACGCAGGAACGAATCAGGTTATTGGTACAATGGCAGGATGATAAATTGTTTTTATGATCAAAATAGTCCCAATTTTTTATAATATTTGCTGATAATCCGTTCAGAGAAAAATTATCGCGCGCCCAATTATGATAAGTGTTGGAAAGATCTACAGAATCGGTAGAAAATGCCTTCCCTGCCGCAGCATAAACCGAAAACGATCCTGTGTATGAAAAAAGATTTAATATTTTTTTACCTGGAGCTTCATCTCGAACCATCGCTCTTAAAAGCCGCCTGTCGGTGAAAAGACCTGTATCAAGATAATCAGAAAGATTTACCCTAAAAGCAAGACCGTTTTCATTTACAATTTTTGTAAATTGCTGCCCGTTTAATTTTTCATATTGACAGGCGCCTTTCTGCCTCTGACGCTGTTTAATAAAAATTTGATCGGGATTTATCTCAAGCGCAATGGCGGCGCTTTCCTTCATCTCAGAAAGCCAAGTTTCTTCTTCTTTTATATCTTTCTCATAAGGTCTTTTAAAAAGCGCGCCTGAAAGAGCCGCTTCCTTTAATTGCGCTGCATCGCCGTAAAAATCCAAAACAAGCGGTATTTCCGGTATATCGCGGTCATATAACCTGAAAGCGTTTACATCCGTTCGCTGCGCCCATTTTTTAAGGTGACGAAACCGCTTTTGCAGCCGGTTAGCGAACATCTGCGCCTGTTGGGTATTTCTCTTATCGTCCATAAAATTAATATACCATAAACTTGTTTTTTTTCAGATTAATAATTACGCTTAAATCATGGCAATAAATATCACTTCTGTGAAAAACCACCGGGGGAGGGAAAAAGGAATGCTTGTATACCCCGTTTATTCACGGCGTTCAAACGGTCTTTCCATCGGGATTAATCTTTTTCCAGGAAAAAAACAGTGCCTTTTTAACTGTCCTTACTGCGAGGTCTTTCCGTTTGCATCTAACGCTGATTTTTCACCCGATCAAATGGAAGACGATCTTAAAGATGCAATTGCCTCGGCTCAGGAACAAAGTATATCTATTAAGGACATCTGTTTTTCAGGCAACGGAGAGCCTACACTCTCCCCTGCTTTTATAGACGCTTTGGAAAAGGCGGAAAATATACGCAGTAAATATACGCCTTCATCTGATCTTGTCATAATAACAAACGGTACAGGGCTTTCACAGCCTGAAATTTTTTCTGCGCTAAAAAACGCCGCCGCAAACCCTTGTGTAAATATATGGCTTAAACTGGATGCAGGTACGCAGGACTGGTATGAAAAAATAAACAGATCGCCTGTACCTTTTGATCAGCATATAAAAATATTTATGGAATTCACTTCCTGCGCGCCTGTAACAATACAAACAATGATCTGCGGCGTAAAGGAAGAATGCCCTTGTGATACGGAAATACAAACATGGAATGAGCTTGTCTGCCTGTTAGCTGAAAAATCAGGCAATATCCGCAAAGTGCAGCTTTACGGCAAGGCAAGACCTGCGCCTGAAGACCCTCTGGCTTTTGAATTACCGTCTGCAAACATTGAAGAACGCGCAAGCTCTTTACGAAGCGCCTTTGCAAAAAATAAAATTACAGTGCCTGTAGAAATTTATTTGTAATGCCCGCGCCTGAAACAAAACACTAAATCATGTTAATTTGTTAACTGTTTCTGTTCTTTACTGCGGTTCTGGAGATTTAGAAGCTGTTTTATTTGAAGTATTATATATTCTTTAAACAGGGGATCAAGTTCCTTGTAAATTTCAAGCAGCTTTTCAAGTTCAACATCAGGAGCTTTACCGCAGAACATCTCTCCTTTTCCTGTAGTAATCCATTCTTTATTGATATTGTATTTATTGGAAATCAGCTCGTATATTCGTTCATTTGGTTTTCTTTTTCCGCTTTCAATTTGAGCATAGAGACTTTGGGAAAAAAATACCTTAATTAAAAGACACTTGACAGATTTCTATGCTTTCTATATTATGATATCTATGATTTCTTATGAAAAAATGAATAAAGAACTAATAGAGAAAGACTTATTACGATTAAATAAAGATTTTAAAGCTCTTAACATTGTTTTTAAAAAATTTATCTTAAAAACTGCTTACAGAGGATGTATATTCAAATGGATAAAATTACGAATACACAGGAAAAAATTACCTTGAGGCAAAACAACGCCCATGGACTAAATCAAAAAAATACCAAGGGTTAAGATGTAAATAAATGTTAACTGATTACACGCCTGAAACGTTTATTAATAAATTATACGATAAATTTTTAAGAATTTTAAAATCCAAAACAACAAAGTTGATCATTATAATTACATCTCTTATTGGGTTATTATTTTGTATATTAATTTTAATTCCTCAAATACAAAATATAATAATTAACATTACAGAAACAAAGTTACTTCAAAGAGAATTACGCGATATTGGCAAATGGAAAGATCAGTTAAATTTGGTAGGAATAGTTTATATTGCATCTTTTATAACATTCATGTTTTTCATTACAGAAAACAAAGTAAATATATATAATTATTTTTTTAAATATCTTTTTATCCTGATATATGTTTTTTATTTAGTCTTTATAAGTGTTTTTTCTTATCGTCATGGCTGGCAGTGGATAAACAGCGATCATGCATCGGAAATGATGCTGGGGAAACTGCTGGCGGAAGAAAATGCTCTTTTAAGCCGCAGCTGGTATTATTCAACTGAAATACGGCTTGTTTATCAGACATTATTCACAATGCCGCTTTTTAAAATATTAGTGGTTTTTGAGAACTGGGCTTTAATACGCTCGTTAAACATATTACTTAACAATATTATACTTATTTTATCTTATGTTTTTATGGCAAAACAAATGAACATAAGACCTAAATACATACTAATAACAAGTATTTTAATTATATTACCCTTTAGTTTTTTATATTGGGATGTTGTATTATTCGGCGGATATTACGTCTTCTTTATTGCGCAGCATTTTTTCTGTCTTGGTTTATTAATTAATCTTTTAAAACACACAGGGAACATTAAAAATATTATCACATCGTTTATTTTCTTTACTGTTCTTTCTCTTTTAATGGGAATACAAACAATCAGATCTCTTTATTGTATATATATACCGCTTTTATTAACATGTATTTATTTTTACTTTAAACATAACAAAAAAGATAAATTCGTCTTATTCCTTGGATGTTATGGTTTTATTGTGTGTTGCATTGGGTTTATTATAAATAATTTGCTTCATTTTTTTTATCAATTTAAATCTTTTCATGTCACAAACCTTGACAATTTACAGGCAAATTTTATTCAAAAGCTAATTTTATGTTTAACCAGCCTTGTAAATTTTTTTGGTTATAATTTTGGAATTAATTTTCTATCAATAAAAGGTTTGTTAAGTTTTGCAGTATTAATAGGCACATATCTTTTGTTTTTCGCAACTTTCAAAATTATTACTATAAAACCAGAAAATATTTCAAAAAATACAACTGTATACAAATTCCTGCCTGTATATTTTCTGACTTCTGTTGTCTTTAATTTTTTTATAAATATAATACTTGATCATGGTATAAATGATATGCTTCCTGAAAATTATTTTATTCCATTTATGATACTATATATCCCGCTTATTGCAGTCTTTTTTAGTCAGAAAACAATTACGGGAAATGGCTTAAAACGTTCAATATTGTTTTTAGGAATACTAATTGTGATTTTTGGTCAAAGCGTTATTTGTTTTCAAGGACTTGCAAGATATAATAAAAATACAGTCAGAAATGGACATATTCAGTATCTATTAGATAACCAGTTATATTATGGTTATGCTACATTCTGGGAAGCAAATGTAGTAACAGAGTTAACGAACGGAAAAATTGAAATAAATGGTTTATTCCCATTTTTTGAACAAATTGATGAAAGCAAAAAATTATTAAACTGGAACTGGTTAAAGCCTCACCGTTATAATTATACTGAACCTGATTATCAAAAAAGAGAGCCTTTCTTATTGTTAGCAAAATGGGAAGCTTATTCAATAGGATATAATTTACCTCAGTCTCAACCGGATTATGAAGATGAAAATTATATCATTATCAAGTATCCGGCTTCTGATATTTTTCTTCATGATATTCCTGCTGTAAGGTAGTTAATAAGAAATTTATGTTTTTGAACAACTTTATAAAGCGTACTCAAAAATTTTCTTGCAATTTTTTAAATTCTCTGTTATATATATAAATCATGGATAAGACAATAACCGTTATTCACAAATCAGATAAAAGAAATTCCGGTTATGTTCCGGGAACTATGGAAGAGCGGCTTTCCATGGTTTGGTCGCTGACCTGCGATTTAGTCTCATTGAGTAAAAAATACGATGTTGAACAGCCATTACAAAGACATATTATCAATATTGTCAGAAAAAAAAGTTAAATTCCTGTTGATCGGCGCTTACGCAATGGCTGTTCATGGGTATCCTCGTTCTACCATGGACATAGATTTATTTGTAATGCCCGATCCGGAAAACGCTCTTTTTTTATTGCAAGCGCTTGAGGAATTTGGAGCGCCAACCGGTGAATTAACCCGGGAAGACTTTCAGAAAGAAGATTTAATTTTTCAAATTGGAGTAGCTCCATGCAGGATAGATATTGTAACATCAATTGACGGGTTAAAATTTGAAGATGCTTATACTCATTCAGAAATAATAGATATTGAAGGAATAAAAGTTCGCGTTATATCTAAACCGGATTTGATTATAAACAAACGAGCCACAGGAAGAATGAAAGATTTAACTGACGTTGAAATTTTGGAAGAAAGTTAAAAATCGTAAAGTAAATATCCAGTGTTCTTCCGTCTACTTGACAGATCAGTATGTTTTTTTTAACATATTTACTATAATTTTAAGGATAAGCGCTTACTTATGGATAAATTACAAAAAAAACCTATAATTGCCATTATTATTCCCTGTTATAACGAAGAAGAAGTCCTTCCCGAAACCGCGAAAAGACTGACCTCTAAATTACAGATGCTTATAAATAACCAAATTATAAATGAAAAATCAAAGATACTCTTTGTCGACGACGGCTCAAGTGATAACACATGGGATTTAATCGAAAAATACCATGCGGAAAATCCGCTTCTTGCAAGCGGCTTAAAACTTGCAGGGAATAAAGGTCATCAGAATGCGCTTTTAGCCGGAATGCTTGAAATCAAAGAATACGTTGACGCAATAGTTTCTATAGACGCGGACTTGCAGGACGATATTGATGTTATTGACAAAATGATAGAAAAATATAAAGCAGGCTGCGAAATTGTATACGGCGTCAGGGCAGACAGAAAAAAAGATAATTTTATAAAACGCGCGACTGCACAGGGTTTTTATAATTTATTGCGAATGCTCGGTGTAAAGATAATTTATAACCATGCCGATTTCCGCCTGATGGGCAGGAAAGCTCTTGATGCGCTTGCACAATACGATGAAGTAAATTTATTTTTACGCGGCATAATTCCTCTTCTTGGTTTTAAAACAGGCATTGAATATTACGCACGGAGCGAGCGTTTTGCCGGAAAAAGCAAATATCCTTTGCATAAAATGATAAAACTGGCAATTGACGGCATTACTTCTTTTTCAATAAAACCTATACGGTTTATTACGCTCCTTGGAATTTTCATTTTAATCATCAGCATCGCAATGATTATTTATTATATTACAAGATATTTTCAAGGTCATACAGTAATAGGCTGGGCAACCATTGCATGTTCCATTTGGGGAATAGGCGGATTAATCCTTTTTTCAATCGGCATTACAGGCGAATACATAGGAAAGATTTATCTTGAGACAAAACAGCGCCCCAGATACCATATCGAAAAAATGTTAATGCTTAAGGAGTAAAAATAATTAAAGAAGCATCTCTTAGGCAACCTTAAACCTTGATACTTCCCTGATTAAAATATCAATGCCTTCACGGTTTTGAATGGTTAAGTTGTTAATTTCATTTACCGTTGTATTTATATGATCCGCGCCTAAAGCCATTTTTTTGATGCCTTCTGTGATTTCCTGCGTTGCTTTTTCAAGAGTGGTGCTTTCCTGAATAACTTCCTTAGCGCCGTTAAGCATTTCTTCGGAGCCGAGCATTACTTCGCGGGTTATCCCGTTAACCTCAGCTACGCCTGTAAGTATCTGCTTGCTTCCGGCTTCCTGCTCCTCCATGGCTTTACGGATATTTTCTTCCTGATCCGCAACGACTTTTACGCCTGTATCAATCGCTTCGAATTTACTTAAAACATTTTCTGTTGACCTTGTTATCTTATCAATTGATCCCTTTATTTTTTTTAAAACCAGACCGATTGTTTTTGACTGTACGCCTGAATTTTCCGCAAGTTTGCGAATTTCATCCGCGACTACGGCAAAACCCTTTCCCGCTTCGCCGGCGTGAGCGGCTTCAATTGCCGCGTTCATCGAAAGCAGATTTGTTTGGCTTGCAATGTTATTCATCACTGAGTTAATTTCCATAAGTCCTTCGGATTCGCGGGCTATCTCCTGAATGTCAGCTGACACTTCCTGTAATCCCAAACGCCCAATCTCTGATGATTCCTCTAACGCCTTTACATTGCCTGAGTTCTTGATAAGCGTGTCTGTCACTGACGCAATATTCGCTACCATTTCCTCTATTGCGGATGATGCGCGGGTTACATGGATGTTTTGATCTTCAACATGCTCGTCAAGCGTATGGATGTTAAATGTAAGATTTTCCATTGTCGAGTGCGTTTCGTTGACGCTCTCGCTCTGGTTTATTATTTGTTCTTTGATTCCAAGAATACTGGAGGTTATTTCATTTACCGCTGATGCGGTATTGTTCATATTATTCGCAAGCCTGTCGCCGATACCGGATAATACTTTCGCTTCGTTATTTATATTCATAACAAGGTTTTTAATCTTGGATAACGTAAGATTAAAATAACACGCCATGTCTAAAAGTTCGTCATCTCCTTTTTCAGGAATTCTGAGGGAAAGATCGCCTTCGCCTTCGGAAATATCTTTAAGCGTATAAATAACACTGTTTATGGGCTTTACAATTCCATTGGAACAAACCAATGTCATTAAAATACTTAAGCCCAGCGCGGCAATGATGAAAATTACAATCAAGCGCCTGAACATCATTCCTAAACCGTAAGTGTCACTGACATTTTCCTGAAGCAAAATATTGTACCTTTCGCTTATCTGCTGTAAACCGTTTATCACTTCCTGGGTCTGCGGCAATACATCCCTTTGGAAATATTGCGCCGCCTGTTCCTTTTCCCCTCTGTTAAGCAAATTCATAATTATCTGGGCATTGTTATGAATTGTATTATGCGGTTCCTTAATTCTATTCAGCAATGAGAGAACTTCATTGTCGGTTACATCTTTTAAATCATCGCTGTTAAGCCATCTTCCCAAAGAGCAGGTAGCAGGATCAAGCGACCCTGTAAAATCCGATCCGGAATAAACCGTTTGAGACAGCCCGTGCCTCCATGTATAATGCGAATTTAATATTGATGAAACCTGCGAAGCTGTTTTTGTTATTTCCAGCATGTATACAGACGCGTTTGTCAGCCTGTTATTGCTGTAAAGACCTGTTATACCGAGTATTATCCCAATTACAGCCACGACTGTAAAAGCGATAAACAACTTTACGCGAAGTTTTATCTTCATTTTTTTGCCTTTTTTACTTTAAGATAAGTGTCGCCTGCAATTATATCAGTTAAAAAAGAATATGTCACGTAAAAATAATTTTTATAAAGGATTATAGACAGACTTTAATTTTATGATATATTTACTTAAAGGAGAAATCATGAACGCATTGAAGAAAAACCCTGTATGGAAAGGACGGCGCGGTCCTGTAGTCCTTGTAATCATGGACGGCGTAGGTTACGGAAAATATATTGAAGGCGATGCTGTCGCCAATTCAAAAATGGACAATCTTAACGCTTTAACCAAAAAAAACCCTCACACAAGGCTTAAAGCCCACGGAACCGCTGTCGGTCTTCCTTCTGATGAAGATATGGGTAACAGCGAGGTTGGTCACAATGCTATGGGCTGCGGACGGGTTTTTAATCAGGGAGCTGCGTTAGTTTCAAAATCAATCGGAACAGGCGCAATGTTTGAAGGCAAGGCATGGAAGGAAATTACTTCGTATGTTAAAAACAGCACGGCGAAAGCCCCTACCCTTCACTTCATAGGGCTTTTCTCTGACGGAAATGTTCACAGCCATCTTGATCACCTTAAAGCTATGATTGTTCAGGCAAAAAAAGACGGCGTTAAACGTGTCAGGATTCATACGCTTTTTGACGGACGCGATGTGGGAGAGACAAGCGCTCTTGAATATATCGATCCTTTTGAAGCTTTCCTGAAAGAACAAAGCGGCTCTTCCTTTGACGCGAGGATAGGTTCAGGGGGCGGGCGTATGTGGATTACAATGGATCGCTACGGAGCGGATTGGTCGATGGTAGATCGCGGCTGGCAGACACACGTTCTGGGGACAGCCCGCCAGTTTACTTCAGCCCGTGAAGCTGTGGAAACGTACCGCAGGGAAATTCCGGGCATTATCGATCAGGATTTAAAAGAATTTGTAATAGCCGACGGCGAAGAGCCGATCGGTTTAATTGAAGACGGAGACTCTGTCGTTTACTTTAACTTCCGCGGCGACCGCGCTCTGGAAATAACTGCCGCCTTTGAAAATGATAACTTTGATAAGTTTGACAGAATAAACCGCCCAAAAGTCTGTTACGCAGGCATGATGGAATACGACGGCGACTTGCACGTCCCGGCACGTTATCTTGTCGAGCCTCCGTCAATCGACCGCACTATGGGCGAATATCTTGCCGTAAGCGGAGTAAGGACGCTTGCAATCTCAGAAACCCAAAAATACGGGCATGTCACCTACTTTTTCAACGGGAACCGTACCGGAAAGTTCGATGAAAAGCTGGAGGATTATGTCGAAATAAAAAGCGATGTTATTCCTTTTGAACAAAAACCATTAATGAAGTGCGCGGAAATCACGGACAAAGTAATAGAAGCCATCGGATCCGGCAAGTACGACTTTATAAGACTCAACTATCCAAACGGAGACATGGTAGGTCATACCGGCGTATACAAAGCGGTAATTGAATCGATGGAGGGCATGGACGTTCAGCTTGGCAGATTAAAAAAAGCGGCGGACGAAGCGGGAGCCGTTCTTTTGTTAACCGCAGACCACGGCAACAGCGACGATATGTTCGAGCACGATAAAAAAACAGGGAATGTAATCCATAAGGAAGACGGCACGCCGAAAGCAAAAACAAGCCACAGCCTGAACCCTGTACCATGTATCATCCATGACCCTGAATACAAGGGTGAGTATCTCAATGAACCGAAAGAAGGAAGCCTTAACGCAGGACTTGGAATAAGCTCCATTGCATCAACCTGTATATTGTTTTTGGGTTTTCTTCCGCCTGATGATTACGATAAACCGGTGTTAAAATTCAGTTGAGATAAATATAGTAACGTTTTACAATAAACAATGGATCCTCAAAAAAGTATTACCGAAGGAAAAACTACTGTCGGCATCGAGCTTGGTTCTACCCGAATCAAAGCTGTACTTACAGACTCAAATTTTTTACCCGTTGCCTCTGGCAGCCACGATTGGGAAAACCGACTGGAAGGAGAAATATGGACTTACAGCCTGGAAGATGTCTGGAAAGGAGTGCAAAACAGTTTTTATAATTTAACCCTTGACGTAAAAAAAAGATACGGAGTAAATCTTACACAAACGGGAGCTTTCGGTATTTCCGCAATGATGCACGGATATCTTGCCTTTGACAGGGACGGCAACCAGCTTGCCCAGTTCCGTACATGGCGCAATACATCAACGGAAAAAGCAGCCGTTTTTCTAACAGAAAAGTTTAAGTTCAATATACCCCTGCGCTGGAGTATTGCCCATCTGTATCAGGCAATGCTTAATAAAGAAGACCATGTAGAAAAAATTGATTTTTTTACAACGCTTGCAGGTTACGTGCACTGGAAGCTGACAGGCAGAAAAGTTCTCGGCATAGGAGACGCTTCAGGCATGTTTCCGCTAGACGGTAAAACAAAAAATTATAATTGCGGAATGCTTAATCAATTTGCGGAGATAACTTCTTCCTTTGGCTATAACTGGAAAATTGACAATATACTTCCGTCAATTATAAACGCAGGGGAAGAAGCCGGAAGACTTACGCCCGAAGGCACTTTGCTTCTCGTTCCTGAAGGCTTCATAAAAACGGGTATTCCGTTTTGTCCGCCTGAAGGGGATGCCGGCACGGGCATGGTTGCAACTAACAGTATAACCGAACGGACAGGAAACGTTTCGGCGGGCACGTCAATTTTCGCAATGATTGTTCTTGAAAAAGAATTGTCAAAGGTATACCCGGAAATTGATATTGTCGCAACTCCTGACGGAAAAAACACGGCGATGGTTCACTGCAATAACTGTACTTCCGACATTGACGCATGGGTGCGCCTTTTTAACGAAGTAACCGGAATAGCCGGAGTGAAACCCGACAAGACTGCCTTTTACGCCGCTTTGTTCAACAAAGCCCTGGAAGCGGATGCCGACTGCGGAGGGCTTATTTCCTGCAACTATTATTCAGGAGAGCCGCTTACAGGATTTGATGAAGGTCGCCCTCTTTTTACCCGTCTGCCTGACAGTAATTTTACGCTTGCCAATTTTATGAAAACAATGATCTTCTCCGCTTTTGGAACTTTAAAATATGGTATGGACATCCTTACAAAAAATGAAAATGTCCGCATAGAAAGCCTTCTCGGACACGGCGGTTTATTTAAAACAAAAAATACAGGTCAAAGATTAATGGCGGGAGCTTTAAACATACCGGTATCTGTAATGGAAAACTCAGCCGCAGAAGGCGGAGCCTGGGGTATCTCCCTCCTTGCTGCATATCTGCTGCACAATAAAAATGACAAACAGGAATTAAATCAATTTCTGTCTTGCAAAGTTTTTAATAATCTTGCAGGCGTAAGAACTGATCCAAACCCTGACGATGTTGAAAGTTTTAAGATATTTATGGAGCGTTATACAGCAGGACTTAAGATTGAGAAAGCCGCGATTGAGAATTTGAAATAAAAAAAATTATAACTTACGATATAAATCTAAAAAACCAAGGGCAGTTTTTACAGGGCTTTCCTGTACGGGAAAAGACATGTCGCTCCACGCTTCATATAATGGCAGCCTTTGTTTTGCGAGAGCTTCAACTCCCATTTTTTGAGAAAGAGGTCTTCCGTCCGTAGCAAGGTCTTTTAGACTGCGTCTCAGATAAACAATTAAACTGTTCTGCCGCAAAAGGTCTAAATTTTCCTGCCGCATTACAATACCGCCCCCCAGAGAAATCACAATGCCGCTCTTTTTCGATTCTTCTGAAAGCACGCGGCTTTCTAAAGTACGGAACTCGTTTTCGCCGTGGTCTGCGAAAATTTCCTTTATGGTTTTTCCTTGAGTCATTACAATTTGTTCATCCGTATCGACAAACATCCTGTTCATTTTTTCCGCAAGAACTTTTCCAACTGAACTTTTTCCGCAGCCCGGCATACCGATAAACGCGATATTTTGCTTCTCTTTAACAAGATTTTTTATAATCTTTTCAACAAGACGGGGTCTTGCGCGTTTTTTATTAAATAATCCGCTTGCCTTTTCAGCCTGAGATACAAGCATTGTAAGTCCGTTTACGCATGGAATATTCAGCCGCTGCGCATCCAAAAGCAGTTTTGTCTTCATTGGATTGTAAATTAAATCAGCCACTCCTGCCAGATTAATAAATCCTTCAAGGTTTAAAGGGTTTTTTCCGTTATCCGGATACATACCGACAGGCGTTGTATTGACAATTATCTGTCCGTCCTGATGCCGCGAAATATTTTCGTAATTGTTCTCTCCCTTGCGTGAGACAGTTATAATCTCCTGAGCTCCAAGAAAAGCAAGCGCGGCTCTCACTGTCGCAGCTGATCCGCCGTCTCCGAGTACCAACACTTTTTTTCCTTTTGGATCTATTTTTGCCTTTTCAAGCATTACGCAAAACCCGAAGTAATCGGTGTTATGTCCGTGTAATGAGCCGTCCTCTTCCTTAATAATGGTGTTCACGCTGCCTATAAGATGCGCTTCCTGCGATAAAGCGGAACAGTAGGGAATTACAGCCTGTTTGTACGGAATTGTTACGTTGATGCCGTCAAAGCGCCTCTGCGTCATAAATTCATCTAAACCGCAAGGAGGAATTTCGTATAACGGATACTCGTAATCTCCAAGCTCCCTGTGAATCCGTGGGGAAAAACTGTGACCTAGTTTTTCTCCCAGTAAACCGAACTTTTTTTTCATGCCGTTAACTGACGGTTAAAGATATGCGTCATAAAGAGCGATTGCCGCCGCCGCTTCTACGCATGGAACAGCGCGGATAACAATGCACGGATCATGCCGTCCTTTAACCTGCAAAACGGCTTTTTCAAGACGCGATAAATTAACGCTCTCCTGTTCCATGCCGATAGAAGGCGTGGGCTTAAACGCCGCGCGGAACACTAAAGGCATCCCGTTTGTTATCCCGCCTGTTATGCCGCCGTTATTGTTCGTGCGGGTCTTTATTTTTCCATCATCTAAAAAAATGGGATCGTTGTTTTCAGAGCCAAAACGTTCGACCACCGCAAAACCGCTTCCGAACTCAATGCCTTTCACTCCCGGTATGCCGAAAATAATTTGAGCTATCCGGTTTTCCATTCCATCGAAGATGGGATCTCCTATTCCTGCAGGAAGCCCTGCCGCCGCACATTCAATAATTCCTCCGACAGAATCTCCTTTTTCTTTCGCGTTTAAAATTTGTTTTTTCATTTCTTCGCCCGCTTCACATCTCAGGACGGGAAGAGGGTTTTCTCTTACCGTTTTAAAATCATTAATTGTTAGTCCTGCCATGTCAAAGGGATCGTCTTTCGCGCCGCCGATTTGTAAAATATGAGCACAAATATCAACGCCTTTACCTTTTAAAATCTGTAAGATAATCCCTCCTGCGGCGCAAAGGGGAGCTGTAAGCCTTCCTGAAAAATGTCCCCCTCCTGATACATCCTGAAAACCGGAAAACTTTACATGAGCGGCATAATCCGCGTGAGAAGGACGGGGAGTATCGCGTAATTCACTGTAATCGGAAGATCGGGCGTTTTTATTGCGAATAACTATGGCAAGAGGAGAGCCGCATGTCACGCCGTCAGCGGTTCCGCAGATTATTTCAGGTTCGTCATCTTCAGTTCTTGATGTGGAAAGATCGTCTTTTCCGGGAGAACGGCGAAACATGAATGAACGAAGTTCATCCATATCAATTTTAAAACCCGCAGGCAGAGTATCGATGCTCACCCCAATCGCGGGGGAATGTGACTGCCCGAAGATTGATATTTTTATTTTTTTACCGTATACAGAAGACATAACACCGCCTTTTTCAGGGAACCAACCGTGTTTCCTGACTTGTTTTTCCGCCGAGTAAATTAAAATCGCTAAAAAATCCAGGATACGATTTACTGACAGCCTGCGCGTCTTTAATTACAACAGGCTTTTTGCATAATACAGACGCTACAGCCGCGCTCATTGCGATCCTGTGATCTCCCCACGACGAGACCACTCCTCCTGAAAGGGCTTTCCCTCCGTAAATAACTAAACCATCCTGCGTGACGCGAATATCAGCGCCGAATGCGCGCAGCACGGAAGATATTGCTTCCAGCCTGTCGCTTTCTTTTCCGCGCAGACGTTCTGCGTTTTGTATAACAGTTTTCCCTTCCGCTGCGCAAGAAACGACAGCCAGCGCAGGCACAAGGTCGGGAATATCAGATGCGTCAATTTCTATTCCGCGCAGTTTCCCGCCTGATACTGTGACAGAAGAAGCGGTTTTTTCAATCTTTGCGCCGAATTTTCCAAGAATATCAATAATACTTTTATCGCCCTGCTTTGATTGCAAACTAAGCCCTTCGCAGGTAATAAAATCTTCGCCTAACGAGGCTGCGGCAAGCCAGAAAGCTGCGTTTGACCAGTCTCCTTCGACGCTTAAGTTTCCCGGAGACATATATTTTTGATTTCCTTTTATATAAAAAATATTTTCCTTATAATCAATTTTAATATTGAATTTTTCAATCATTGCCATAGTCATTTCAATATAGGGAAACGATTCAATATTGCCTTTCAGGCGAAGTTCGCTGTCCGCCTCAAGCAAAGGAAGAGCGAACAACAAGCCGCTTATAAACTGCGAAGACACACCGGCATCAAGCGCGAAAAGACCAGGCTTTAATTTTCCTCCGGTGCAGAAAGGGTTTGATCCTTTTTGCGATAAATTACATCCATTACGGGATAATTCTTCGTATAACGGAGAAATCGGGCGCTCGGGCAAGCGTCCTTCAAGTAAAAAATGAGCTTTTATTCCTAGCGCGCAGGCAAGGGGCAGCAAAAAACGGAACGTGCTTCCGCTTTCCGCGCAGGGAAGTATCACGCAGGTTTCGCCGCTTTTTTGTTTAAGCGGATTAACAATAAAACCTCCGGGACTTTGTTCTGCCTGAGCTTTATGAATAATGTCCGCTCCAAGCGCGCAAAGGCAGGCTGCCGTAGCCTCAATGTCTTCTGACGCGCCTTCACACTCTATAAATGTCTGTCTATCCGAAAGAGAAGCGCAGATTAAAGCGCGGTGGGCTTGAGATTTTGATGGAATTGCTTTTACATTTCCTTTCAGGAAACAAGGCTGTATTTTTACATCCACATTTGCCTCCCTTTATGTTTTCATGCCAAGCCGTAAAAAGTCAGCAGCTTCGTCAAGACTGAATGTTTTTAAAACGCATTTACCTATTTTTTCAGGTACGATCAATGTAATATTCCTGTTTCTTCGTTTTTTATCGCTTAAAGACGCTTCGATTATTTTTTCGGCAGGGATATCCGTTTCAAAGGGAAGATTGCGGATTTTCAGCGTCTCAATTAATTGCGCATAACAGTCATCATCGCACAATCCCGTACGGGAAGCTCCTCTTGCCGCAATCGCCATGCCGATGGCTACCGCTTTTCCGTGAGTTACGCTGTAGCCGCTGTGTTTTTCAATGCCGTGCCCTGCCGTATGTCCGAAATTCAATATCTGACGTATACCATTATCCCTCTCGTCCATTGCAACAATATCCCGTTTAATGACAACATTACGCGCAATTATGTCTTCCATTTGCGTTAAAAGCGGACTTTTCAAAAGCTCAAAAAGCTCTTTGCTTAAGATAAAGCCGTGCTTGATCATCTCGGCGCATCCGTCGTTGAATGTTTCTTCCTTAAGCGTTTTAAGGGTATCCAAATCGCAAAGAACAATACAAGGCTGATAAAAAACGCCTGCAAGATTTTTGCCGGTTTTTAAATTTACCGCTGTTTTTCCTCCTACAGAAGAATCTACCATCGCAAGCAGGGTTGTCGGTATCTGCGCGAACGCAATGCCCCGAAGATATGTCGCGGCGGCGAAACCTGTAAGGTCGCCTGTTACCCCTCCTCCAAGAGCCACAAGAACATCCGATCTTGTAAGCTTCGCTTCCTCAAGCACGCAAAGGAGCGAAATATAAGTGTCGGTATTTTTTGAATTTTCCCCGTTGGGAAAAACAAACTTTGAAACTTCATACCCCTGCGCCTGTAAAGATCGCGCAGCAGTCTGCGAGTATAATTTATCGGTAATATCGTCTGTAACAATAAGAGCCTTTTCTCCCCCGCAGGCTGAATAAATTTTACATCCTGCCTCTTTTAAAAGACCTTCACCGATAAAAACAGAATATTTTTTTGAAACGTTTACCTTTACTTCTGTCATCGCCTGTCTACCTCTTCTTTCAGGCGTTTTCCGTCATAAAGAAGGCTTTTAAGCTTTTCATAATTATGTTCGTTTAACGCTTCCCTGTACTCTCCAAGCGAAGTTAGAAGCAAATCCAGTTCATGCAAAAGGTGATCTCTGTTTTCCAAAAATAACTCTGCCCACATAGATTCATTTAACCATGCAACGCGGGTTAAGTCTTTATAACTTCCGGCTGAAAAACCCCTGTGTTTAGATACTGTCGGGCTTTTAATAAATGCGTTAGACACAAGATGCGCAAGCTGAGACGTGAACGCTATCATTGCATCGTGTTTCTCCGCTGTGGAAACGGTAATCTTTGAAAAACCGGCGGGAGAAAGCAAATTCTTTATCTTTTCGAGAAATTCAATGTCGTCATACACAGGCGGCACGATAATCATTGACGCCCCTTTAAACATGTTCGCTTTACTGTGCTTGAAGCCAGACTGCTCTGTTCCTGCCATCGGATGCCCGCCTGCAAATGTAAACCCGAAATTTGAAGCGGCTTTGAAACCTATATCGCAGATAATTCTTTTTGTGCCGCAGCAATCGATGACAGTTGCTTCCGGTTTTATATCCCCTGCTATTTCGCATAACGTCTCGGCTGCCGCGCGCGGATAAAGAGCTATGATAACAAGTTCGCATTTTTGCAGTGTATCTTTATCAAGAGGAGCGTCCGCAGCCCCTGAAAGAACCGCAAAATCCAGAATACTCCTATCTGAATCTTTTGCGAATACAGTGTGCCCTTCAGCCTTGTACGCTTTTGCGAATGAGCCTCCGATAAGTCCAAGACCTATAATTCCCACATTCATAATTCTGTAATTATCCCGCGTATTTTCATGATTTTTTCCATAAGGTCTTTGAATTGTTCAGGGGTAAGAGACTGAGCGCCGTCGCAGGATGCGTTAGGCGGATCGTTATGAACTTCGATTAATAAACCGTCAGCTCCGCTTGCTACAGCGGCAAGCGCCATGGGTTTTATGTAACGGGAAACGCCTATTGCGTGGCTTGGGTCAATGATCACTGGAAGATGGGAAAGTTCGCGCAGTACGGGAACAGCAGAAAGGTCTAATGTGTTTCTTGTATATGTTTCAAAAGTCCTAATTCCTCTTTCGCAAAGAATGACATTACTGTTTCCCTCCGCCATAATATACTCAGCGCTCATTAAAAGTTCCTGCAATGTATTCGCGTAACCGCGTTTTAAAAGAACAGGCTTTTTTACCTGTCCCAGTTCTTTCAGAAGTTCAAAGTTCTGCATATTGCGCGCTCCGACCTGAATTATGTCAACATGTTCAAATAACGGCAGATGAACAGCGTTCATGATTTCTGTAACAATGGGCATGCCGGTTTTTGCTTTCGCTTCCAGTAAAAGCTCGATGCCTTCCGCGCGAAGCCCCTGAAAAGCGTAAGGAGACGTGCGCGGCTTAAACGCGCCTCCGCGGAGGATAGACGCTCCCGATTCTTTGACGCTTCTGGCAACGCATAAAATCTGATCGGATGACTCAACAGAACAGGGTCCTGCAATTACCTGAAAATTTCCGCCGCCTAATTTAATTCCGCCTGCATCAATAACTGTATCTTTGGGGTGAAATTTACGGTTTGCGCTTTTAAAAGGTTCGCTGATCCGTTTGACAGACTCAACGATTTCAAGCCCCTGTAAAAGATCGACATCTATCCGGGTTGTATCACCAATAAGTCCTATAATAGTTTGAAATTCCCCTTCAGAAACATGGGTTTTTAATCCCTGAGACTGAAACCATGAAAGAAGGCTTGATATCTGCTTTTCGCCCGCTCCCTGTTTTATTACAGCGATCATACTTATTTCTCCTTGACTTTCACCTTTAAGCAAACGTAAAAATGCGCATTTAGATAATATCAGCTTTTTTTAAAAATTTAAATATATGAAAAAATCTCAATACCATGATAAAATAAACCTAATAAAAATCTAGTGTAGTTTTGAAAAAAGCACAATTATCATATCAGAGGTGTTGATTATGGAACTTAAAAAATGCGAATACTGGTTTATCGCAGGAAGCCAGGATTTGTACGGAGAGGAAACGCTTAAAAAAGTCGCCGAACACGCGCAAATTATGACAAATGATTTTAATATTGATCCTTTGCTTCCCGGAAAAGTGGTTTTAAAGCCAACTGCAAAATCTCCGAAAGGTATTTTGAATCTTTTTGAGGAAGCCGCCTCCTGCTCCGTCTGCGCCGGTATTATCACATGGATGCACACTTTCTCGCCTTCAAAGATGTGGATACACGGTTTATCCATTAACCGCAAACCGCTTTTGCACCTGCATACTCAATTTAACAGGGACATTCCGTGGGCTTCCATAGATATGGATTATATGAACTTGAACCAGTCAGCGCACGGCGACAGGGAACACGGCTATATTCACACACGAATGAAGCTGCCGCGAAAAGTTGTCGCAGGTTTCTGGCAGGACAGCGAAGTCCGCCTGAGAATGGGCGTATGGATGAGAGCCGCCGCCGCGAAACAGGACGGGATAAATAAACCCCTTATGCGCCTAGGCGACAATATGCGGGAAGTCGCTGTAACAGAAGGCGATAAAATCGAAGCGCAGATTAAAATGGGCTGGCAGGTTAATACATGGGGTATCGGAGAACTTGCCTCGCGTTTTGAAAAAGTGACAGACACGAAAGCGAAAAGTCTTTTTGAAGAATATGAAACCTCTTATGAACTTGCGCCTGTTATAAAACAGTCAGGCAAAGCCAGAAACGCGGTTCTTGAACAGGCAAAAATAGAAATCGCCCTTAAGGAAATGCTTGAAGAAGAAAACGCTTGCGCTTTTACAACTACTTTTCAGGATCTTCACGGTTTACCTCAATTACCTGGACTTGCCTCTCAAAGACTCATGGAACAGGGGTACGGCTTCGGCGCGGAAGGAGACTGGAAACAGTCGATGCTTACACGATGCGCGAAGGTAATGGCGCAAGGACTCTCAGGCGGCGTTTCGTTCATGGAGGACTACACTTACCACTTTGAAGCAGGCAGGGAAGCTGCTCTCGGCGCTCACATGCTGGAAATATGCCCGTCCATAGCGGAAGGAAAGCCGCGAATTGAGGTTCATCCGCTTGCAATCGGAGGAAAAGCCGATCCTGCGCGTTTAGTATTTAATGCTTCCGCGGGAAACGCAGTTCTCGCGACGCTGGTGGATATTGGCAGCCGCTTCAGAATGATCGTTAACGAAATCGAAACTATCAGGATTGATAATGAAATGCCTCTCCTCCCTGTCGCCCGCGCATTGTGGAAACCTTTCCCAAACCTTTACGATTCTGCTGAAAGCTGGATACTCTGCGGGGGGACTCACCACTCTGTTTACACAAGGGCGCTTACTTCCGATTACTTCCGCGATTGGGCGGAAATGTGCGGTATCGAATTTGTGCTTATCGGAAAAAACACAAATGTAAACCGGCTGAAAGACGAACTGCGCTGGAGCGAAGCATATTATGAGCGCGTTTAAAACGTTATGTGAAGAGGCTTACGAAGCCAATCTGGATTTAAAACGCAATAACCTTGCAATTTTTACATGGGGAAACGTTTCGGCTTTTGATCCTGACAGGGGAGTTTTCGCGATAAAACCTTCCGGTGTTCCGTACGATGAATTAACCCCCGAATCAATGGTTGTACTCGACCTTGAAGGAAAAATTATCGAAGGCAGGCTGAAACCGTCATCTGATACAAAGACACATCAGGTTTTATACAATCAATTTTCATCTTTAAGGGGAATCACTCATACTCATTCAACTTACGCCGTTGTCTGGGCTCAGGCAAAAAAATCAGTGCCGGTTTTCGGCACGACTCACGCCGATCACGGAGCGGAAGAAATTCCATGCACGGATTTTATAAGTCCTGAAAACACACAAAAAAATTATGAACTTGAAACAGGAAATCTTATTGTCGAAACATTTAAAAAGCTGAAACTGGATCCTGAGCGGATGAACATGGTGCTTACGGCAGGACACGGACCTTTTACATGGGGAAACAGCGCTTCTAAATCCGTGTATAACAGCGTTGTTCTGGAAGAAATATGTAAAATGGCTTTACTCACTCTTACGCTCGATCCTCATGTTAAACCGCTTCCAGGGCATATTATAAAAAAACACTGGGAACGAAAAAACGGAAAAGACGCCTATTACGGTCAGTCAGCGCAATAATAAAGAGGAGAAAGAATGAAAGCGAAAATGACATTACACAAAGAATTTTCTATAGGGGAGACAGATAAACGCCTTTACGGTTCGTTTATTGAACATTTAGGACGCGCCGTCTACACAGGCATTTATGAGCCATCTCATCCACAGGCTGACAGTGAAGGTTTCAGAAACGACGTCGCGCAGTTGGTAAGAGAACTTGATGTTCCTGTTATACGCTATCCCGGAGGTAACTTTGTATCGGGTTATAACTGGGAAGACGGAGTTGGTCCTGTAGACAAACGCCCTACGCGCCTCGATCTTGCGTGGAGTACAATGGAGAGTAACCGTATCGGCACAAATGAATTCGCATCATGGCTGAAGAAAGTAAACGCGGAAATGATGATGGCGGTAAATTTGGGAACAAGAGGCGCACAGGATGCCGGAAACCTTGTGGAATACTGTAATTTTCCAAAGGGAAGTTATTACAGCGATCTCCGCCGCAGCCACGGCGTTGCAGAACCTCATGGGATAAAACTTTGGTGTCTTGGAAATGAAATGGACGGTCCATGGCAGATATGCACACGTACTCCGCAGGAATACGGAAGGATTGCGGCAGAAAGCGCGAAGATAATGAAATGGACAGATCCGGGTATCGAACTTGTCGCGTGCGGCAGTTCTTTTTCCGGCATGCCAACCTTCGGCGAATGGGAAATGACTGTTCTTGATCATGTATACGATCATGTTGATTATATTTCTCTTCATACATATTTTGCCGACAGGGAAAATGATGTTCCCAACTTTTTAGGGCGAAACATTGATATGGATTTTTATATAAAAACAATTACAGGAGTCTGTGATCTTGTTAAATTAAAAAAGAAAAGCAAAAAAACGCTTAATTTTTCTTTTGACGAATGGAATGTCTGGTTTCATTCAAATGAGGCTGACAAAAAAATCGAAAAATGGACTGAAGCGCCGCATCTTTTGGAAGATATTTACACAATGACAGACGCTCTGGTTGTCGGATGTATGCTTATTACACTGTTAAAAAATGCCGACCGCGTAAAAATCGCGTGTCTTGCGCAGCTTGTAAACGTTATAGCTCCCATTATGACAGAAAAAGGCGGAAAAGCATGGAGGCAGACAATTTTTTATCCGTTTAAACAGGCATCGCTTTACGGAAGAGGAAATGTTCTTTGCTGTCCTGTAAACGTAGAAAAATACGACGCAAAAGAATTCTGCGGTATTCCCTATCTTGAAGCAGTCGCCGTTCACAATCAGGAAAAAAACGAAATAACAATTTTCGCGGTAAACAGAAATTTAAACGAAGCCATAAATCTGGAAGCTGAGATTGCGGCGTTTGGCGATATGGAAATAATTGAACATTCCGCCCTTTACAACAAGGATTTAAACGCATGCAATTCTTCCATGGAAGAAAAAGTGCATCCTGTAATTCAGACAGGCGGAAAAATTGAAGGAAGCACAGGCTTTAAACAGCTTACATCTGTACTGCCTTCCGCATCATGGAACATGATAAGATTAGGAACCTGTAATAAAAGATAACTTGTCTTATGCGCTTTATTTTTTTTACCTTAGTTTTCCTCTTTCTTTTTACAGCCTGCAAGGCTCGCAATTCAAACATTGAAAACACAGCCGAAAAGGAAGAAGAAACTATAGTTCCCATAGACCCCATTCGCCTTCTGGCAGAAGAGATCGCTTCGTCAATGGATAATTCTCTGCTTGCAGCCCAGGTATTTATCTGCGGTATTGACGGTCAAGGCAGCCTTGCGCCCCACATGGCAGCGCTATTAGAAAAATATCCCGCAGGGGGCGTGATGCTTTTCAGATACAACCTGAATACGGATAACGATTCTATCAGAAATCTTCTTTCGCAAACATCTTCTTTAATTGAGCAAAAATCAGGGATAACGCCTTTTATAGCGGTAGACCACGAAGGAGGAACCGTAAACCGTTTTACAGGCGGCGTAGCGTCTCTTCCCGAAGCAAGGCATTATTGGGAACTTTCACAAACGGAAGGAAAGCAAGCCTCTCTCGAAAAAATAGAAAATGACAGTTTTACGGCAGGACAGGTTATTTTTGATCTGAGAATAAATATGAATTTTGCCCCTGTCGCCGAGCATCTGACAGATGAAAATTTCACCTTTTTACACAGCCGCTCTTACGGACGTGATCCGCTGTTCACAGCCGAAGCTGCAGGCGCTTTTTTACGCGGTATGGAAAAAGCAGGTATACTCTGCGTTGTAAAACATTTTCCCGGAAGCGCAGGTCCCGATCCCCACTACTCTCCTTCGGTGCTGGATATGGACAAACCTTCTCTTGACAGCCTTGTCTATCCGTTTGCGTATCTTATAGGAAAGGGAGCAAGAGCGATAATGGCTGCACATTCGGGAGTTCCTGCGCTTGATGAAAAAATAGCAAGTCTTTCGCAGGCTGTTATGGAAAAATGGCTTAGGGAAGAAATGGGTTTTAACGGAATAATAATAAGCGACGACTTTACAATGGCATCAGCAGGCGGAATGCTGCCTGAAGAAGCGGCTGTTCATTCTGTCATTTCAGGCGCGGACATGATTCTTGTCTGGCCTAAGGATTTAAGCCGCACTCACGAATTTTTTTTAAAATCTCTGGAAAACGGACTTCTTTCACGCGAAAGACTCATTAATGCGGCACAGAGAATTATTTATGAAAAGATACGGATGAATTTAATTTCAGAAAGAAAAAATGGATAACGCGCAATTTTTACAAGTCAGTCAGCGTATACTCTACAGAAACAGCGAGTGTATCGTTGTAAATAAATTAAAAGGTGAAGCCGTTGAAGGCGTTTCCGGGGATATAGTCAGTCTACAGGAAGAACTGCGTCTTTTCCTTGGCAAGGACGCTGAATTAATTGAAGCTGTCCACCGTCTTGATGTTCCCGTAACAGGATGCGTTCTTTTTGCCCTGACAAAAAACGCTTCCGTTTTTTTAAATTCAGCCTTTGCAGAAAAAGGACTATTCCCCGAAAAACATTACCTTGCAATTGTTGAAAAACCCAAGTCTAAACCGCCTGAAGAAAAACAAATTTACAGGGAACTTTCCTCATTTATCGAAACAAATACCCGTCTTAATAAATCATTTGCATATAACGAAGATCATCCCGGACGCAAAAAAGCCTCCCTTCGTTACAGGGTAACAGGAGAAGGAAAAAATTATCTTTTTTTGGAAATAGAGCTTTTTTCAGGAAGGCATCATCAGATAAGAGCCCAATTGGCTTCAATCGGACTATATATAAAAGGCGATTTAAAATACGGAGCAAAACGCAGCGAAAAAGGAGGCGGCATACGCCTTCACGCAAGAAGTTTATCTTTCCCATATCCGGCGCGCAAAAATGAAATAATTCGCGTAACAGCAGATCCGCCTCAGATGGATAATCTCTGGAATGACTTTTTAAACCTTTTAAAGAACAGGCAATTCACAGAGGAATTTCAGAATCGGATCTTCCCATGACTTTGAAGTTTCCCTTTCTTTAAGAAAACGCCTGTATAAATCAAGTATGTATTTTTTTATCTGCGCCTGATCTGTTTCACAGATTTTTAAGGAAGAAGAAAAGTCAGGATGAAAAGCATAATTAATTTTAACATTAATGGAAGCCGGAACAGGAGAGAAAAGCATCTTCGTAAAATTTTCAGCTTCCTCAGGCGGAAAAAGTTCAGGACAGTAACAAGTCATCGCGTAAAGAGCTGCGGGAATGCAGTTAACGCTGTGCTGTTTTACATACAGGACTGACTGGCTTATCGCAAGAGCTCCGTATTTCATCTCGTCAATTTGCTCTTTCAGATTTTTTTCATCTGCGAACTGTCTTGCAGTTTTTTCAAATATTCTATATGTAAAAACGGCAACCATTATATGCAGGCTTGGCACGCACATAAGATGAGGATCGACAAGATGAATTAAAAGGAAATGCGGACGCGCTATGTAAAAAGGGCGTTTTGTAGTGGAAAGATTTTTTTTGTAAACAACAGACGCCATTTTATAAAGCTCGCCTATGGAGAGAATTATTTCCTTTGCAGGTTTATATGCCTTTCTTCCATAACATCTTAGAAAAAAGGAAATCATTCTTATCCAGAAACTTACAAAATCGATATAAATTTTAACCCACGACGGATCAAAAGGTATTTTGTTATCCAAAGGATGATCCGCCCTGCTTATCTTTACCCTGCCTGACAGACATGAGCGGTACTGAAAAAAGAAAAAATTCATAAAAATTGAAGGCAAGCATTTAAACGACGCAGAACGCAACGAAGAAACAGTAAATGATTTATAAAAAGCATATCTTTTTTTTTCGCTGTATACACTGTTCATGGCTTTCATAATTTAACCATATTTAGCATTAAAATCAACTATTCCGCGCTTTTTTCCATATCTTGACAAACAATTTTTATTTTTTTACCATAATATGATAATGAAAACTGTATTTTCTTATCTCAAAGATATTCCCGTATTACTGAGAACATATATATCCTTACGGATTTTCGAAGATATTTATCAGCTTATTGTCATTAAAGGCAAGAAAATAACTAAATCTTTTCCCGTAGAAATTCATGTTGCGGAACATTGCAATTTAAACTGTAAAGGCTGTAATCATTTTTCCTGCCTTGCTGCGGAAGAGTATCTTGATCTTGAGATTTTTGACAATGATTTAAAACGGCTTTCTGAAATTTCCGGAAACTACTTTGCAATAAAGATTCTCGGAGGCGAGCCGTTGCTGCATCCGCGCATAACCGAATTCTTTGACATCGCAAGAAAATATTTTCCTTCTGTTTCGATACAGCTTACAACTAACGGCGTTCTTCTTTTAAACATGAGAGAAGAATTCTGGCAAAGCTGCAGTAAAAACAAAATAATTATATCAATAAGCCAATATCCCGTTAAACTGAATAAAAAAGAAATTAAAAACACCGCAAAAAAACATAAAGTAAAAATTTTTTATAACGGAACCGCAACGGAAAACAGGATGTGCAAACTGCCGCTTGATTTATCCGGCAGCCAGGATATGAAAAAAAGCCACCAAAAATGCGCAATAAGCTGGGGATGCTGCGTAACATTATCAAAGGGAAATATTTACACCTGCTGCATCGCGGCGCACATAAGATTTTTTAACGAATATTTCAAACAAAACCTGACTATAACGGAAAAAGATTATATTGATATTTATAAAATTAACAACAAAAATGAAATTATAGATTTTCTTGAAAAACCGTTTCCGTTTTGCCGTTATTGCAAAACAAAGGAGACTAAATTTGCCCAGATGTGGGGAATAACAAAAAAGGAAATAACAGAGTGGATAGATTAAAATTATTATTTATATTTTACATAATTCTCTTCACGGGCGTTTCAGCGTTTTCCCAAACGCATACGTCAGTCCCTCTTGAAAGCCGGGTATATTACCTTTTGGAACAGGCGCAGTTAAAGGGATTGTGCGCTCCCCTTTCAGGAGTTAAGCCTTATTCTCAAAAAACTGTTATAACTTCTCTTAATGAGATACTGGATTCAAATAATGTACAAAAGCTTAATTCTTTTGAACGTGAAATCCTTTTTCATTATCTTGAAAAGTACGAAAATCTCCATACAGGACTCAATATACAAAGAGGTATTCTGCGCGGAGAAACTGCCGTTACAGACAGAGAAATTCCCCTTTCGCTTAACGCAGGAATAAATATTGACATGGAAGTATCAGGGGGTTTTTATGATTCAAGTTATTCAGGCGCTGAAACATGGTTTCGGTTTTTCCTGAACGGAGATATCGGCAGTAATGTTTCATGGGAAGCGGCGGCTGAAGGCGGTCTTATGAAAGCTCCGCGAAAATACCTCGGCGAGTATAACACTTATTATAAAGGCTTTATAAATGTGCCTGGAAGCGAATTTCAAAATGATACAATAGGAGTTTACTCTGAACCTTTGACGCATTTTCCTTATACGTACAGAAAACGCTGGGATGGTTCAATCTACTTTTTTTCCGATCTGTCCGTATTTGAATCATGGCCCGTGTCCGCCGCAGGCGGATATAATCTGATGCCGGAAATTTCGGCTTCATTTTTAGAAAACAGGCTTTTTCTGCGCATGGGAAGGTTAAGGCGTGAATGGAGTTCAACATCTTTCGGAAGCAGCCTTGCCCTAAATCAAACAGCCCGTCCATTTTTGGCGATGGAAGCGGATTTCAGACCTTTTTCATGGTTCGGCATTGCGTCAATGACAGGAATTTTAGAGTACAATAACACGGACGGCATTAAATCATCCGCAATGAATTTTCAGAACGCGTATTCAATTACAATGCTTCAGTTCAAATTCAGAAATTATCTGTTCCTTGACATAGGAGAGGCGGTAGTATATCCCAAACGTTTTGAACTTGGTTACATTTTCCCTTTAATAAGCAGCATTTTTTATCAGAACAATATCGGCGATTTTGACAATGTAGCCATGATTTTAAACCTTAAAGCGCAAATTCCCGGAAACGGCAATATTTGGTTCTCTCTTTTTTGGGATGAAGCATACTGGGTATCCGACTGGAACAAGCTTGATCGATCAATGCTTGCATGGCAGACCGGAGCTAATATCTCTTTACCCGTCCTTTCATTTACATCGCTTAAAGTAGGCTACACAAGAGTAAATCCGTATTGTTATACACATAACCGCAATTTTAATCCGTGGTACGGCAATACGCAGATGGAAACATCATATACAAATAACGGCGTAAACTTAGGCTATTATCTTCCGCCCAATTCAGACGAACTATTGGTCAGAATAAAAACAATGCCGTCCAGAAACTTGACAACTTACTTACAATATCAGTTGATAAGACATGGAGCTGATTTCGGTCCTGACGCCGTAGACGGAAGCAATATCCTCTCCGAGCTTGACCCCGTAGGCAGGGAAGGAATCAATCCGGTATTAAGGAGATTTTTTCTGAAGGACGGCGCATATCAGTGGATGAACATTTTAAAAGCAGGCGCTGAATTGAGCTTGTCTTCCATACCTGCGGCATTTTTCGGCGAAGCCGGGATAAATTTTTCGTTTTTTACCAATACAAACGAAAAAGCAAACAGCGGAAGCGCAAATTCGTATTCAAGAATTAACACTTCAGATTACCCAAAACAGACAGGTTTTATCGTAAAATTCGGCATCAGAATATTTCCGCGTTAGGATACGGCGTACGGTGTATGCTTCCCATACCTTTTATTTTTTGATATTCTTAAAAAAGGTATCCTAATTGTAACAGAGGGAAAAAATGATTCGAGGCGGAGATATAATTAAGGGAACATGCCTTCTGCAGAAAGGGCAGCCGTACCTTGTAGTAGACAGAGAATTCCACAATCCCGGCAAGGGGACTGCGGTTGCAAGAATTAAAATGAAAAGTATAAAAGACGGTTCTGTCTTGAGTCTCACGATCCCTACGCAGCAGGAAGTGGAAGACGCGCAGGTAGAGATTCGCACAAGTCAGTATCAATATTCGGATCAGGATAATTATCATTTTATGGATAGTGAATCTTTTGATCAGTATGAAGTATCCATCTCCGATAATCCTGAAAAAAAATTATATCTTAAAGAAGGCAATTCCTACCAGGTTATTATCTGGGAAGGGAAAGTTATCGACATACAGATTCCCTACAAAGTAATTTTTACAGTAGCAGAAAGCGAAAATTACATTAAAGGCGACACGGCGACAGGCGCGACAAAACCTGTAATTACAGAAACCGGATTAAAGGTGCGTGTTCCGCTTTTTATTAAACAGGGTGAAAAAATTCTTGTTAATACCGAAACAAACGAATATGTTGAACGGGTTAACACTTGAATTTTATTCAAAATAAATAATTGGTTCTTTTAAAACCAATGAATGAGGTTATTCAATATGTTAGTTAAAATCTTACTGCTTTTGATCTTTGTTTTTGTGACGATTTTTGTCGGTATTTACTTCCGCAAAAGGGCGTCAAATGTAAATGATTTTGTTCTGGGCGGACGCAGCGTTGGTCCCTGGCTTTCGGCGTTTTCATACGGAGCCACATATTTCTCGGCTGTTGTTTTTGTAGGATATGCAGGCCAATTCGGTTTCAGATTCGGAACCGCCGCCGTCTGGATAGGTCTTGGGAACGCCTTTATCGGCTCTCTCATGGCATGGTTCATACTCGGCAGGCGTACGCGCATTATGACAAATCACCTGAAAAGCGCGACAATGCCCGAGTTCTTCGGCTCGCGTTATACGTCAACGGCTTTAAAAATCGGCGCATCCATCATCGTTTTTATCTTTTTAATTCCCTACACAGCTTCATTGTATAACGGTCTTTCAAGGCTCTTTTCAATGGCATTCGGCGTACCTTTTGAATACTGTATAATCGCTATGGGTATATTAACGGCGATTTTTGTCGTCGCAGGCGGATATTTCGCTACAGCTGTTAACGATTTCATTCAGGGAACAATCATGTTAATCGGAATTACGGCTGTTATAGCTGTTGTACTTAGAAACAACGGCGGCTTTACGGCAGCTATTGATTCACTTGCAAGAATCGAAGACCCCGCTGTTGCGCCGGGCGCTTATACGTCGTTTTTCGGACCTGACCCTCTGACACTGCTGGGCGTCATTATTCTTACATCTCTCGGGACATGGGGTTTGCCTCAAATGGTTGCACGTTTCTACTCCATCAAAAACGAGAATATGATTACAAAGGGCGCAATTGTATCAACAGTCTTCGCTTTAATTATAGCGGGCGGATGTTACTTTTTGGGCAGTTTCGGACGTTTATACTCTGATGTCATTGAACGCAACGCCTCAGGCGGCGTTATTTTTGATTCTATTATCCCGACAATTCTTTCAGGATTTTCCGAAACCATGATAGGTCTTGTTATTGTTCTTGTCTTTGCGGCTTCAATTTCCACTCTCTCATCTCTTGTAATGGCTTCTTCATCAACATTAACTCTAGATTTTCTGAAAGGTCATGTTATAAAGAAAATGAGTGATAACCTACAATTGTTTTTAATCCGCACATTGATTGTTGTGTTTATAATTATTTCTTCCGTCATCGCAATTTTCCAGTACAGGGGAGGAATTTCATTTATCGCGCAGCTTATGGGGATCTCATGGGGCGCTTTGGCAGGATCGTTCCTTGCCCCCTTCCTTTACGGTCTTTACTGGAGACGCGCAAGCAAATTATCAGTCTGGTGCTGTTTTATTTTCAGCACATCTTTAATGATACTTAACATCTTTTTCAGAAGCCGGTTTCCGGCAGTTTTGCAGTCACCGATTAACGCAGGCGCGTTTGCCATGTTATCAGGTTTGATAATCGTTCCGCTTGTCAGCGCAATTTCAAAATCACCCTGCAAGGATACTGTCGACAACTGCTTCTCGTGTTACGAAACGGAAGTAAGCGTTAAAGTAAAAGACGACCTCGGCGCTTGAGAAATATGTAAAATTATTTTTTAGGAGTAAAATATGAAAAATGAAAAACTTGCGTTATTGGGCGATGAAGCGGTTGCGTTAGGTGCAATTCACGCGGGAGTAAGCGCGGCTTACGGATACCCCGGAACTCCGTCAACTGAAATTTTACAGTATCTTATAAATGAGCAGAAAAAAGGCGCGTCAGGATCGCATATCGCGCGCTGGTGTTCAAACGAAAAAACGGCATACGAAGCGGCTCTGGGCGTTTCCTTCGCTGGAAAAAGATCTATCGTTACCATGAAGCATGTCGGGCTTAATGTCGCTGCTGACCCTTTTATAAACTCCGCGCTTTTAAAAATCAAGGGCGGTCTTGTAATCGCTGTAGCCGACGATCCCGGTATGCACAGTTCCCAGAATGAACAGGATTCCCGTTTTTATTCAGACTTCGCGATGATTCCCTGTCTTGAACCGCGTAATCAGCAGGAAGCCTATGACATGGTACGCGAGGCTTTTGAAGTTTCCGAATTATACAGTATTCCTGTAATGCTGCGCCTTGTTACGCGTCTTGCTCATTCAAGAGCCGCTGTTAAACCGAGACCTGAAAAAGCTCAAAATAAGCTTTCCAAAACCCAGGAAAAAAATTCGTGGATGCTGCTTCCCGCCTTTGCAAGAAAAAATTATGAGTCTCTTCTGGGAAAACAAAAAGTATTGGAAGAATGGTGGTCGTATCCGCATCCTGTTAATAAAACTGAAAGCGGTAAAAGCAGAGATTTAGCGATTATTACATCAGGTCTTGGCGGCAATTACTACGAAGAAAACCTGCACGACTTTCTTGCATTGCGCAAAAAGCAGGGGAAAGCGGCGCCAAGTCATTTACATATCGGAGCCTATCCCTTGCCCGAGAAAAAAATACGAAAGCTCTACGAAGAAGCGGAGGAAGTTTTAATCATAGAAGAGGGTCAGCCCTTTATCGCGCAAAAAGTTTTTGGCATTGTAGGCGCGAGCATGAAACCGGTTATTCAGGCAGGAGAACTTGATCCTGACAATGTACGGCAGGCGCTCGGGCTTCCTCCCAGAAAAGGAATAAAATTGGATACAACTCAGCTTGCGCTTCGGTCTCCGGTTCTTTGTCAGGGCTGCCCTCACATTGACAGTTACGAAGCGCTTAACAAGGCGGTAAAAGCGTTAGATCCGCGCCCGGATCACCCCGATGTCGGAATTAACTCGGACATCGGCTGCTATTCGCTGGGAGCCTCTCCTCCGTTTAATGCAATTGAAAGCATAGTCTGCATGGGCGCGTGTGTCGGTATGGCAAAAGGAGCCGCCGATACAGGGCTTAAATACGCAATTGCAGTTATCGGCGATTCAACATTTATCCACGGCGGCATACCAGCTCTTATTGACGCAGTTGACGCCAATGTAACAATGACTCTAATAATTCTTGACAATTCCAGCGTCGCAATGACAGGCTGCCAGCCTACTATTTTACCTTCCGGTAAGTTAAAAGGTTTATTAACAGGCTGCGGAGTAAAACCTGAGCGCATTCTGGAACTTGAAGCAAAACCAAATCTTTCAGATGAAAACGCTTCCAAACTTAAAGCGGAAATTGAGCAAAAAGGCGTTTCTGTTGTAATTTTCAGGCGCGAGTGTCTTGAAGCTTTCAGAAAGAACAAAAAAGAGAATTTTTAAAAAATTTTACAAGGAAGTTGTTCAATAACTGATGTTATCGAAATTTATTGTTTAAGCAAGGCAGTCAAGAATACCGCCTAACTTTCAACATAACCCTCAAGACGCAGAATTGACGCGCGGATAAAGAAAACTAAAACATTGCAGCCCTGTCCGCAGCGACAAGATAGAGTTCCCTTCGCAAGGCGTTATCTGTTTCGTTTTCAGTATTTATGCCGGTATAACGTTTACCCGAAAGCGGCATGGGTTGGTTGCTCATAAAAATCGCATCGGGAGAAACAAGTCCGTTTGCGATAATAAGATTGCCTTTTCCGCCTGTATCTATGTTAAATACTTTGGACATTTCGGCGTTTTCCTTAATTGATGTTACTGTCGTGAATTTACCGCCTGGCAGCGCGAGTTCGTCTCCTGTTTTTATATCGCTTGCGTTTTTGTAGCCGTTTTTTACAGGGAGCGTGTGGTATTTTGACACGGATATTGAGTGGTTGCCGGAGGTTTTTATCTGCGTCAGGCTGTCGGGTTCATCACCGGCTATTACACCATTGACCCTGTAGACTTTGCCGTCTGCGCCTTTTACCATGTCTCCTGTTTTTATCTGCGATATGGTTTTTACGCTGTTGTCCGGCATGGTAATCTGCGTGTCTGCGGCAAAGCAATCCCAAATAATTTGGATATTCGGAACATAGACATCCGGTTCATTTACCGAGCTGTAATATTTACGTTCTTCGGAAAGTATACCCTTGCTCATTACATAAGCATATATGTCATAACTAATTCCAGCAGAATTTACATTAAAATGTAAAGTCAGATAAAATTTCAGCAGCGCGCCGCTGTCTTTAAGATAAACAGATAAATCCACTTCCTTTTGCCAGTCCACGTTATAATCAAACTCAACGGTGCGGTCATCCGCCTTTTTAAAGAACGCTTTTATTTCCTTGTCGCTGCGTTCGTAGGTTGCAATTCCATCGCTGTTATATTCCAGTAAAGGACGCTGGCTTTCGTTATCGAAAACGAGATAATCTTCTTTTAATGTACACCCTGCCTTAATCTTGATTTTTCCTTTTATCGGGAATTGTATTTTAACAGTTTTTCTGTCAGTCCCTGCCGAGTATTTATAATCCACATCGCTTGGCGGATAGTAATAACCGATTTTTATCACCTTGTTGTTTACATCCTTTGCTTTTGGATGGGTTATTTCCATGCTTTCGATGCTGTCTTCCGAGCCGATTATTGTATATGAATGCTGATGGGAAAATACTGTTTTCTGTGTGTTATCTTTGTAATATATTATCATTTTCGTTACGGCTTTTATTACCGTTTTCTGTTTTTGCTGCACCTCCTTCACATATTCCTGCAGCAGGTAATCATCACCGCGCACTCTGTCTAAATCACAGCGTTCTAAAATTTTTGAGAAACTTTTTATAACTCTGTCGTTTTTTTCGTAATACATCTTACCTTCCAGAAAGACCGCTTTTATTTCCGGATTACTAACATGAAATTTAGATGATGTTGAGATCATTGAATCATTACTTAATTTTTTAACGGGTTTAAGCGACATGGGGGTGCTTGCGACAAATTGCTCCTGCATGCCGTTTCCTGAATTGTTTAACGGAAGCGGCGGATTTTTTGCGTGAGAATCCCTTGTAAGCAGCGCCGATTTATACAGCAAAGGATAACGTTCCTTCATATTTTTTTCGCCGCCGTAGGAAGCGAATATATATTTCAAATGTTCCGGGTTGGAATAATCCAGCTGATTAATGCCGCCCGTTTCAAATTGCGGCGGTTTTATACAGGTACATAAGGGTTCTTCATCCCTGCGGGAAATTCTTACCCTGCTTGCGCTGTTTGTTTCGGCTAATTTTATGCTGCCGTTGTCCTGCGTGTTGTAACAAATATTGATCCCGCTTTCGCTGTTCATTTTATTTTCGGCTATTACGCTGCCTTTTATTTGATTAACGCTCATCCACACAGCTTCAGGCAGATTGTCTTTTGCGTTTATAAAAATTATCTGCGCTTTTGTTGAATCTTCAACGGTTAAGGCATCAATGCAGAAACTTCCGCTTCCGCGAATTTCCAGCCTGCCTTCATGTTTTATTATTACGTCTGCGTATCTTACCGACCTGCCGTTTGCTTCGATTGTGTACAAGTTTTCGATTGTTATTGTTTCCTGTTCATACATTTTAATACCCCTTATAAATTATGATAACGCCAAATATATTCCTCTTTTTCGGCGTTTATGGTAGAGAGGAAAACGCTTCCGTCAATCGCGCTTACACTGGAAATTTCAGTACTTTTTATATGAGAATAATCCTCTTTTTTATCCCAGTCTGAATGCGTGCGTATTCCGTCTTTGTTTAAAAAGTACAGAGTGTTACCGCCGCTTACAAGATGATACCATTCGCCATTTTGCTGATTAAACGCCGCAGCCTGCCGCCATTGACGATCGTATAAATCCCGGCGTGATATTACTACCTTGTTTTCTTCCGTGTAACGCAGTGCAAGGTAGATTTCTTTATTAAAGACAGCTATACGCACCATATCCGCATCCTTATTTAATGGAACTGTAGTGTCGACGCTCCAATTACCCCGATCGTGATAACCAAGTATTAATACATTCCGTTTGTCATATAAAATAACGTGATACATGGTCAAGCTGTCCGCGTATGTTGAGGCGAATATTCTATTGACAGGATTGCCTGTCATTGTTTTTTTACGCCATGCTTTTTTTACAAAATCATACATTAAATTTGTGCCGTCGGGTTCGCCTTCTATTTTTCCGCCCAAAAGATACAAGGTATTACCGTCGAACACTGTAGTATAATTTTCAGGCTCGCAAAGATACGGAAACTCATCTGATTCCCTTTCCGACCATGTTTCGCCTGTTGCGCTTTCGTAAATTTTACGGTCCGCGAATAAAAAAAATGTACTGCCGATTTTGAATATCCTGTCGTTAAATTTCGTAGAGCTGCCTGCTTTGGGAAGATGAGTTTTATTTATCATCTGCCAGCCGCATTTACGCAGGGTTATAGACTGAGGTATCTGTATTGGTTCTTGCCCGTTGTACCCAAGCGCGAAAAGCGTATAGGTAATGTCGTTATCGGGATAGACATCGCATTTTTCGGTTAAGGGGAAGATTTTGCCATCACCCGGGATGATGGAAACGCCTGACGAGGACTCCACATTCCACGAAAGCGTAATTTTATCGCCTGTATAAAATGAAGAGCTGCTTGCCTTGAATTCCGTTATGCGCGGCTTGTTTACGCCTATTTCGCATAATTTTACGGTATCTACGCCTTTGTGATCTGTTGCGGTAAGCTGAAGTTTAAGAGGTTCTTCGACTTTTAATTTATAGTCATTTTTGGCGTCTGTTTCGCCGATGGCCTTATGATTTATTGATACTTTTACCGCGTTTTCCGTTTCCCAGCTAAGCAAAGTTTGCGAGTTAAGGTCAACAGACGCAGGGTTTGCTTCAAATTTAAGAATCCTTACGGGGTAGTATTTTATTAAAGAAAAATAATTTTCTCTGTTTTCTACATCATCAAAGTTTGCAATAGTTATGCTTACGATAGTCGCGCCCTGTTCGGCAGTTGTTATTAAATTGCCTGCATGGAAAACAGCGGTATAGTCTTTGTTAAAATCCATATCTTTAGGCGGCGATACCAAAATTTTTAACACAGATTGATCTTCGTCTGTCCTTTTTACAATCCGCCATTCGTTCTTTGTTTCCGAAAAAGTAATATTTTCCGCTTCGGCAAGCGTACATAAATCATCTTTCCCGCTTCCGCATTTAAATGAAAAAACTATCTGCGCAAGAGCTTTCTCTGACTCTTTTTTTGCATCATCAACTGCCGCTTTTGTTTTATAAAGGTGAATGTCAAAAGCGTTTTCCGCCTTTTGCGTTTTGCTGTTGATAAACAGCACATTTGAAGGGCTGACCTCAAAATGTAAAATTTTTTTGTCACTCATCGCCGTTTTTTCTCCTTTTTCTTATTAGAAACCCGTCCATTATTACAGGTTTTTCATCATAAAATAACGATGCGGCAGGGGTTATATCTTCGTTTTCCGTGTATCCTTTTTTGTTCCGATACAGCCACGACCAGGCGGCATCGTCTTCTCTCAGATATGGAATGGATATAACGCTGCTGCGGCTTATTATTGGGTTAACTTCAAACGCAATATATAACGCATCAAGCGCGGACGATACGTATTCATGAGGCAATTTTATTTTTAAGTTAGGAAGGATTCCTGTGCGTATATCAATGTCCATATCGGGCGCAAACAGTAAATTAATTTTTACAGGCGGCTTGTTTAATTTTAAAGGAATAGTTTCTCCCGCTTTGCAGAGCCTGTCAGAATCGGTAATGTATCCTATTACTCCGTCGTTAACGCGCAATGCGTCTCCTATGGCTGCATTAAACGGGGTTTCTTCAAATGCGCGCGTTTGATTTTCTCCGAAATCCTTATATGCTTTTGAATACGCAGGCTCACCGTAAATTTCCAAACCAACAGCGGCTCTTGCCAATACAAGAGGGCACCCCCACATAACAGAAAGGTTTTGCGAATCTGTCTGCGGAGTAATTGTATCAAGACGGTCGTTTATGGTTTGCAACAAATCCGTAAGCCTTGCCGTACTGCTTAAAAGGCTCTTTAAAAATTCGCGTAAATGCCGGCTGGAAAAGTTTTCTTTTTCAAAAGGCGTTATCTCTTCCTTCGGCGCGCTTAACCATTGCGAATTTTTTGTTCCCGTTTTATATGTCAGCTTTACAAAACCTTTGAATAAACCGTCCGTATCGTAAACCATCAGGCTCCGGTTAAATAGGTTCGGAATGATATAGCCGCAAACGGGGGATGTATCTGTGTCGTCATTGGCTTCAATATTATCGTCGCATTTACTCAGCCAGCGGAAACGAATCCTTGACGGCTGCGAAAGACGAGGGCGCAATATCGCGTGGTTTTCGGCTTTGTTTTTTTCTGACGGCGTGAAGGCTTGTGAGTTTAAAGCGCGGCTTGTTTGTTTATCGGACACAAGTTTTGTAACCTGTCCCATTACGCTTATCGCGTTTACTTCCATTAGCTGCGCGAATCCACCCCGTATCGGGTTAAACGGATAATTCGTTTTTACCGCGAAAACCTCGCGGCTGCCCAAACGTTTTCTGACAAGTTCCGCCAAATCGCCGTCGCCTAAACCTTCTACAGGCAATTCAGGCGCGCGGTGCAGGGAAAGAAGCATATTGTTAAAATCTCCTGTTTGTTGTGACAATACAGGCAAGTCCGCGACAAGGTTTGCCAGATTATTAAGCCGTTTTAAAATTTCGCTGTCGCTTTCGTATATTTGCACGTATCTTTTTATCATTGCCGATAAAAAAACAGGCGAATGCGGCGTAAAAAAACTTCTTCCGGTATAGCGGTACCACGACGGAGGCAGAATTTTATTATACACATAGTCAATACCCGAAAGAGTCCAGTTTTCAAGAGTGTTGTCAGTTTTTTCATTAGTTCGTGCGGCGTAGTAGTCCAGTTTCCATTCGATAAACAAAGTCGCATCAGGCTGCTTCCATTCCTGATATGCAATTTTATGCGGGCTTTCGCCTTTTGGTTTTTCCTTGATTATTTTTGCATACGAAGGGGTTAAAAAAAGAGCTTCGCAGATATATTCCAGATAATCATTCATGCCGCTTTGCGCAATGTCGCAATAATCTTTTACATTTATGCCGCTCAGTAATTCGCTACGGCACGGAAGTTTGCCTTCGGGAGTTTTGTCAGTTCTTCTTCCTGCGCCTTGCCCTGCTATCATTACAACAGGGCTGTTGGGCGTGTAGAAATTGGCATTCTGTACAGTTTCCAATGTAAAGGGTTTATTTTTTAAATGCGCAAGAAGAATGTTTTCCGCTGTTTTTATCTTCGCCGCAAGAGCGGATAATTTTTCTTTAGTATTATCCAAATTGACAACAAACGTTTCCCGTATTGCTTTGGCGATTTTTTGCGCATCCGCGCTGTTTAATGCGGTTGGGTCTTCCAGTATTTGCGCGTACATATGCCAAGCGTTATAAAGAGCAATTTCCTGCTGATCGCACAACCGGCTTGCGCTGTCGGATTCTTCCTGTAATTTATTTAAATCGTCCAATAATTTTCCCGTACCTTCCGGAAGTATGGCTTCTTTTTCCTTGCGGCGCACCGTCCATTTTACCCCGCCGCCTGTCGCGGTAAATCCGTTGGCGTGAAGCATATCCTGCAAAATAAAAACGCCGTCCGGCGCTTCCATGCTTTCCAGACAATTGTATTGCAGCGCGCAGATAAATCTTTCCATTATTCCTGCGTCGCCTGAATATTTTCGCGTATATTCATTTGCGATAAGCGCGGAAAGCGCTTCTACGGAGCTGTTTCCCATTGCGGAAACAACTGTGCCGCCGGGCTTTCCGTCAGGGTAGTCGTAGTCTTTCCCGTACCAGTTTATCCCGTATACAAGACCGTGACAGACTGTCTGGTTTTTAAAGGATGTGTTTTCCGGCACACTCCAATTTAAAGCGTTCAGTAAGTCAGACCAGTTTTCCTTTGCTGCTTTGTTTAACGGATCGCATTTTGCTTCGCTGTACCACCCGCATACTGCATAGGTTAGTTCGCCGTCTGTAACGTCTTCCAAACTGTCGTAAAAACCCAAAACGCTTTTACTGAATGAATAACACGCGCTGAAAGCAGGATGCCCCCAGCCTAATGCTGTTAAATTATTAATTCTTTCTACAGAAGGGACGCCTTCGCCGACAGCGTAACAACGCCCAAGATACATATAACCGTTGTCATTTTGCGCTGGAAAAGTAATCCTCGGAGCTTTTGCATCGTCCTTGTCGCTTAGGGCGTCGCTTTCCACTATCCAGGAAGTTACCTGGATTTTTTTGGTTTTTAACATTCGTTTAACAAGCCAGCGGTCGGGAATTGCGGGATATACATTTTCACTGCCTTGCCTTAACGCCTGAGGAAGCGAAAAATGCAAATGCACACCGCTTGAAAGCGGCTTGAGCCTTGCGAACGGAGAGGGTTCTATGCTGCTTCCCAAAACAAAAAAATCCAGCATAGAAAAATCCATAACGATGTCCGCTGTATTCCTTTCCGCGGAAACCGCTTTTCCCGTAACAAAGGCTTCAATTTCTATAGGCACATATAATTTATTCATGGTTTTACGCCTTCTTTGAAACTGCAGATATCCGCAACGGAAAGCATTTCCAATGCCAAATGCGCCGAATTTAATTCCCCGGAGCCTAATATTTTTTGCAGATTTTTCGTAAGCTCCAAAACTTTCACTCTTCCGTTTTCATCATGAGGCACGGCGCAAGTTCCCGCAGGCTTTCCTATCTTTCCTTCTTCTATGCTTCTAACATTTATGATTCGTTTATTGTCCCTTGTCCCGAAATGCAGCGCTTCGGTTGGCTCTGTAAATGTTACGCTATCGGGTTTCCCGTCAAAAATGCAAATCATAAGCTCATCGCTTAAAGCCTCCATGCGTAAAATAGTCAGAGGCGTTTTGCCTGCGCTTGCCGTGACTTCTATGCCGCGCCAATGGCTTACAATCTGCGAACGAATGATAAACCCTGAAAGGCTGCCTGTGCTTGTTTGCGTTTTCATTAAAACACGCCGCTTTTTGTGGGTTTTTCTTATTCTGGGCTGCGCCAGAGCTTCGTCCGCATCAGTGCGCGCTAAAGGAGCGGAATAAAAATCGCGCTGCGCGTCTTTTGCCGTATTTCTGCCTATGCTTAACGCGCCGTCCGTAAGCGCGTCTATCCATGTTTCGTCAACGCAGAAAAACGCGATTGACTCAGGGGAAAGCATACGCTCATCCGGCGCCAGATAGGGAAAAGGAACATTATAAAGCAGACGCAAACCCGCTAACCATATTGTCACCTCTTCAGGTAATCTGCAGTCAGCGTTAAAATTTACTTCCTTGTTTGGTTCATACCATGAATCCATCAGATGTTACCTCTTCCAGCAAATTTTCCATGAAAAAATTTATAAACGCGCCATTTGCGCCGAATTCCGCCTGCTTCTTATTAAAAATACTTTTTGTATGCGCAATGTTTCGTTTAACTTTTAAACCTCTGCGCCAGCGGTATATACTTTCCGCTATGGGTTTGTTTTCCAGCGTCATAAGCCGTCCCAACTGCCACGCGGCGGCGTAAGACATATCAAATATGCCGCGGTCAGGGTCGTATATTATTTGCCCGTCCGATGTGTTTGTGCTTTTGGATTTTTTCTTTTCCGGCGCAAAGGGCAGCAGGGGACCGCGGTATAATGAAAAAGTTTTCTCGCCTGTGCGCGTAATATGTTTTTGGGGAACATGCCCGCGTTCCAAAGCTCCGCCGCCTGCGGACAATGTTCCAGATTTTAAATTTTCAAATGTATCGCGGAATCCCGCGAAGGCATCCGCTTTTGAATACATAGACCAGCGGAAAAGCGAAACCAGCCGCACATATTTATATTTTGATAAACTACCGTGTTTAGAGCCGTCCGCAAGATAATCCGCGCAGCCTTCCACAGAAAATAAAAACACGGAGCTTTTTTCATGATCGCTTTCCCCGGACGGAACAAAGCGATTGGCGACAATAACTGCAAATTCCCCGTCATGGCTTATAATATCGTCCGCTTTGTTAAGCATTGCCTGCGGTTCAATACGCTTTACGTGCGTAAGCAATTTGATTTCAGAAAGCAGAGGGAATATTTTTGCAAAGTGATCAACTGCGATGTCAACTGTCATGCATAAATCATCAGGATTTTCCTCCGTAAGCGCAGGTAAATTCTGAACAGGCATAAGCACATCCTGAGACTTTTCATTTAACAACTGAGAGATTGGCAAAGTTTTTTGCGAAACCATTTCGCTGTCTCTTAAACAGACAAGCGCGAGCCACGGAGAGCCGTTTATCGTGCGCGCCCACGGTAAAGTTCTTTGCCGGAAAACAATGTGCGGCAGGCTGTTTGAATAATTTCCGCTTGATTCTTTCGGCGGATAAACGGAATACACTTCATTTTCAGAAAGCGTGAAATGTCTGCAGCCGACAAGAAATGTTTGCAGGGTTTCCGGCATGGTTTCTTCCTGCGGCTTTAAAACTTTCTGCGCTGCGCTTACGGTATATGTTCCGTCTTCCAGTATGGGCAGCGCAGCTTGTAAAAAACGCATTTTAATGTTTTCGCTCATGCAAACACTCCTAAACAAATATCTTCGTCAAATAAACTCTGCGCGTCTTCCGCCAGAGCGCTTATATCTATGTCATGTTCAAATTGCCCGATGCTTTCCAAAAATGCGCTGCGGGTTTTTATTACATTTTTATCCATCGCGGTGTTTTTAAATTTAATAAGCGTGTCCGCCTGCGGCGGGTCTTTCGCAAGAGGCTTGGGGACGCACAGGTTAAAGCCGCGCTTGATTTCGGCGTATATGGAAAGCTCCTTTAAATCAATGGCGCTTCCTGCGGGGAAAACGGGATAATTTATTTCCTTTGGACGAATTTTAAGTCCTGTAAGCGCGTTAATTGTGCCGGCTTGCGGGTTTGACGAATGCCCCCAAAGTGCGTGAGGCGCTGCTTCCCTTACTTCTTCAAATTCCAAAACGATAACCTTTCCATCTTTTTTTACATTAATGTCACAGACTGCATTTAAGCTTTGATTCATGGGCAGAATATTAAGCTGTTCGCTTACAGCGCATGAAACGCCGTTTAACGTGATACTTGAATTGGGGATTGTGGTTTTAATCATGATTTCTAAATTTTCAGGCTTTACTATGCTGAATTTCGCATTTTCGGCTGTCAGTCCGTCTGTTATCGTAATGGCTGTGTAAACAGGTTTATCTTTTGAAACGGGAATAAACGTATTTTTAAATTCCGTCCATGATAGACTTTTCGGTTTTTGCGGCGCGTCCGCTCCGAATGAAACTGTAAAAGAAATAATAAACCAGCTAATATGAACAGTCCCTGAAAATTCCGGTCCCCAAACGTGCAAGTCCGCGCCAAGCTCTATAGAAAAAGTATGATGAATAAACAGGAAATCCACACGATAACTTGCGCCCAGACTTACGGAAATTTCGGCATCGTAAAAAAGCGGCGCCCACTGTATATAAAAATCAGCGTTTGCGATAAACCATGCTTTAAGATTCCCGGATTTATAAACAGCTTCCAAACGCCCGCCTGCCATCAAAACAGACGGGGTAAGAGCGAAATACGCCTGCCCGCTTATGGTAATGTTACTGCTTACCTTCCAGTTAAAACCAATACGCGGTACATCAGGATAATGTTCGGGTTTTTTGAATTTATAATGATAACCGCCCAAAGTCATGATAAAATCACCTTTATGGACGCCGTCGAACCATGTAAAAAGGGCAAAGCCGCCTGTAAGTTTACAATCCTTTGATAATATATAAGATTCCGAAGTAAGCTGCCCCTGAACGCTGAACACTCCTTCTTCGGGAACAAACCGGATTTTTATCGCCAACTGCGCGTGCGCCAGGGGTTTTTCTTTCGCTGAAAACGGAATATTTAACGTGGAAAGCCCCAAAACGGCAATCTCAAGCTGCCGTCCAAAAATAATATTTATTAACGCGAAAGACTCAATGAGCTTAAACGATGTAAAGCGCACCCCCGCAGACAAGAAATATTCTCCGTTGGCGCGTGTTATCGCCGTTTTAAGTTTTATTACCATATCCTTTTCGCTTACATTTCCCAACGCTCCCGCGACAAGAGGAAATTCCGCGACCTTATCAATTGCAGGCACAATTAATTGCTCGTTGCATCCAAACCCCGCGGCAAGACCTGTTATAAAAAATACCGGAGGTCCGCCCAAGGGTATGCCCAGTAAGGCATACACAAAGATAGAATCCCCTGAGTATGAACCTACCGCGAACAGGGAAATATCGTTAACTTTTATGCTGACCCTGCCTGTGTATTCTTCCGTGTTATTTGTGTTTGATTTTAAAAATTCGCCCTTCATGACGACAGCCCCGCTCTGGAAGCCTAGCCCCATGCCGTCAAGGTTAAAACTGATATCAGCAAGGTTTGATAAATTTACGCCGATGCCAAAGCCTATTAAACTCAGCGAAACAGGCGATGTTTCCAAAGACGCATCCAGAAGTATATGTATCCGCTCTTCAAAATAGCCCGCTCCCAAACGTTTAAACGATAAAATCCCGAAACTTTTGTTTATATTAATCCATTTAACATTTGGAGAAGCCGTAAATTGTCCTTTTTCCTTTTTTGGAATCAGGTCAAGTTCAAAATTGCTGCCGTAAATATTTCCCTTTAATACCGCGCTGCCGCGTGAGACTGTAAGTTTCAGTTCCTTCATGGAAACATTGTCAAGCAGTTTTAAATATGTACCCGCCACAGGCAAGCTTGACAGTTTTATTTCGTTTAACGAAAATGAAACGGAAAAATCATTATCTCCTATTTCAGCGTTTATTTCTCCGAAACCGCGGCTTGCAATGACGGCATTAATGACTTTTGCGTCAAAATTAAACGTTAAGGAGATTTTATCTATGCCGATTTTATCAATTATTCCGGGAATATCGTGTGCGCCTAACGCAGCGAGTATTTTTGACAGCGTAAGCTCCATGCCTGCCTGCGCTGTCCATTGAGCGTGAAGTCTGTTGGGTTCAATTTCATAACCTACGCTGAATACACAGGAAGCAATTTCTAAAACGCCGTCGATATACGCGTAAACAGAGGGCTTGTTCTCCGCCGCGCTGTGATATTCAAAACCCATTTCAACTTTTTTAAGCGTACAATTTTTAAAAAACGTCCAGTCTGTTTTTATTGACGCCCTGACGCGCAATGCATTTACCTTGTCTAATGTTCTCGGCAGATTTAAGGAAAAATGCAGTATAGTAATATCCTCAAACGCCCTGGGAAAGATATTTTTTAAATCAAGACCTGCGATAGCGGCTATTTCGCTGAATGAAGGTAATATAACAGGCTCTTTTACAGTATCCGCGCCCAATACAATTACGTTGTCCTGAAAACGCGCGTATACGGGCAATGCTTTTTTGCCAAAAATAATTTTTCCGAACAGGGCGAACTCGGAATACTCATTCCATGTTCTTACTTCAAAACCGATATCGGACACGCCAAGTTTATCCGTTATGCCAAGAAACGCGCCGCTTGTGAGCGTAAGATATATCTCGCTTGCAGCTTTGGGCGAAGGTGTAGTGTACGAAAATTTAAAGTTCTTCACGTTTATATCCGGCAGTTTTTGCACAGGAAATGATATATTAAGCGCGTTAAGCATAACCCCAAGCACATCGCCTGCGTTAAATTCGTTTAACGAAAAAGTAATTTTCCAATCCGCCTTTTTCCTTATATACACTCCGTTTGCTTCAAATTTTGTTTTGCCGACAGGTAAAACGCCGCTTAAAGTGCCGTTTAAATCACCTTTGCCCGCCGTAAAATTAAAACGCTGCTCTGTATTTTTTATGTCTAACAAAAACTCCGGCGTAAACGGAGCGATAGTAATTTCTTTCGCAGTAATTACAAACATTACGGTAATATCGTTTTTATTTTCCGTAAAAACTATTTTTATTCCCTTTTCACAGCCGTTTAAGCTTGCATTGCCGCAAAGGGTTATCTGCGGATTGTTTGGCGTGTTCCATGTGTACACGGGTTTTTTTACCTGAATTTCCGTAACAGAAAACACTTCCGTCAGAAATGATGAAATATCTTTTGTCTGCAAAGTCCTTTCATCGCACAGCAGAAAAATATCGTCTGATGCGTATTTCTTCATTCTTTGTTCTGTTTCGGATATATTCAAATTAATGTACCTTTAAATGTAAGAGAGTATACGTGCCGCTTGAGGAATCGGCTGCACAAAGGGATTAGCATTATTTATTACAAAGTTATGCAAACTGTTAACGCCGGCTGCCCAACCGACATTATTATATTCCGCTATTATTTGCTGGTTTGGATGCCCGTGTGTTCTGCCGTTTGCTGAATAAAATATATTCATTACAGTAGGGGGATGGGGAACCGCAAACTGCGGAATAGATACCAGTCTGTCGTTTGCGATTACAGGAGGTAAGCCATGTTCTCCTCCGTGATGACTTGCCTGTAACACTATTGCTCCGGGTATAGGCAGTCTTTGCATAAAATCCATGCCGCTGTAAAACAATTCCATACCAAAATAAGTGCAATCGCCGGATAATATCGCATAATTACCGGAAACTAACCTTATAGCAGCGTAAATGCCGTGGTGGTGCGGATGAAAGTGCGATTGCGGGTGCGGCTGTTGTCCTGGCGCCGGAGGGCTGGTATCAAAAGCGTCTATTTTAGTGATTGTTATATTACCCAAATTTATAGGCATAGGTGCATTAATAAAATCATCATTCATCGGCGTTTGCTGCGCAGGAGGAACATGAGCTGTAAGCCTTCCCGCTACAGGCGAAGCCGATACAGGATAAATCCAATGGTGGCGTCCTATATCTGCAGCTAAAAGCGCGAGAGCAATATTTATATGATCCCTATGCCAATGCGATATAATGATGGTAAGCGGATTAATCCCTCTTAGCTGCGCCAATATATCATCCAGGTTTTCTGAGCCTGCTCTAAATAAAAGCTGAGCAATAGCCCTGCTGCTTGCATAACCTATATCAAAAAAACCCTGAATAACGTTGTTATTATCTGCAAGCCCTACACATAACGCCGCGCCTACATAATACGCTCTTATAGAATTAAACACTGTTCCGGGAGCAATCGCGCCTACGTTGTTTATTTCCGCGCCTTTTTCGGCAATGGGCGTTCGGAATAAATCATTAAGTGCTTCTTCGTACTCTGAAGAAATCTCGTCTATAACACAATAAGCCCATTGTTCTGTTTCATCTTCAGGGTTCGCAGGTTCCATGCAGCATTCATAGCTGTCTTCGTCAGCGCTGTTTTTTTCCAAAACCTCAAGTTCAAACCAGAACGTTTCCGCGAAGGCGTTAGCCCGCGCGCTTCCCATGTACGCGCTTATGTACATTATTTCGATATTTATTAGCTGATTTTTTTTGAAATTATCAATCGCAGATTGTTTGTTTTTAAAATACGCTTTTATATGCTCGTCCAAATCCGACTTTCGGACAACTTCAAATTCTACACCCTCTTTAAAGCATTTACTGTCGTCAATAACTCTCCGCGAGGCATAAGCGTAATAGTTCATTTTATGCCCTCACAAAAAAAAATATATACCGTTTCATTTTATATTGATAACAGGAATTTGTCACTTTAAAAAATGCGTCTTATACAAAAAAATTAAAAAATGGAAACATTAGTATTCCATATTACGGAACCTGAAGTTATACTAAGCCTTACAGGCGTAAACGCATCCATCTGTAAGATTGCATCAGCGTCTGTATCTGTAATTGAGAACCGCTGTCGATTTGTCTGCCGTGACACTTGGTTATCACTTAAGAAAACTGTATATTATAAGTGAGGATTTTTCGAAATTAACCTAAGTTTTGAAAAGCTCGTATCAACGAAAACCCGGGGGAAGGCAGTATTGAAAAATACGGAAAAACTGTTCCTCAGCTTGATTTTTATATCACTGTTCATTCAAACGCCTGTTTGGGCACAGCCGGTAATCAAAATCGCCATGAGCGATGATTCTCCTATGGGTGTGGGGCGTTTACTGTACGCGGCGCTGGAGAAGTTAGGCTATAAAATGTCCGTTAATGTCGGCGGGATGCGTACCTCGATTGCCAGTGTAAACTACGGTGAAGCGACAATTCTGCCGAACCAAACAGAGGGTTTTGACATTCAATTCCCCAATCTTATAAAAGTTCCATTCCCCGTTGATTATGTGGAATTTACAGCCTATACCCGCTCAGATGCTTCTTATGATATATCGACATGGGAGGATATTGCGGGGTTAAGGTTTTGTTACCGCTGGCAGAATATATTTGTGGTAAACAATGCAGAGCGTACAGGAGCTTCCGAATTAATAATCGTAAATGAACTTGAGGATATATGGGATGCCTTACTCAATAATGAAGCTGACGTTACGATCCTTCCGCGCGTTATAACATTTGATTATCGAATTCCTCCCGGTATCAAAAAACTAAATGTTATTGACCGTATTCCGTGTTACTCATATGTAAACAAAGATTACGCCTTTTTAGTTCCTCAGTTGGAAAAAGCGTATAGTGAACTGCTTGGTCCCAGCTCCCCGGAGTCCATCAGAAACTTCCGCGTATCTAAAATAGACAACAACAGCGGAAAAAAGGTTTTACTGCATATAAGCTCTTATGACGCGAGAGTTGAGAGGGAACGCAGTCAAATTGAAGTAATAAGGCAGGTTCTGGAATCATACAGTGATGTGGAGTATAGAAATATTAATTTAAATTCTTATGAACACCGCGATAACACCGGTTTTAATAGTATTTATTCAGATATGATCCGCACGAATTATATCGCGCATGATATTGATGTTGTTTTAGTATCCGATAACGAAGCGTTTAAATTCGTGATGGATAATTACTACATACTCTTTTCCCAAAAACCGGTAGTATTCTGCGGAGTAAATAGTATTGATACAACCACGCTGTACAGCCTTGAAGAATATGTTACAGGTATTGCCGGATATGCTTCCTTTGAGGAAACGGCAAGAGAAATGCTGCGTTTATACCCAAAAACAAAACGTATTTTTATTTTAAATGATTATACACTCTCCAGAAGCTTTCATATGCGAAGACTTATTGAAAATAAAATATTAGCGGCAGGATTACCGGTTGAATTTGAATTTTGCGAAGACAAACCTTTTGAAGAAATCATGGAGGAGATTCGTAATTTTGGTTCTGATACACTGGTTTTAATCGGTAATTATCTTGTAGACGGCGACAATATACTTTATTCGGAAATAGACGTGCAGAAACACGTCGTATCCGCGTCGATAAATCCTGTATTCTGTTTAACTTCGACTTTTATGGGGCATGGAACATTAGGAGGATATGTCTCAATTCATGAAGTAAAAAGCCAAGTTGCCGTTTCTATGGCAATTGACATACTGAACGGAAAGAAGGTAACAGACATTCCTGTTATCTATGATTCGTCGCCGTTTAATCAGTGGCAGTTTGATCACATAACAGCAAAAAGATTTAAAATAAACACCAATAATTTACCGGCAAATCATATTGTCATTAACCGCATATTACCTATATGGGAATCTAATCCGCTTGAGTTTATTTTTTCGTTAATTGCGGGAACATTTATGCTTTTAGTTATTTGCGCTTTAATTATTTTCCTGCGAATACTGGCGAAAAAACAGGCGGAAGCGCAAAGCGCCACAAACGCGAAATCTGCGTTTTTAGCGAATATGAGCCATGAGATACGAACACCGATGAACGCTATAGTCGGCATGGCGTCTGTTGGAATGAATGCGGATAATCTTGAGCGCAAGGATTACTGCTTTAATAGAATTAACGAAGCTTCAAAACATTTGCTTGGCGTTATAAACGATATTCTGGATATGTCCAAAATTGAAGCGAATAAACTTGAATTAACATACGCGGAATTTAATTTTAAAGAAATGGTACAAAGAATAATCGATGTTAACAATATACGTCTGAACGAAAAAAATCAAAAATTATTGATAAACATCGATCCTTCTATTCCTGAATTTCTTATTGGTGATGAACAGAGATTATCGCAGGTTATAACTAACCTTATAGGAAACGCTATAAAGTTCACGCCCCAAAAGGGTTCTATCAAAATACGCGCAGAATGTACAAGTAAGGAAAACGATCAATGCGCAATTATTTTTTCTGTTATTGATACAGGCATAGGCATAAACCGCGAGAAGCAAAAAAATCTGTTTCAGCCCTTCCAGCAGGCAGAGAGCAGCACATCAAGAGAATTCGGCGGTACTGGTTTGGGTTTATCAATATCTAAAAATATTATAGAAATGATGGGCGGCAGAATATGGGTCGAGTCGGAACTTGGGCAGGGCGCTTCATTCTTTTTTACACTAAAAGCAAAATGCGCCGCAGAAACGAATCAGGCGCTGCCTGCGCAGGCTGATACTGAAACGGATTTAAAATTCACAGGGAAGAGTATTTTACTGGTGGAAGATATGGAAATTAACCGCGAAATTGTACTGGCGCTTTTAGAACCGACACAGCTTATAGTTGACTGCGCCGAAAACGGCGAAGAAGCGGTTAAAATGTTCAGGCAGGCGCCTAATAAGTACGGGATGATATTCATGGACATACAAATGCCCTTAATGGATGGTTACCAGACGACAAGGAATATCCGCGCTCTTGATATACCAAACGCAAAAACCATCCCGATAGTCGCCATGACAGCTAATGTATTCCGCGATGACATTGAAAAAAGCCTTGAATCCGGCATGAACAGCCACATAGGTAAACCGCTCAATTTTGATGAGGTTATGGGCAAACTTCGCATGTATTTGGGCTGAAATACCTAATTAAATCTTAATTCAAATGCCTTTTTTGATTTTCCGTTAAAACCTATTTTTTCATAAAACTTATGCGCAATTTTTCTTTCTTTTCCGCTTTGAATAATTACTTTATAACAATTGCATTCTTTTGCGTATTCTATGACCTTTTCCATCAAATTTTTCCCTATTCCTTTTTTTCTGTAATTTTTATCTATTATTACATGCTCTATAAAACCAATTGATTTTCCACTACGTGTTAAATTTGGAATAACACATAAGAAACATAATCCGATAATATCATTATTATCCTTCGCCAAAAAATATTTTATATTATGTGTTTCTATATAATGCCATAATTTAACATAATTTTTATATTCAATAACAGATTCATCATTTTCAACAAGTTGTTTTAATAATCTGAGAATGTCTTCAAGATTTTCTTTTTTGCCAATTATATATTCCATAACAGAATCCTAATTTTCTTTTAATACATCAAATGTCTTAATTTTTCCTGACAGCAAATATATCCATATATACCGATAATGTCAATATACTACTACCTATATTATCCAAACTCATACTTTTTACATATAAATATTATATTCTCCATAAAGTGAAGAAAAAACTTATCGATTTACGGATTATTCTTTCAATGAACATCAAGAAACATAGGGATTTAATCGGTTTTTCACAGGAAAAATTAGCGGAAAAAGCCGGAATTTCTGCAAATATGGTAAGAGATATAGAAGGCTGCCGGACATGGGTCAGCGATAAAACCCTTATAAATGTTGCAGAAGCCCTAAAAACAGACGTTTATCGTTTATTTATGCCGGAAACGATACAAGAAGAAGAAAATTACCGGTCTGTTTTGTCGGATTTAACAAAAACATTCGAGAAATTAAGAACTGATTTTGATTTAAATCTGGAAAATGCGCTTAAATTATGGGGAAAAAAAGATAAAAATAAACACAATTAAAATCCTGTTGAAAAAATTTTTTTTCTTGACAGCACTCCGTTAACCATGCGATAATCTTAGGTTAACATGGGTGTTTCATTAAAGATTAAACGCAGCCGTTATGTTTTCGCTGCCTTTTTTGCGGCTATGGTAGCGGTCTCAGGTTTTTTTATAGTACCGCTGCCAGCAGGTATTCCTTTAGTATTAAAAAATCTTTTTGTGGTTCTTTCAGGTACGGTACTTGGAAGTTTTTACGGCGGCATCTCCATACTCATTTTTCTTTTGGCAGGCTTAATAGGGATACCTGTCTTTGTTATAGGCGGAGGGATTGGCGTTTTTAACACTCCCCTTGGAGGATACCTAATAGGATATTTTTTAGGAAGCCTTATTTCTGGGCTTGTCTGCGGGCTTCCTGAAACACATGAAAAAAAAATACGCCTTTCTTTTATGTTTCGTTTAACGCTCGCTTCTTTTTTGGGTTTCGCGTTAATTTTAATTTGCGGAAGCCTTTATTTGATGTTTCTATTTTCCATGTCATTTTCTGCCGCTTTTACAGCAGGAGTTTTACCCTTCCTGCCTGGCGATTTAATAAAATTTATATTAAGCATTCCTGTGGCTCTTAAACTTCGCCCGGTTGCCGCAAGATATTTAAATGAATAAGGAAATATTTTTGTGATAACATTAAAAAATATTACAAAACGTTTTCCTGTTTTTGACGATAACCTGCTTAAGAACAATCAGATTAGGGACGGATATTTTTACGCGCTTGATGATGTTTCGCTTAACATCGAAGACGGCGGATGTACAATTATCGCAGGAGCCAACGGCTCAGGCAAAAGCCTTCTTGTGTTTATAATTGCCGGACTTGAAGAGCCTACATCAGGTTTTGTAAAAACTGACAGGAAAGCGGGTCTTGTGTTTCAGGAGCCGGATGCGCAGATACTTGGAGAAACGCCATTTGAAGACGTTTCATTCGGGCTCCTTAATATGGGCGTTTCAAAAGAAGATCGCTTAACCCGCGCCGAAAACGCGCTTTCGGAAACAGGGTTAAAGGAAAAAGCGTACTTCCCTGCCCGCTCTCTTTCAGGCGGCGAAAAACGCCGTCTTGCGGCGGCAGGAATTCTTGCAGTCAATGCGCAAATTATCATTTTTGACGAACCTTACGCAAATATGGATTTCCCGGGCGTTGTACAGGTGAACCGTCTTTTACAAAAATTAATAGCGGATAAAAAGACAATCATTATTCTTACCCATGAACTTGAAAAATGCATGGCGTTAGCTGACCATTTTATAGTGCTGAGCAAAGGGAAAAAAGTATTTGACGGAACTGCCCGCGAAGCTCTGTCCTGCGACCTTGAAACATGGGGCATTAATCATCCGCTTGAAAGAAAAATGCGGAACATGGAAGACTTGTTATGGTAGGAGGAAACAATTCTGTATTCAAATATAAAACAGTAAAAGGGTATCTTCATAAAATTCCTTCAATAATAAAATTTATTTTGTTTTTGTTTTTTTCTGTCATTTGTATGTCTTTTCCGTCTTCTTTTCTTTTAGCCGGAATATTTATCTTAATTTTCACTGCGTTCGTCTGCGAGTTTACATTACAGGAACAATTAACGGATTTAAAGCCCGCTTTTTTCTATGCGGTATTAATGTATGCGCTTTCTTTATTTTCAAACCTATTTGATTATTTGCACATACTCAAAAATTCCAATAATTTTTTTACCCCTTCTTTATTAACATTATTTTTTCCGCGGCATGATTTTATCCGTATCACGCTTCGTCTTCTTTTAATCATTCAAATATCCGCTCTTTTTTTCCGTACTACAAGCTCAATTGAAATAAGGCAATGTTTAAGCGGACTTGAACAACATATAAAATTTGCGTTTTCCCGCCTTCCGTTTATGGAAAAACGAATTTCTAAAGACCTGAATTTTACGCAAAGTCTCTGTCTTTTTTTAGGCTTTATCCCTGAAATTTTTACCCTCTGGTCGAATATCAACCTTGCATGGAAGGCAAGAAGCGGAAAAAACGGCATTAATAAAATAAAAATATTGGTATTTGTATTGATTTCTGTCAGTTTTGAAAAAGCCGCAGTTAAGGCAAGGGCTATTGAGGCAAGGAGTTATTATGAAAGAAATTTCAAGTAAGGCGGGATTGCTTTTACAATTGCGCGAAAAACAAGGCTCTCCTGTCAGCGGGACAGTTCTTGCAAAAGAACTGGGTATCTCACGCGTTGCTGTCTGGAAAACAGTACAGGCTCTTTTAGAAGCGGGTTATTCAATAGAAACAAAAGACACGGGGTATCTACTTGATCCAAAAAATGAAAAGGATTTTCTTTACCCCTGGGAATTTATGCAAAGAGATTTTTTATTTTTCCACCATAAAAACACAGGCAGCACCATGGACAGAGCAAGAGAGCTTGCGTTAAGAGGAATTGATTCAGCAGTTGTTTCTGCGGACAGGCAAAGCTCAGGAAAAGGACGTTCAGGCAGAACATGGATTTCAAGGCAGGGAGGATTATTTTTTACATTTTTAGAACGTCCGCGCCTCGCAGTCGCAGACTACAACCTGCACTCAATTATCATGCAAATTGCGCTTGTACGCACTGTTTCATCTGTCTGCGGAAAGCAGGCGTATCTTCGCTGGCCGAATGACGTATACATAAACAAGCGTAAAATTGCAGGGGTAATAACGGAAATTTCAGGCGAAGGCGATTTAATTAAATGGATTTCTTTGGGAGTAGGCTTAAACATAAATAATCATATTCCTTCTGGAAAAGCCGCAAGCTGCGCGGAAATTACAGGCCGTAATCTGTCACGGCGTGATATATTGATCAGTCTTCTTGAAGAAGCGGAAAAAATAAAAAAAACTTTTTCAACCAGCGCTGTATATTCTCAAGGCAGCCATGCTCTTGCGAACGAATGGAATTCTCTCTCCGATTGTCTTGGAGCAAAGGCAGTTGTTTTTGAACCTAATGATGCTACGCAGACCGGCAATGCTTCAGTCCATAAAAGCAAACCAGAAAAGATTCTTGCCCGGGGAATTTTCGAAGGGATTGATCCAATAGGACGTTGTATCTTAAAAACCAAAGACGGAAAATTGTTTTTTAATCAAGGCTCTGTATCTCTTGCTTTTTTGAATCCTGATTAAACAAATAAATTCTATTACATCACTTCAAGAAACGGTATGCAGACCAGATGAAACGCATCTTTTAATATGAGCATCACGGCGCGTGAAAGTTCAAGCCTTGCTTTTGAAAGTGTTATGTCTTCGCAGTTCAGTATCGGACATTCATGATAAAAACGGCTGAATGCCTTTGACAGTTCATAAAGAAATCCCGCAAGATGGGAAGGATCAAGATTATCCGCAGCTTCCTTTACGGCAAAAGGATACGCAGCAAGCAGTTTTATAAGTTCCCATTCAGAATCAGATGTTAACAGGTAATATTGAATTTTTTCCCTTAATTCCGCGCTTTCTTGCGATTTTTCATTTTTACGCAGCATCGAAGAAATTCGCGCGCCCATGTACTGTAAATACGGACCTGTATTGCCGGTAAAAGAAAGAGATTCTTTTGGATCAAAAAGCATATCTTTAAGAGGACTTACCTGAAGCAGAAAATAATGAAGGGCTCCGAGCGCGATTTTCTCCGCGACACAAGGCGCGTTTCCAACATCTTCTTCCCTGTTCTTCCCGCGTATTTCAGCTAACGCAAGATCGCGCAGGCTGTCAATTAAATCATCCGCGTCAACGACAGTTCCCTCGCGGCTTTTCATTTTTCCTTCGGGAAGATTCACCATGCCGTAAGACAGATGATAAAGGTCTTCCGCCCATGAATAGCCGAGTTTTTTAAGGACGAGAAAAAGCACCTTGAAATGGTACTGCTGTTCAGAGCCGACTACATAAATCATTCTGTCAAAAGGCCAGTCGTTATGCCTGTTAATCGCAGTCCCAAAATCCTGCGTAATGTAAATAGAAGTTCCGTCGCTCCTAAGAAGTATTTTTTTATCGAGCTTTTCTCCGCTTAAATCAACAGCGACAGATCCGTCTTCCTGACGGTAAAAAATTCCTTTCAAAAGACCTTTTTGCACTTCGTCCTTGCCAAGCATATAGGTTTCGCTTTCGAAATAATACTTGTCAAAAGAGACGCCTGTGCGTTTATATGTTTCTTTCATTCCCTGTATTGCCCAGGAATTCATCTGCTTCCATAACTGTGTTGTTTCTTCATCGCCTGCTTCCCATTTTCTAAGCAGGTCTTGCGCTCTTTCCATTAACGGTGAAATCGCTTCGGCTTCTTCCTTTTTAACGCCTTTTTGAATTAATTCATCCGTTTCCGCCTTTAAGGCCTTATTGAAAACTACATACCAGCTTCCTACAAAAGAATCGCTTTTTACACCTTCCGACTGAGGGGTCTTTCCCTGTCCCTGCTCCCTGTAAGCTAACATGGATTTACAAATATGAATTCCCCTGTCGTTAATGATGCAGACCTTGCGTACCTGAGCGCCGCAGGCGGTAAGAATCCGGGAAATGCTCTCTCCCAGCACATCATTTCTTAAGTGACCAAGGTGCAGCGGTTTATTTGTGTTAGGGCTTGAAAATTCAACCATTATTTTTTTACCGGAAAGCGAATTGGGTCTTCCGAAAGAAAATCCGCTGTCTTTGTCTGTCCTAAAAATTTCTTCAAATACGGCTTTTGCCGCAGAAGAACGGTTCAATTTTACATTTACATAAGGACCTTGAGCTTCTACAGTCCCTTCTTCAATTTCTGTATTCAGCTTTTCGTAAACCATTTTCGCTATTTCAGGAGGTCCTTTGCGAAGCAATTTTGCAAAACCGAACATGGGGAAACCAATGTCACCCATTTCGGGATTAGGGGGAATTTCCGCTGTCACTTGTAAAGGAGTAATTTCCTGCGCATTTTCAGCAATCTGGTTAACAGCCTGCGCTATTTTTTTCTTCCACAGTTCTTTAAAATCGTACATTTTTACTCATGCTAAAAATAACCGAAAATTGATTTTTGTTCAACTGAAGCATTTTTACTCTGGAATAAAAAAAATTAAAATGATATATTAAAATTATATGCTGCTGCTCTCTTTGTTTTTACTTATTCCGGGTGTTTATGCCTCAAGCGAAACACTGCCTGACTGGTTTTTGCCCCTTCGGGATGCAATTTACGAACAGCAATTAACAGCCGATGAAATCGAACCCCTATACCGTGAAATTTCAAGCCGGGCAAGGTTTGCGCTTTCAGGAGCGGATCTTTATATAGCGCTTTCACGCTGTGAATACATGATGGGCAGGGCTTATCAATACGAGGACAGGAAAAATGAAGCCATAACCCGTTACGACGAGGGTATAAAAATGGCGGAAAGAGCCCTTGAAATAAAGCCAAGCGCCGAAGCATGGGTAATGCTTGCGGAAAATATTTCACAGTCCTGCGTTGTCCGTCCTGTATCCTATGCCATGACAAACGGTTTAAAAGTGGAAAAATACGCGAAAAACGCGCTTGCGCTTGACTCCAAAAACGCGGCTGCAAAAATTCTGATTGCGGTACGGTGGGTTTACGCTCCGTCTCCTTTTAACAATTACCGCAAAGGGATTGAAATGCTGAGCGTTATTCCAAATGAAAGCAATATGGAAAAAGACGATATGTTCAACACAAATCTTGCGATCAGTTATGCGCACATACAGCGTAAAAACAGCGCGGAAGGGCGGCATTGGCTTCAAAGGGCTTTGGAATTATATCCGACAAATAAATTCGCGCAGTCTCTGAAAAATGAGTTGTGAGAATATCAGGTTAAAATATGCTTGAATATCTTGCGCTCCTTTTAAGCCCTTATTATTATAATCTTCTTGTTGTTGTATCTTCCTACTTTTTTATTTTTTCGCTTGCTAATCATTATGAGATGTGGCGTTTTACCTATGGACCTGAAATTTTCGACGGTCCTCTTGTCTCCGTATTGATTCCCATGCGAAACGAGGAAAAAAACGCCAAAAACTGCCTTGAATCATTACGAAACCAGCTTTATAAAAATTATGAGATTCTTGTAGTCAACGATAATTCTACAGACAATACAGGACTCATTCTGGAACAGATTGCAGAGGAAGACCCAAGAGTAAAAGTTTTTAACGGGGATATATTGCCTGACGACTGGTACGGAAAACCTTTCGCCCTGCACCAGCTTTCGCTTAACGCAAAGGGGGAAATACTGCTGTTCACCGATGCGGATACCGTACACAGCCCCGCAAGCATTTCGTGGGCAGTTACCAATATGCAGCGTTTAAATGCTGACATGATCTCAGGATATATAGGACAGATTTTTATTAAGTTCGGCGAAATTATTACCATCCCTTTGATGTTTTTCCTTACCGGTTTTATTATCCCGCTTTTTTTAAACCGCTTTACAAAACTGAACTGGTTTTCCGCCGCCATAGGTCAGTATATAGCAATAAGGCATGAAGTGTTTAAAGCAATAGGCGGCTGCGAGGCTTTCAGAAAAAAAACATCCGAAGACATTTACATGGCGCGTTTAGTAAAACAAAAAGGCTATAATACCCGTTTTTTAAATATAACAGAACATGTTAAATGCAGAATGTATAACGGGTACCGTTCGGCGGTTGAAGGCATCGGTAAAAATATTTATGATTTTCTCGGCAAAAACAGCATTGTGCTTTTCCCTGTGGCAATTCTTGTATTTTTCTTCCTGTTTTTTCCGTTTCCGCTTTTAATCGGAGGAATAATAGTGAAGAGCCCATGGACTTTGCATATTCTGACAGTAAATGTTCTCTATACGCTGACATGGCTTTTTATGTTTCTTGGACAGCGGCTTAACTGGTGGTACGGTTTTTTATGGCCGCTGATGTTTCTTAATCTTTTATATATGGCATTCTGGTCATGGTTCAGAACCATTTCGGGAAAAGGTTTTCTCTGGAAAGACAGAAAGGTAAACTGATGCCATATAAACACGGACGCCCTGTTATAGATTTTTCATTTTTTTTCAGATTCGCTTCCGCTGTAGGTTTATATATGACAATCCCCATCGCTTTTTTAATCAACTATATGATGCATTTCACAAAATTTAAAAACCGGTTCAGGCTTAAAAATATCCGCAGGGCAGTTACAGTATCCAACCATACAACGCTTCTTGATCCGGTAAAAATCGGAGTTCTTATACTGCCGTGTTTAGGCTTTTATACAATGCTGGAAGCTACAGTTGAATCTCCGTTTTTGGGAACATTTACCCGTATTTTGGGCGGAGTTCCCATTCCGCGCGGCGTATCAGGAATCAGAAAAATTTTGTCAATATGCGATCGCGCGTTTAAGTACCGCAAAATTTTACATTTTTATCCTGAAGGCGAATGTTATCTTTACAATCAAAAAATAAATGACTTTAAAACCGGCGCCTTTTTTATCGCTGCCGAGATGGACATTCCTGTTGTTCCTCTTGTTACGGTTTTTTCAGAAGGTCCTTTCCGCCCGCGGTCATTTCTTGGCAGGGATAGACCACTTGAAACGCTTGTCATACTTGAACCTGTGTATCCGTCCATTTATGTCAAACGTGATGAAAAAGGCGAGTTTACAGCAGAATCAATACGGGATTTTGCGCAGGCGGTCCGCCTGAAAATGCAGGAAGAGATTGACAGGCGCGGCGGTACAAGCGCTTTTTTCCGCGGAAGAATGGAACGGATGAAAGGCATTAACGCTTAAGTTTTTTTTCAAGCCTTTCTTTTCTGCGCAGCAGCTTTTTATGCCAGACAGTATCTTCATCAAACAGCTTTAATCCGCGATAAACAAATTTTAGTGATTCACTGTAATTGCCTTTTCTCATTAGATCATAAGCGTAAAAATAAACGGCTTTTTTATATCCCCTCTCCGCCGCAAAACATAAAAGATCGTTTTTATTTTTTTGAAATTTAATGTTAAAACTGTTTCTTCTTTTGAATTTCCGCCAGTAAAGAGCAAGTTTTTCAATATCGTAATTAAAACAGGAGGAATAAGGATTATCCGCAATTGAAATCATTGCCGCAAGAATTGAAAAAAGCCCTGATATATCCGCGCAATTATGATCGCATATGCCTGTCAGCCGCTGCGTCTTTCCTGTTTTCAAATATTCAAACCAAATTTCAGGAGCAAGGGATCCCGGAATATCGTTTTTGCGATCAAGCCCCAAGATACGCGTTTCAATGGAGCTCTGGGAGCAGTCTTGTATTATACTTTTCCATAACCGCCTTGCAGGATGCAAAAGATCAACATGATAAAAAGAGGGAGGCTTTTTTCTGTTTAAAAGGCACCGGGTTTTTAATATTTGAGAATCAAAACATTTTCCGTTATAAGTTACTATCACTGATTTTTCGTTTGAAATTTCCTTTAATACCGCGTTAAGAAAATCATTTTCTCCCGGATAATCAAGAAGCAGATACTGGGTGACAAGCAGTTTTTCCTTTAATAAAATTTTTCCGAAAGCCGCAAGAAAAGCTACAGTTCCCGCGCCTCCCGATAATCCTGTAGTTTCCAGATCGAAAAAAAGAAAATCTTCCGGTTTTACATTGTCCTTTTTTATTAAATCGGGAATTAATATTTTTAATGTCTTCGAAGGGTTTTTTATCTTAAACGGCAAGAGCGATTTTTTTTCCCTTTTTAAAACCTTAAACCCGCAGGGCTGCCAGCCGTTTTCCGCCAAAATTTCTTCAGAAGAAAAAAAATTACTCTCCTCAAAGCGCGTTTCGCTTTTTTTCTGTTCCTGTATCCTTTTGAGTCTGTCTCTGAGATTCGCCACCGCATTCTCCTAAAAAGCCTATTTTATTCTATCATAATGTATAATGTTAATAATGAAGCTCTCTGATAATTTTTTCAAAAAACCATGTGTAGACCTTGCAAAAGCGCTGCTTGGCAAATACCTTGTCTTCGGCAGACTAAAAGGAATGATTGTTGAAACTGAAAGTTATCTTTCCAAAAACGATCCCGGATGCCATGCAAACCGCGGAAAAACCGCCCGCAACGCGCCTATGTTCGAACCTGCGGGACGCACCTATGTTTATCTGATTTACGGAATGTACCATTGCCTTAATATAGTTTCGGGGATTGAAGGCGAGGGAGAAGCCGTTCTTATCCGCGCTCTTGAACCTGTGGAAGGGATAGAATTAATGCAAAAAAGAAGAAAAACGAAAAAAACTGAAAATCTATGCAGCGGACCGGGTAAACTGACACAGGCATTCGGAATAACAAAAAAACACAACAATCTGTCCCTGATTGACGGACCAATACACATTTACAGCAGCGGAATAAAACCGGAAATTGAATCAAGTACGCGTATAGGTCTTTCGGCGGGAAAGGATATGGAACTCAGATTTTTTATTAAAGGCAGCAGGTTTGTTTCAAAGGCTCCTGCGGGGCAATCAAAAAAGCACTAACTGTTTACAGCTGTTAATAAAGCATGAGCAGCCTCTTTATTGCCGCCGGGACCTGTGCAGGAAGGACATCCTGATTTACACGGACAGCTTTCAATAGCTTCTAGGATTGCGCGTAACAGAAGGGTTAATTTCCCGGACAGGCTTTCCGTCAATCCCGTTCCTCCAGGATATTTGTCGTAAATGTAAAGGGCAGGAACGCCAAAATGCGGGTCTTTAACACGCTCTATAATTCCCAAATCGCGCGGATCGCAGAGTAAAAACAGCGGAGCTATAAAACGCATCAGTGTCCCGGCTCCTGAAAGCGCCTTTCCTGTACTGCTCTCACCCATTTGGAATAAAACTTTTCCGCTTTTTGTTTCCTGCGAAAAAACAAGAGCAAGTGCGCGCGTTTGAATTTCTTCTTCAGGGAGGCTGATATCGCCGTATCCGATATTCTGCTCATCGCCGAACTTTATTTTTTTATACTTTGTAACCTGTGAGCGGACAAGAACATCAGACAAAACGCCTTCTCCGCCTGAAAAAGCGATCTTTTCATCCTCTGTCAGCACTTTTATGTCTGTCTTTACAAGACCGTCTGTATAGTAATTTACATCAGCTTCCCTTACATGGCATTTCAGGTTTTCAATATCCAGGACTTCTACCATGTATTGCCTTCCCCTGTGAATGTACACTGCATTCACAAAGACAAGCTCTTTAGCGCTTGGTCTGTCCATCTCGCCGATTACTGTATTTCTTCCGTTTGTTATGTCAATTATAACAACATTGTCCGCGCTTGCGCTCCTTAAACTTACCCCCTCGGCAGGGAAAGAACGGTCAGTCCAATGCCATTTTTCTCCCGTATGGCGCACAACGCCTGATTCTTCCAGATATTCAAGCGCATCTCTTGCGTTACTGCCGTAAACCGGCGGCCCGACACTCGCGTTATCTGTCAACTCTTCATCCGTAAAAGGGAGTTCAAAACAGGCGGATTTTACATGATCCGTTAAAATATACGGATTATCAGGATCTATGCGGGCTTCTTCCGAGCTCTTACGGAAAAACCAGTCCGGATCATTCATAATGAACTGATCAATGGGCGATACGCTTGCGATAAAAACAGAAACAGAGGTGCCTCCCCTTCTTCCTGCTCTGCCCGACTGCTGCCAGAAACTGTTAAAGGAGCCTGGAAAACCAGCGACAACCGAAGCGTCAAGTCTTCCGATGTCTATTCCAAGTTCAAGCGCGTTAGTCGAAACCACTCCCTGAATTGCGCCTTCACGCAGTCCTTTTTCAATCTCGCGGCGTTCATTGGGCAGTAAACCGCCCCTGTACGCTTCAACCCTTGTTCTGGAATTGTCATTAAAAATATTTTTAAGGTCTTTATTTACATAAGAAGCGACTACTTCGGTTCTTACGCGGGAGTGGGCAAAAAGTATTGTTTTAATTCCGGCTTTTAAAAGAGAAATCATCCAGCGTTTGCTTTCCGTTTCTACCGGAACGCGTTTACCCTGCACTTTGTCATCAAGCGGCGGATTGTAAAGAATAACCTGTTTTTCTCCGCGCGGAGAGCCGTTTTTATCAACAAGCTCTGTTTCCTGTCCGATAAGCGCTTCAGCCAGTTCTTTTGGATTTGCAATTGTCGCGGAACATAAAATAAACCGGGGAAAAGCTCCGTAAAAAGCGCATATACGGCGCAGCCTGCGGATTACATTGGCTACATGACTGCCGAAAACGCCTCTGTAAGCATGGGCTTCGTCTATTACAACGTACTTTAAATGGGAAAAAAAATTGATCCATTTGGGGTGATTGGGAAGTATGCCGGTATGAAGCATATCTGGATTGGAAATGATAATTCTTCCTGAATCTCGCGCTGAAACCCTCAAAGAATCGGGTGTATCCCCGTCATAGGTTGAGATTTTTAAGTTTAATCCGTCTTCGGTAATCTCATTCAGTTCTGACTGCTGATCCTGAGAGAGTGCTTTTGTCGGAAAAAGATAAAGGCAGCGGGCATTCTTGTCATTTAAAAGCGTATGAAGGCACGGAAGATTAAAGCAAAGCGTCTTACCGGAAGCTGTCGGAGTTACTACTACTACATTTTTTTCTTCATTTGCAAGTTTCCAGACTTCAGCCTGATGTATATAAAGTTTTTCTATGCCTTTTTTATTAAGAGATTTAATAATTCTGCTGTCCATTCCATGAGGAAAGGGAGAAAAAACGCCTTCCTGAGCAGGCAAAATCCTGTTACATACAATATTTGGAGCAAAATCAGCGCTTTTTAAAATTTGATCAAGGTTTTCGCGGGCGCCCATGCGATAATAGTAATATATTATAGAAAAACATTATATAGCACCTAGACAAAAAAAAATACATATCTTATAATAAAATTTATATTATAGGGAGGAAGTCTCTAAAAGGGGTAAAATATGTCAGATGTTTTGTCTATAATATTAGGCGGCGGTAAAGGTACCCGTCTGTTCCCGCTTACTCAGTTTCGTTCCAAGCCGGCGGTTCCGTTCGGCGGAAAATATCGATTGATAGATATTCCTATATCCAACTGTATTAACGCAAGTCTAAGACAAATTTACATTCTGACACAGTTTAATTCGGCTTCTTTACATTTACATATAAGTCAAACTTATGTTTTTGACGCTTTTACAAATGGCTTTGTAGAAATTCTCGCGGCTGAGCAGACTTTCGAGCGCACAAGCTGGTATGAAGGCACCGCTGATGCCGTAAGAAAAAATTTACCCCATTTCAGATCCCAAAACCCTTCGTATTATATTATTCTTTCAGGCGATCAATTATACAGAATGGATCTTAAGGATCTTATGGATAAACACATAGCTTCCGGAGCCGCCATTTCAATTGCCTGTACAGGAGTATCGCGTGAAAATGCAAGCGATCTTGGAATCTTAAAAGTCGACAAAAAAAACCAGATTACGGAATTTTTGGAAAAACCGGGTCCAAACAAGGATATTTCCGATTTCAAAGCTCCCTCTGACCTTCTTACGGAAAAAAACAAAGACGGCTGTTTCCTCGCTTCCATGGGTATTTATGTATTCAATTCCAAAGCGATGGAAGAATGCCTTGCCAATGAACTGACCGATTTCGGCAAAGAGGTTATCCCTACCGCAATCAACAATTTAAAAGTAAACGCGTATCTTTTCAACGGTTACTGGGAAGATATCGGGACAATCAGAAATTTTTATGAAACTAACCTGGAATTGGCGTCCCTTAAGCCAAGTTTTGATTTTTATGATGAAGACAAGCCCATTTACACGCATATGCGCAATTTACCTCCGTCAAAGATGAATTTCTCCAACATGAACCAGTCTATAGCGGCGGAAGGCTGTATCATTACCAATGCCAATATCACCAACTCTTTAATCGGCATAAGGACAATTATTGAAACCGGATCAAGCCTTAACGGCGTTATCTGCATGGGAGCCGATTATTATGAGACGGAAATTCAAAAAATGCATAATGCCGAAGAAAGAAAGCCGAATGTGGGAATAGGCAGAGGCTCTATTATAAACGCCACGATAATTGACAAAAATGTGTGCGTTGGCGAAGGCTGCCGCATAGGCGTTGATGACACCAGAAGAACTGACGGCAACTACGGTCAATATTATATTGTTGACGGAATAATTGTTATTCCAAAAAACACTGTCCTCTATCCTGGAACAGTAATATAACCGCTTCATGAAATGTCAAAAAGCATTCATCGTAATCCTTCTTGCTTTCATGTTGTTTTCATGTTCCAATAAAAAACCTGCTAAGGAAACAACGGCAGAAGATGAAGAAATCTTTTACGGGAACGGCTTTGCGCTTATTTTATCTTTGGTTTTTTCCAATGCGGAAACGCCTTTAACGATTTCATCCGCGATTTTGCAAAATATAAGCAACGATCCTTCCTTTATTCTTGATCTTTTCACCATTCTTCAAAAAGATCCCTATTTATGGATTCTTGTAGACAAAAATAATACCCTTAAAGAAGATTATGAACCGGATGACTTAATAGAACTTACGAACAGATCCTACAGGATAAACAGAACGGGAATGCTTCTCCGAAACGCCGCCGCTTCCTCTCTTGAAGAAATGGCTGTCGCCGCAAGGAAAGACGGGTTAACGCTTCTTGCATCTTCAGCTTACCGTTCATACGCATATCAGACGGAAATATACGGACGCAATGTAAGACAGATGGGAAAGGAGGCTGCTGACAGGGTATCAGCTCGCCCGGGACACAGCCAGCATCAGCTGGGACTTGTTATTGATTTCGGCTCCATTACCGATGAATTTGCCCAAACGCCCGAAGGCGTCTGGCTTTCAGCTAACGCCGCGCGTTTCGGCTGGTCGCTTTCATACCCTGACGGGTACGAAGACATAACAGGCTACCGCTGGGAAAGCTGGCATTACCGTTATGTAGGAACTGAACTTGCGGAATTTATTGACAATTACTTTGACGGTATTCAGCAGTACGCGCTTCGCTTTCTGCATGAATATATTAATTTATAATTTTCTTTAAACTAACCTTAGTTTTGAAAAAGCTCTATTTTCCTTTTTTCTTCCTGCTTTAAACCTGCAGGTTTACTTACGCTTATTTTGATTTTTCCGTTTCTGCTGTCAACGGTGAAAACCGTTCCTGCCACGCAGAATTCTTTAAGAATCAAATCCGAAAGGGGCGCTTCAAGTTCTTTTTGAATGGTACGGCGCAGGGGACGTCCGCCGAATTTTGGATCCCAGCCTTTTTCTGTAAGTATACGGCGTGCGGCAGGATTTATCTTCAGAGAAAAATCCTGTTCTGCCAGCCTTTGCGATAATTCAGAGAGCTCAATGTTTAAAATCGTTTCAATTTGACTGCGGTTTAATGTGTTAAAAACGGCGATTTCATCTAACCTGTTAATGAATTCGGGACTGAATATACGCCTAAGTTCCGACATTGCGGCAGTCTCAATTTCCGCAGCGTTCATAAGACCGCTGCCTGAAGAAAAACCAAGCCTTGAATCTTTGGATATCTCCCTCGCTCCTGCGTTACTCGTCATGATGATTACAGTATTGCGGAAATTGACTGTATGACCGAGATTATCCTTTAGCTCTCCTTCTTCCAGCACCTGCAGAAGAACATTAAAAATATCATGATGGGCTTTTTCGATTTCATCAAACAAAATTACGCTGTACGGATTACGCCTGATTTTTTCCGTTAACATTCCGCCTTCTTCATAACCAACGTAACCCGGAGGAGCTCCTGTAAGCCGGGAAGCGTTATGTTTTTCCATAAAATCCGACATATCAATCCGTACAAGAGCGTCTTCATCCGCGAATAAATACTGCGCAAGCTTCCTTGCAAGCAGCGTTTTGCCGACTCCTGTAGGTCCAAGGAAAATAAATGAACCCAATGGACGGCGTGAGGAAGAAACTCCGGCTCTGGAACGCCTTATTGCATCTGCAATCTTCTTAATGGCATCATCCTGTCCAATTACGCTTTTTTTCAGTTCCGCTTCTATCTGAAGCAGACGGCTTGATTCCTGTTCTTCAAGATGCATGACAGGAATCCCTGTAACTTCCGTTATTACCCTGCGCACATCGTCTTCCGTTACCTGCGGCCATTCATCCATTGATGCCCGCTCCCATAAAATATGGGCTTCAGAAAGACGCGTTCTCAAAAAACGCACTTTATCCCTTACTTCCGCCGCATTTTCATAATCCTGTGAGCTTACATAGGCGTTCTTTTCTTCGCATAACGTTCTAATCTCAGCTTCAAGGCTTGCTATCTCAGGCGGCTGTTCCCGTGTTTCCAGTTTGCGCATTGCTCCCGCTTCGTCCAGAATATCAATTGCCTTATCCGGCATAAAACGTCCTGATATATAACGCTGGGCAAGTTTCGCGGCAAGCGTTACCGCGCCTGTTTCATATTTCACCTGGTGATGTTCTTCGTATTTTCTTTGAATGCCTTTTAAAATTTCAAGCGTTTCGTTAAACGCAGGCTCGTCAACAATAACCTGCTGAAAACGCCGTTCAAGGGCTGCGTCCTTTTCAAAATATTTGCGGTATTCTGCAAGCGTTGTAGCTCCTATACAGCGTATCTCTCCGCGGGAAAGCCCCGGTTTCAGCATATTGGACGCGTCAAGAGTTCCTTCCGCTCCGCCTGCTCCGATTATTGAATGTATTTCATCAATAAATAAAATTATATTTCCCGCCTGATTTACTTCACGGATTATTTTTTTTATACGATCTTCGAATTCGCCGCGGTACTTTGTTCCTGCGACTATCAAACCCATATCAAGAGAAAGTATTCGTTTTCCGCAAAGCGCTTCCGGTACAGCTTCGCTTACAAGAAGCTGCGCAAGCCCTTCAACTATCGCTGTCTTTCCGACACCGGGTTCTCCTACAAGAATTGGATTGTTTTTTGTCCTGCGCGCCAAAATCCGGACAGCGCGGTTGATTTCCGCCTTTCTGCCGATAACGGGATCCATTTTTCCTGTCCTTGCAAGAGAAGTGAGATCACGCGAAAAATTGTCAAGGGTTGGAGTAAGCACAGGATAGGAAGCAGGTTTTATCCTGGAAGGATGACGTTCTGTCTCTACGCCGCTTTTCTGCTGGGAAGATACTCTTTCCCTGTGATAATAAAACGGCTGGAATTTTTCAGCTCCTACATATTCACCGTCGTTTCTCTGCCCCGGCTTACTGAAGGTGGTCTGAATAATTACCCTCATCATGTCCATATCTACAGCGCGCTTGTTTAAATAAAGCTGAACGCTTGAATCCTGCTCGCGCATTGCGGCGAATAAAAGATGTTCGGTTCCAAGGAATTCGCTTCCCATGGTCCTTGCTTCTTCTGTCGCAACATCCAGCATGCTTTTTGTACGTTTTGAAGGAGGCACCTCTCCCCGTATTATAAGCCCTGGGATTCTGGGGATTGAACTTTCAAGTATGTGCCTGAACTCTCCCAAATCAATGCGTAAAAACAAAAGCGCCTTGCAGGCAGTTCCGTTTCCTTCCTTTAGCATTGCAATAATTATATGCTCCGGTAAAAGCTGGTCGGAATTATAACGTTTCGCTTCTTCCTGGGCATTTGCGGAAAGCAGCCTTTGCACCCGTTGAGTTAATCCTTTAAACACAAACGCTCCTCTACTTAAAAAATATAATCAATTTTTGATCTTTTTTCAATGTATAAAAAATCCTTATTTTCCTATTACGGCAATGTCCCCCGCTTTAACTCCGGCGCGGATAAACCAGTCTTTCGGAACTTCTAGCGCATAACGGACTGAACGGCTTGAAGCAACCGGATTTTCGTCATGGGGATACATATCTTTTATTTCAATTATCCTGCCGTCGGATGCAATATACGCTATGGAAAGCGGGATGTATGTATTTTTCATCCAGAAAGACAATATTTCGTCTTTTTCAAAAATAAAAAGCATCCCGTCTCCGTCTGCAAGCTCTTTGCGGAACATAAGCCCGCGGCTTCGTTCATCCTGCGTTTGCGCGATTTCCGCTTTTACTTTAGCGACAATCCGCCCGTCCCTCTCTATGGGAATCTCCCGTACAGGAAGTTTTTCAGAAGCGCAGGAAGCAGCGCTGCATAAAAAGGTAAAACAAAAAAACGCAAAAAAAATCCGGCGCTCAAACGCAGGAAGGCTAAAATTATTTTTACTAGAATTCATCCAGAAATTCCTGACGCAGACGGACTTGATTTGATTCTATAAGACCTGATTCGTTTAATATATCGTCAAAGATATTTTTATCTATGTATTTTACCGTCAGCGGCCGTTCAATCGCTATTCTGGTCTGTTCTGTTTCCCATACCGCAATCCTTGGGTCAAGCCATGAAGGTTCTCCGTAACTTTCCGTAAACCTTGTAAAAACCGAATAATGATCAATTATTTCCGTATTCAGGGTAAAGGACATAATAAATACCGCTCCGTCCCTCAACTGAAAAAAAGCGCGTCTTATAAAAAACGATCCTGTAGTTTCTACAAGACTCTGTTCCCTCACAGGCAGAAAAGAAACATCCCTGTCGCCCCTGAAAATAAAATAATCATCCTTTGCAAGATTTGTCTTTAAATCATCAAGGTTCATTCCAAGTGAAAACTGACGGAATTGCCTTGGAAGAAGATCGGTTTGCAAAAGTTCCTCCTGCGCCTTTAAGAACGCAGGAGGCTGAAGGAGAAAAATGAAAAAAAATGAGAAAACCTGACGGCTAATCCATTTACCCATTAATTAATTATCGGATTTGAATACAGTTCTCTTAAACCTGTTTAATTTATTGCTTGTTTCCCAAACGTGTCTTTTCAAGCTGCTGCATTTTTTTGTAATAAGCGTTCTGCTTTATGATTTCCCTCAGATCCTTTACAAACAGCTTGTCATTCAAAACCTGGAACATGCGGTTTACCATCAATTTTTTTACAATTAGCGATCCTTCCGTCTGGGAAAAACCTACCATGCTAATGAGCTCTTTAAGACCGAAATCAAATGTATAATTGGTAGTAGATTCAATATCTATCTTTTTTTTATCCAGTTGGATATGAAGCATATCATACATCCGCCCCAGAGGATCTAATATTTGGGTGTTGGCAAGCTGTCTGTAAATCAGCCATATACGTTCAGATAAAAGAATCGTAAGTCTTGTTATAAGCTGCGGCTGGCTTTTAATCATTTGCTGAAAATTTTCGCGGTTTACAGCCATTAACTGGCAATTTTCATAAGCTACAGCTCCGGCAGCCCTTGGTTTGGATTCCAAAAGAGCCATTTCTCCGAAAATATCTCCTGTTTTTAACACAGCAAGCAGTATTTCGCTATTTTCCGTGATTTTTACAATTTTAACGGAACCTTTCTGAATAATAAAAAGTTCCTCTCCCGGTTCGCCCTCACAGAAAATAATTGAGTCTTTGGGATAAGAGCGGGTTGTTTCCCCGTGTTTAAATTCCTGCTGGGGCTCTTTAACATAGGGGGCAATTTTCTTCATCCGTTCAATAGATGTTTGAACATTTTCTCCCTTGGGGCAGCATTTTATATATTTGTGGTAGGCATAAAACGCCTGACTGAACTGGTTCTGTTTTACATAATATTCGGCAACATTATATATATGGCTTGGGTCTTCTTCAGCGGCGGCGTTTTTTAAGGTAAGTCTTGTAAGAGCTTCGTCAAGATAACGCATTCGTTTGGAAAACTGCAGAATTATTTTCATTGCGACAGGCGCATTATTCTGTATTAACTGGCTGAACTGATCTTTGTGAACTGATATAAGATTTACATCGGTCATTGCCTTTGCGGTCTCAATATGGCTATGCCCTGACATTGTGGAAACTACGCCGAAAAAATCTCCGGGACCCAGAATATCACCCTGCTCTTCCGAAACAATCTGCACTTCTTTGGAAATGCGCACCTTTCCTGATCGGATAATGAAAAATTTGTCCGCGTTTCTCTTGCCTTCAACAATTATGTACGACCCTTGAGTAAAATTCACGAAAACAAGTTGTAAAGGCGCGCTCATTTACCCTCTCTTTATCTTTAGTATAGGAAGCATATCGCCATCTTGTCAACCGCTTATTAAAAACCCGAAAAACAGGCTTTAATTTGCTAATTTCATATTGATTTATGCCGATAAATCAGATAAAGCCATGAATAAATGTGTAAATTTTGAAGATACATTATATATCTTAAACGTCAGAATCAGAATGATAAAAGATCTTTTGCGCCTTGATATAGAGTCATATCTTTTTTATCATCAGACAATTAAGGATATTGAATTTATAAGTTCCACTCTGGATACAATGACAGAAAAATTCCTTACCAATATAAATTTTCTGGATCGTGAAACAGAAGCTGATAACATTCTTGACGCCGAATGGCAGTTCAGCCAGCTTCTGAACGAGATAACAAACAATAGCCCGTACTCTCCCAAATTTTATCCTGAATCAACTCTTTGCATTGAAAAACTCAGGAAAGACAGTTTAAACCGTAAAAAACAAATAGAAGAATCCAGCATCTCCGCCGAGCAGATATTATCGGTTCCTGTTGTAACTCACGCGGAATTAAACGAACTTTTAGGAAGCGCAAAAAATCAGGGTTAATATGAAGCTGTGAGAATAACAGGCGGTCTTTTAAAGGGAAGAAAGGTAATGGTTCCCTCAGGAAAAATCAGACCAAGCATGGACAGAATGAGGGAATCTGTTTTCGCGTGTTTAGGAGAATTAAAAGGTCTTTCTTTTCTTGATATTTTCACAGGTTCAGGAATAATCGCCCTTGAAGCCGCTTCCAGAGGAGCATCTCCGGTTGAAGCTGTAGAACAGGACAAACAAAAAAGCTCATCTCTTCTTGAAAATGTATCTATCTCTCCCTGCAGAATTAACTGCCGGTTTATGCCCGCCGAACTCTATGTAAAAAGAGCCAAAATTCCGTTTGATATCATCTTTCTTGATCCTCCTTTCCCTTATCAATTCAAATGGGAGCTTGTCGCAAATATTACAAATTCACATCTTGTAAAAAAAGAAAGCAGAATATTAATACACCGTCCGAGAGACGATTATCTAAAAACAGATATACAGCGTCTTGTGAAAAACGATTCCCGTGAATACGGACGCTCTATTGTGGATTTTTTTCAGGTGAAAGATTAAATTTTTCATTTAACAAAAAATTATGCAATTTATAAAAAATAAAAACAAAGTTCCGGTGAAATTATGCAAGCTAAAAAATAAAATCTTGTTTTTTATGAAAAATACGCTGATAATATAGTAATAATACAAATGGCTGGCTAATAAAAAACTGAAGAAAAATATGGATAATGAAATATTCAAAAAATTTGAAAAAGAAAACACCTTTATAAGGGTAACATCTCCCGGAAAAATTGAAAGTTCGCAGAAAGCCGCATTAAACCGCAGAGGGAATCAGCTTTTTAACAACGGAGATGTGGAAGGAGCAAGGCGCATTTTCATGACAACAAAATATTCTGACGGACTTTCAAGGGTTGGAGATTACTACAAATCAAAAAACAGACCCATTGAAGCGTTAAGAATGTACTGGTTAGCGCCTGATAAAAAAAAATCCGAACCATTAATTGAACAGCTTGCAGGTATTTTAAGCGGCATAAGTCAGGATGATCAGGATGAATAATTCAAGGTCATTTGAAGACAGTTTTGATCCTGCGCAGGAGCAGATAACCAATAAAGATCATTCAGAAGAAAAAAAAATCGCGGAAATTTCAAAAAACGGTTATCAATTATTAAAAGAAAACAAAATAAGCGACGCAATTGACTGCTTCTCCAAAATCCTGCTGCTGGACGAAAACAATAATTACGCTCTTGTAGGAATGGGAGACGCAAGCCGCAAAACAGGCTCCATGCGTGAAGCTGTAAAATACTATAACAGATGCCTTTCGCACCATCCGGGAAACAATTATGCGCTTTTTGGTCTTGCCGATTGTTACAAAGCCATGAACCAATACGAAAAAGCGATTGATATATGGGAACAATATCTTCATTACGATGATAAAAATATAACAGTCCTTACAAGGATTGCGGACGCGTACAGAAAAGTACGGGATTTGGAAAAATCAAAAAATGTATATAAAAAAGTTCTGGAAATGGAAAAAAACAACGCGTACGCAATTATCGGGCTTGGACATCTGCATTACGATTTTAAAAATTATAAAGAATCGCTTTTTTATCTGGAAAAAATGCTGAAACACGGACTTGAAAATGTGGACATCCGCGTCCTTACTTCCATAGGCAACTGCCACAGAAAGTTAAAAACATTCGCCGAAGGCATTCCTTTTTTTGAAGAGGCGTTACGCAGGGAAAGCGGAAACTTTTATGCGCTTTTCGGACTTGCAGACTGTTACAGGGGAATAAACAGGTTTGATAAAGCCCTTGACTACTTCTGCCGTATTCTGGAATTGGACCCAAGAAACAAAATGATTTTAACCCGCACAGGAGACGCGTACCGCAATTTAAAGGATTTTGAAAAATCAAAAGAATATTACGAAAAAGCACTGAATATCGAATTTGATACATACGCGGTTTTGGGGCTTGCGCTTCTTTCCAAAGCGCTTGCGAAATATGAAGACGCTGTCACATCACTTAAGCGCCTGATCCAGCAGGATAAAAACAATTACCGTTTTTATATTGAACTTTCCGACTGTTACCTGAAAATGGGAAAACGCCTTCAGGCAGCTGAAATACTGGAAGATTTTCAGAAACTTGGAATAAAAAATCAAAAGGTATCGGAAATGCTTGAAAATGTTTCCTGGCAAAAAAACGAAGATTCAAAAGCGGCAAAACTGGTATAATAAAAAAAATGGAAAATCCATCTCTTGCAGGTCTTACGCCAAGCGAACTTGAAGAAATTCTTTCTCCCTTGCCGCGTTTTCGCGTTATGCAAATTTACAGCTGGATAATGCGCGGAGCCTGCGGCTTTGATCAGATGACGGACATTCCTAAATCCTTGCGAAATGATCTTAAAAATCGCTTTTCATTTTTTTCAGGCTCTATCGTCATCTGCAATGACGATAGAGCGGACAGTAAAAAAAGCGATGCCAAAAAAATTGCGCTTTTACTGAAGGACAGTCTTAAAACAGAATCCGTGCTTTTAAACGACGGAAAAACGCGCTTTACAGCCTGTCTTTCTGTCCAGGCAGGATGCCAAGCAGGGTGCGTCTTCTGCAAAACAGGCAGCCTTGGATTTAAACGCAATCTTACTTCTTCTGAAATAGTAGAACAGTTTTTGCATCTTCAAATTATGCGCTTAGAAACAACAGAACGCAAAACAGATGACAGCCACATTATTGAAAATATCGTTTTAATGGGAATGGGAGAGCCTCTTTTAAACCTTGAAAATCTTCGCAAAGCTGTAAGTGTATTCACTGACCCTAAAGGATTGAATATTTCAAGGCGAAGGATAACACTCTCTACCTGCGGAATATGCGCCGGTTTATCTGACATCGCGGAAAAAGGACCTTTTGTGCGCCTTGCTCTTTCGCTTACAACAGCCGATGAAAATCTTCGCCGGAAACTAATGCCCATAAGCAAAACAAATCCTCTGGAAAAAATAAAAGAAGCGATTATTCGTTTTCAGCAAAACGGCGGAGGGCGCGTAACGCTTGAAATTCCGCTGCTCGGACGGATTAATACCCGCGAAAGGGACGCGATTTTAACGGCAGAATTCGCAAAAGGAATGGACTGCGTAATTAACATCATACCCTGGAATCCCGTCCCGGGACTTAATTTTGAAAATAAACCACTTATTGAACCTGAAAAAAAAGAAATTGAAGAATTTATAAAGATGCTTGAAGGAAACGGATTAAAAACAGTAAAACGGCTCGGCAAAGGACGCAGCGTAATGGGAGCCTGCGGTCAATTAGGCGCGTAATTCAAAGGCGACATAGAACCCAAGCGGAATATGGGTGACAAATAAAAATAAAAAACCCAATAATGTATGCTGAGAAAAAAAAGCCCAATAAGAAGAAGCTGCTGTAAGCGGAAGAAGAAGAATACATAATATTGAGATTATCACCGTGTACCAGCGGAATTTATTAACCATCCAGTTAATGAAAAAGGAAATCCCTGCAGATATAGCTGTCCACAAAAGAGGAACAGCAATCAGTAAAACAGGATCGTTTTGAGATGTCCAGCTTAAAGCTCTAAGAGCGCCAACCGGAATCAGCCACAATAATGCAAAGTCCGCAAAATCAGCTTCTCCCGAAAAGCCCCGGAAAAGCAGCATTAAAAAACAAATAAAAAGCGGGATAAGAACAGGAAGACTTACAATATCTATAAATCCAAAAAGCCAGCGTGATAATCCAAAACCTCCCGGGCTTACAAGATTACCCAGGAAGAATTGAATAATTGCCGTTATGCTTCCGAGAAGCAGCGCCCACACGCCGCCTGAATTGCTTCCCCCTGAAAGAGAACGTTTTAAAAGATAAAATAAGGGAACCCACAATAAACAGAAAAAAGTCACCCTTGTTCCCCAAAACTTTCAGATTTTATTTTCTCAGGAGAATTTGGCAATAGGAGCAAAGGTTTCAAGCTTTAAAGACGCGCCGCCGACAAGAGCTCCGTCTATATTTTTCATGGACATTAGCTTCGCGGCATTATCGGGCTTTACAGAGCCTCCGTACTGAATAATGATCTTGTCCGCAGCAGCTTCTCCGTAGAGACGGGTTATAACCTTACGAACAAAGGCGTGAACAGCTTCCGCATCTTCCGGCGTAGCTGTTTTTCCGGTTCCTATTGCCCAGACAGGCTCGTATGCGATAACTACATTTCCAAGGTCAGAAGCGCTTACTCCTTCAAGTCCTTTGACTGTCTGCCTTTCGCATACCTCTTCTACTTTTCCTGCCTCACGTTCTTCCAGAAGCTCTCCTATGCAAAGTATTACTTCAAAGCCGTGTTTAAGGGCAAGTTTCACTTTTTTATTAATAAGCGCGTCATCTTCTTTGTAAATATGCCTTCTTTCCGAGTGACCTAAAATGATTGTCTGCACGTCAAGGTCTTTTAATTGTAAAACCGAAACTTCACCTGTATGCGCTCCTTGTTCTTCAGGCGCGCAATTCTGCGCTCCAAGGCGGATGTTTGTACCTTCGACAACAGCGGAAACAGTTTCGAGTAACGTAAAAGAAGGAGCCACAAGATATTTATGCTTTCCGTCCCTGAGCTGATTCACCAGCTCCTGCGAAAGGGTGGCAGCTTCACTGCGGGTCATGTGCATTTTCCAATTCCCCGCCATATAGTAATTTCTGCTCATATTAACCTCTGCACACTTCGATGCCGGGCAATTTCTTGCCTTCAAGAAGTTCAAGCGAAGCGCCGCCGCCTGTTGAAACATGGCTCATTTTCGAGGCAAGTCCGAATTTATTCACCGCCGCGACAGAATCCCCGCCGCCAACTACGGTAATCACTCCTTTGCCTGTAGCTTCGGATACAAGTTTCGCAACTTCTTCAGTGCCCTTGGCAAACGCGTCAAATTCAAATACGCCGACAGGACCGTTCCAGACAATTGTTTTAGCGGAAGCAATTACTTCCCTGTACTTTGCGAGTGTCTTTACCCCTACGTCAAGCCCAAGCAGGTTATCAGGAAGATCAAGTCCGTCAACGGGAACAGGAGCCGCTAAAGAATCAAAGGAAGTAGCTCCGACATGATCCAACGGAAGCACAATCTGCACGTTCGCCGATTTCGCGGCGGCAAGTATTTTATTCGCAGTGTCGATTTGATCATCTTCCACTAATGATTTACCAATTTTATGACCTTGAGCTTTTAAGAAAGTATAAGCCATACCGCCGCCGATAACCAAAGCCGCCGAGTTTTTAAGCAAACTTTCCAAAACCGCAATTTTGGAAGACACTTTCGCGCCGCCGATAATCGCGACTAATGGTTTCTGCGGAGAAGTAACAATCGGTTCAAGATAATCGCACTCTTTCTGCATTAAAAAACCGGCGACTGCCACAGGCACAAATTTCGCGATACTCGCTGTGGAAGCGTGATCTCTGTGAGCGGTTCCGAACGCGTCGTTTACAAATATTTCGCCGTAGGTGGCAAGCTCTTTCGCGAGTTTATCCAAATCCGCGGCTTCTTTTGCTGTTTCTTCTTTATGGAAGCGGGTGTTTTCGAGCATAATGACACTTCCGTCCGGCTGACTTTCGATGAACGCTTTTTTACCGTAGCAACTGTCTTCGCCCGCGAAAATTACAGGTTTACCAAGTTTGGTTTGAAGATAGGCGGCGACAGGCGCCATACGGTGTTTGCCTTTTATATATGCTGCCTCATCAAAAGACCTACCGTCTTTTTCGGCTTTTTCTTTTGCTTTTTTCGCGTCCTTGCTTGGATCGCCAAGATGCGACATTAATGTAAGGGATTTCGCTCCCTGCTCCAGAATATATTTAATTGTTGGTAATGCCGCCGTAATGCGGGTATCGTCCTGCACCACGCCGTCTTTCATAGGTACATTAAAATCAACGCGCATGATAACGCGTTTGCCTTTAAGGTCTACGGTTTTTACAGTTTTAATCATGGATTTATCTCCTAAAGATTGGAAAAAATAAAACACGAATTCTCACGGATTTAACAGATTTTCACGGATTAAAATTTTTATAATAATCCGTGTTAATCCGTTTAATCTGCGTTAATCCGTGTTCCTAAACATCAATTTATTTCTTGCTGTCGATGTATTTGAGCAGGTCGACTACTTTGTTTGAATAACCCCATTCGTTGTCGTACCAGGAAACTACTTTGAAGAAGCGTTTTTCGCCGGGGAGGTTGTTCTGCATTGTCGCGAGGCTGTCATAAATTGATGTGTGCGTATCGTGAACGATGTCTGTAGAAACAATTTCGTCCTTCTGGAATTCAAGTACGCCTTTAAGATAGGTATCAGCCGCTTTTTTGAACGCATCGTTGATTTCATTGATTGATGTGTCTTTGGTTGTGCGGAAAACAAGGTCAACAACAGAGCCTGTGGGTGTTGGTACGCGGAAGCTCATGCCTGTGAGTTTTCCCTTTGTTTCGGGGAGAACTTCGCCTACAGCTTTCGCGGCGCCTGTTGTTGAAGGAATAATATTAACAGCAGCAGCACGTCCGCCTCTCCAGTCTTTCTTTGAAGGACCGTCAACGGTTTTTTGTGTCGCTGTGTATGAGTGAATTGTTGTCATAAGACCTGTTTCGATACCGAAACCTTCTTTGAGAAGGACGTGTACGATAGGAGCAAGACAGTTTGTGGTGCAGCTTGCGTTGGAAATAACATGATCTTTCGCCGGATCGTATTTTTCGTGATTTACGCCCATTACAAATGTGTTAATGTGCTTATCTTTGCCTTTCGCGGGAGCGGAAATAATAACTTTCTTTGCTCCGGCTTCGAGGTGGTCATAAGCTTTGTCGTCGCAGAAAAGACCTGTGCATTCAAGAACGTACTCTACGCCGAGTTTAGCCCACGGCAGGTTTTTAACTTCTCTTTCCGCCATAACGCATTGGATTTCGTGACCATTAACAACGAGAATATCGTCGTGGTCGGATCCTACTGACTTCTTTGTAGAAATATCAGCTTTCATTTTACCCTGAGTCGAGTCGTACTTGAGCTGATAGGCAAAATATTCAGCGTCTGTAACGATATCTGTAACCGCTACAACGTCAATTTTATCCTTACCAAGCAGATTTTGTCCAACAAGAGACTGAAAAACCAAGCGTCCGATGCGCCCAAAACCATTAATTGCTACTTTCATCTAAAACTCCTTTGAATAAAGACTTATTTTCCATAGATTACCTCATAAAACCCTTATAGTCAAGCCGATTGACGACCTATTATTCCAGTAACAATCCGCCTATTAAATGTGATTTTTTGTTTATAAGAATGATAGAAAATCGAACTGTTCCGTCACCAAACCCATTCAAGGCTGTCATTAGAAACAGTCATTTCCACTTTTTCACTGATTTCTCAACAACCCATACTTCGTGCAGTAATCCCGCTTTTCACGGATACGTCGGATCCCGTTCGCCTGGGTAAAACGGGTCACCCGTATCCCTCGGTTTTTCATCTATTGTTCCCATCCAATTACCTGTTTGTATCACGGTTCCATCCTGTCTTACTCTGTAACGCAGGATTTCATCTTCACTTATATAGGTATCACGATATAACTGACCAACGGCAACCAGATTAGACCGACCGTTAATAACCGCTCCTGTGTTTTTCTCAAAATGACCATTTGGATCGATTCGTATTACAGGCTCAAATCCACCTAATGCCTGCGTAGCATCAATTCTACCGCCGTTCATGATAAACGAGCCGTTAAATACTTGCACTAAAGAACCGGAAGAACCTGCGTTTAAAACTGAGCCTTCTTCCATTACCAGCGTTCCTCCAAAAACCATGATGTTAGTATTGTCTGTAGATTCTAATGTTATATCCCTGAGAATCAATTTTGCGCCTTCAGAAATGTTTATCATTATAAAAGGACTCTCAATCCTCGCTCCAGATCCTCGAATTGAGACTGTTACACCCCTAGGTACTGTGATAACAAGTGCTAATTGTGGTGGTGGTGGAGTACCAGTATCACCTCCTCCACCACTGCCCTGGAAGGATTGCAAATTTACAATATAATTTCCGGGATTCATCATTATTTGGCTATCCCATTGCATTTGTAAGGCAGATATGTCGGCACACTCAATTCTAACGGGTGTCACTCCCACTCCAAAGTCTTTTTCATCTGGGGTAGAAACTACTGTAACTCTTACTTCTGCATTAAAACCGCCGTCATCGGTTGTTGCGGTAATTACAGCTGTGCCTGTACTCATGGGAGATATTAAACCATCTGATACTCTTACATTTGGATTATCTGAACTCCATGTAACGCCTTTATTAAACGCATCTACAGGGTACACTGTCGCAAAGACAGTTTCGCTTTTCCCTCTCATCAGGGTAATGTTGTCAAGATCGAGAGTAAGACCTGTAACAAAGACAAAATCATCGCCATCTCCGTCTAAATCATCATCAAAGGCTTTTTTCATTGAAATTGTTACCGAATTATTCTGCCCCGCTACTATCTCTGCGTTTGTAATACCTGCGGCATATAACATTCTCTGATAATACGCTTCTACTTTTATTTCCCATCGTCCCGCTTCGGCATTAATTTTTATGTTGCTTCCGCCGTGCGCGTCAAAATGCAGCGTTTCTCCGTACCTTGAAAACGTAATTATATAATCAAGTTGTTCCAGAATGCCGTGTTCCTGTGGGGGCCAGGGAACCGAATTGCGGCTGTTCCCGCCGCTTAAATTGATTGTTACCGATGTTTTGGAAGAGCCGCCGGCACCGCCCTGAAAGGAGCTGTCGCAGGATACAAGCATTAAACAGAGAATAAATAAAGAAATCACAGCCGTTAAAACAGGCGGGACATATAATACTTTTCTTTTCATTCCTGGCTCCTCTATAATTTTATTATTAAAAGCGAGGTTGTTATATTATATACTATTTTTAAGATAAATACAATTAAAAATGAAACATGAGTCTTTTTAAATCTTCAAACTGCGCTTTTCTTTTCCGATACCGGTAATCTCCCCGTGTCCCGGGTATACTTTGATATTTTCGTCCATTGCGAAAAGACGGCGGAGACTTTCATATATCTGTTTTTCATTGCCGCCAGGTAGGTCTGTCCTGCCGTATGCGCCTTCAAAAAGGGTATCCCCTGTAAAAAGTACGCCCTCATCCTTATCCCAAAAAGCGGCGCTCCCTTGAGTATGACCGGGAAGGGAAAGAACTGTAAGATTTCCTATTTTATCTCCTTCTTCAAGGAGACAATCCGCCTGAGGCATGGGAACCTTTAATTTCTCCAAAAAGACGCTGCCCATAGCCGCTTTCAGGCTTTTTTCATGGGCTTTATACGCTTCAGGACCTAAGTATTCAGAATCAAGGCGGTGTATCGCAATCTGCGGTCTTTTTGAATCAAAGGCATTTACAAGATGCGGCACCGCCATGATATGGTCAAAATGTCCGTGAGTGAGTAGAATATAAGTCAAGTTAAGTTTTAACTCATTCAGGGCGGAAATGATAAGAGCTTCTTCATCTCCGGGATCTATGACGGCGGCGTTTTTTTCATCCAGCGGGTAGATCCAGCAATTTGTTTCGATTGGACCTACAACTAACCGCGTAATATTTTTATTTGGCATGATGAGGATAGTAACACGAGATTTACATACTTTCTAGTAATTTTATTGGTAGTAGCTGTCTGCTACGGTTTTCTTCCCATGTTAGGAGCTGTAAGCAACCGTTATAAATGGAGAAAATTCAGGAAAAGATTTATAGAGCTTGGTCTGTCTCCTTTACTGGATTACCGTAAGTATCATCAGCATGAAAACGACGGGGAGAATTTTCATTTTTCAGGAGAGATAGAATCCATCACAGACGGCTTTACGCTTTGGGTCAGGGGAAAGGACCTTACAATACCCGTTTCGCTTGAAAAAACAAAATGTTTTCTTCTGCCCAGAAATAATGATGATGAAATACCCGAAGCGCCTGAACAGATCCGCTGGAACCGCGTTTCCACCCTGAACGAAGGCGTAAAGGTTTACATAAGCGGATGCGTAAAGCTTAAAAACAACAGGTTAAATTTTATTTCAACAAAGGATAATCCGCTTATAATTATTTTTTATAACTGCCCTGAATCAGAGCTGCCCGAAAAAATAATAATTTCGGCAAGGACGCACAACGAATACTGGAACAGCCTTACCCCTGTATCAATCGGAACCGGCACATTGTCTTTAGTTTACTTTGCGGCGTCTTTTCTTAACAGACCTGCTTTCCGCGTTACTGTTATAAGCGCTCTTGTCGCAATCTTTATACCAATTCTTCCGTTCATTCCGCCTGGGCTTTTGTTTACCAATTTATTCCGCCGCATATCATGGAACGCAAGAAAATTAAGGGCGTACCGCGATCTTGCCCGCTTTAATCTGCTTACACTGGGCGCTGACAAGGAAAATAATAAAAACCATGTCCGCAGTTACGCGATCCGCGCCTACGCACTGGAAACGCTCGCATGGGTATTAATGCTTTTCGGCATAAGCGTCAATATTGTATTTATTTTTTTGATTTTATTCCTGTTTAATGTGATTTCATTCCAGTAAAAGTTACAGGTCACAGGTTGTTTTCATTTTCGCTGTCGCTTGTTTTCGGTTTGGCGTAATTCACAGTCAGGGTTCTTCCGCGGAATCTTGTTCCGTTAAGAGCTTCAATTATCTCGTCAGCTTTTTTATCCCTTACCTGTACAAAAGAAAAATTATCCAGGATACGGATAACGCCGATATCATCCCTTGCGGCTTTGGTTTTCGACATGATAAGGGTAATTACTTCTCTTGGAAACAAACGGCGGTTTTTGCCGATGCTTATAAAAAGTTTTTTAGATTCATCTTCCTTTAATGTTGTTTCGCCTGGATTCTTTTCTTCCGCAGGAGGTAAATTTTTCACTGCGGCTTTCATGTTTGGAATTTCTTTCCGGTCGTAGTACATAAAAAGCCATGCGGCTGCCCACGACCGCCTGAAAAATGAAATTTCATTTTTATAGAGCTTTTTATATTCGTTTAACAGGGAAACATCGGTTTCACTATGTATTTTTTCAAGAACAGCTTCCAGATTTTTTTTTGCTTTTTCTTTATCCAAAAGCGGCATACCACTTCCCTTTTCGCATTTATAAAACATGATGGCACATTTTTGCGGATTTTTCAATGGATTTGAGCAGGCGCATTTCTGCTCTGCGCACTCATTTTCCTCCGCCGTCAATCGTCTGAATAGTACCGTCAGGGTTATAGTGTAATTCTGTTACTTTAAGGCTTCGAAGCCATGTTTTCCCGCCGGAAGGAACACTGTCGTGGTGAAAAAGATACCATTTTCCTTTAAAATCGACAATTGAATGATGAGTTGTCCAGCCAACCACAGGAGTAAGAATCACACCCTGATAGGTGAATGGTCCGTAAGGGTTATCTCCTGTCGCGTAACATAAAAAGTGGGTATCGCCTGTGGAATAGGAAAAATAATATTTACCGTTGTATTTGTGCATCCAGGGAGCTTCAAAAAAACGGCGTTTATTATCGCCTGCGGTTATGGGCTTCCCGTCCCTGTCAAGGATGACAACCGGGCGCGGATCTTCGCCGAACTGAAGCATATCGCTTCCAAGTTTTGCAACACGGGCAGGGATTGCGTTTTCATTGTCCGCAGGAAACACGCCGCCTTGTTCCAACGCTTTATTATCTCTGTAACGCTGAAGCTGACCTCCCCAAATTCCGCCGAAATACATGAAATGTTCGCCCTTCTCTTCAAAAACGGCATAATCTATACTGTAACTTCCGCGCATCGGATCCGGCTGAGGGATAAAAGGTCCTTCCGGTTTGTCCGCAACGGCAACCCCTGCGCGGAAAATATCGTTTTTGTCTTTAAGCGGAAAATACATATAATATTTGCCGTTTTTATGGGCAACGTCGCAGTCCCACAACTGACGCCCAGCCCAGGGAATGTCTTTTACATCAAGAACAACGCCGTGATCGACCGCTTCTCCGTTTTCAACATCATCCATAGAGAAAACATGGTAATCTTTCATGTTAAAATGATCCCCGTTGTCATTCTCCTCTACGCCGCTTTCCCAGTCGTGGGAAGGATATATGTACAATTTGCCGTTAAAAACATGAACAGAAGGGTCTGCCATGTAGTCGTTTGGAACCAAGTATTTCATGACCATATAATAACAGAGAATTTTTTTTTCAGCAATAAATAAACGTCCGCATTTTCGCTCTCCGTTGAATTTTTTTCATTAAAAAAGTATATTGATTCATTATGAATTCCATTGATCTTGCCAAAGCGTATGATCCAAAAACATTTGAAGACCGCATCTACGCAATGTGGAAAGAATCCGGCGCTTTTAAACCGGAAAATGCAAAAGACAGTAAAAAAAATCCCTTTGTCGTTGTTATTCCTCCGCCGAATGTAACGGGCATTTTGCACCTGGGGCACGGTCTTAACAACAGCCTCCAGGACATTATTGTCCGTTTCCGCAGAATGACAGGAGTCCATGCCCTTTGGGTTCCCGGCACAGATCACGCAGGAATAGCAACCCAGAATGTAGTTGAGCGCAAGCTAAAAGAACAGGGAAAATCAAGGCGCGATTTAGGGCGGGAGAAGTTCCTTGAATATACATGGCAGGTGAAAAATGAGCATCACGCGATCATCACAAAGCAGCTTGAAAAAATAGGGGCAAGCGTCGACTGGAGCCGCGAACGATTCACAATGGACGAAGGTCTTTCCCGCGCAGTGCGCGAAGTTTTTGTCACTCTTTATGAGCGCGATTTAATATACAAGGGAAACTACCTTGTAAACTGGTGTTCTTCCTGCGGAACAGCCCTTGCGGACGATGAAGTTGAGCATGAAGATTTACAGGGAAAAATGTATCATCTGAAGTACTTCGTTGCTGACGACAGGGATAAATATATCGAAATCGCCACAACGCGCCCTGAAACATTGTTAGGCGACACTGCCGTAGCCGTTCACCCGGAAGATGAGCGCTATTTTGCGTTCAAAGGCAAAAAGCTTCGCCTTCCTCTTGCGGAAAGAGATATACCTTTAATATTTGACACCTATGTCGAACGCGGCTTTGGAACAGGCGCGTTAAAGGTAACGCCTGCGCACGACCCCAACGACTGGGAACTTGGCAAGAAGCATAATTTGGAAGTTATAAATATCTTAAACCCTGACGGAACATTAAACGAAAATGTTCCCGAAAAATACCGCAGACTCACCGTAAAAAAAGCAAGGCAAGCAGTAATCGTCGACTTAACCGCAGGCGGCTGGTTTGTAAAAGACGAGCCAATAAAACACTCTGTTGGTCACTGCTACAGATGCCACACTGTAATAGAGCCGTTTCTTTCCGAGCAATGGTTTGTGCGCATGAAGCCGCTTGCGGACAAAGCGCTTGACTGCTGGAAAAAAGGCGAAATTATTTTTTATCCAAAAAAATGGGAAAATACATACAAACACTGGATGGAAAACATCCGCGACTGGTGCGTCAGCCGTCAATTATGGTGGGGGCACCGCATTCCGGCTTGGACTTGCGCAGATTGCGGCAGGCTTACAGTTTCGCGTAACGACATAACGGAATGTCCGCATTGCAAAAGCAAAAACATTGAACAAGACCCTGACGTTCTTGATACATGGTTTTCAAGCTGGCTTTGGCCTTTCAGCACATTGGGTTGGGAAAACTCCAATTGCGATACCCAGGACTTCCGTTCTTTCTACCCCACTACGGCGCTTATCACAGCCTACGACATCATCTTTTTCTGGGTTGCACGAATGATCATGGCGGGCTTGGAGTTTACAGGCAAAGCGCCGTTCAGAGACATTTACATTCACGGGCTTGTGCGCGACAAACAGGGACGCAAGATGAGTAAGTCCCTTGGCAACGGACTTGATCCTTTGGAATTGGTTGACGAGTTCGGCTCTGACGCGATGAAATTTACTTTGGCTTTTTTGTGCGCTCAAGGGCAGGACGTTCTTGCCGACAAGGATTCGTTTAAACTCGGTTCCAAATTTGCCAACAAAATTTGGAATGCAAGCCGTTATATTTTAATGAATTTAGACGGACGCAATTTAACGGAAAACCCTGCTCTTAACCCTGCTGACAAATGGATTTATTCGCGGCTTAACGGCGCATCCGCTGCAATGAGGGAAGCGTTTCTTTCTTACCGTTATAACGATGCCGCGCAGACAGCTTACGAATTTTTCTGGAATGATTTTTGCGACTGGTATGTAGAAGCGACAAAACTTTCGATGAAAGACGGCTGCAATGAAGAAAAAGATCGCGCGGCAACTGTGCTTTTGGATGTATTGTCTCAGTCGCTTAAACTTCTTCACCCTCTTTTGCCGTTTGTTACCGAAGAAATATATCAAAAATTGCCCTGCTTTCAAAAACCGAAAGGCGAAAAGCAGGAAACAAAGCTTTTAATATGCGAGAAATATCCCGAATATGACAAAAAACTTCATTCTCCTTCGGAGGAAAAAAACTTTTCAGCCGTTCAGTCGCTTGTAGGAATGATTCGAACATTACGCGCCGAGTGCGGCATTACGCAGGAAAAAAAGCTTAAAATACTTTTACGCGCTGGCAATGAACTTGAAAAACCGTTCAGAGAAAATGAAAGTTTAATAAAACTGTTAGGCGGTTCAGGGGATCTTGTAATCGAAACTGAAAAATCATCAGACCAGGGACGGCCTTCAGGTTCTATCGGCATGGCAGGAAGCGGTTTTGAAGTATTTGTGTTTGTCGCGGAAGCTGTAGACACTAAAGTCTTAAAGAAAAAGTTTGCAGGCGATATTGAAAAGGATCAAAAATATATCGAAAGTCTGCGCGCGAAATTGTCAAATGAACAATTTATAAAAAACGCTCCGGCTCTGCTTGTAGACGAACAGAAATTCAAACTGGAAGAAACTCTAAAACGCACTGAAAAATTTATAAGTTATTTAAGGGATATTTAAATGACTCAGGAACAAACCATGCTCTTAAGCGGGCTTCGCCTTGCGCCGTATATTCAGGTTGCAACCATACTTATAGGCAAATCGCGCGAAGGCGGCGGAAATATGTTCCGCCACCAGATAGATACTATGGGAATCCTTATTGATTATAAATATGTGGATACTATACTGCTTAAAGCCTCGGTTATTCATGACGTTATCGAAGATGTCCCTGATTACAGCCATAATAAATTATTATCGATCGATTCTGACAGTCATGAAGTTTATAGTCTTGTTCTTGAAGTCTCCCGCCGCCACGGAGAGTCAAAACCCGATTTTCTTACCCGCATTAATCAGTCAGGATCAAAAAAGGCTAAAATTCTTAAAGTGGCGGACAGAATCTCAAATATGATTTCTTTGGGTTTTGTAAACAATCTGGAATTTGTTGAACGCTATATTAATGAAACGGAGAAATATCTCCTGCCCATAGCGACCGAAGCGGATAACAATATGCATACGGAACTTGTCGACTTAATAGCTTCAAGGAGAAAATACATGGAAGATTTCCGCAATCTCGCGAGGGTTTAAAAAATAAATTGGAAACAATGCTGAATAAAATCAATTCTCCGAATGATATAAAAAAACTGACTGTGAAAGAGCTTAATCAGCTTGCGCAGGAAATAAGGGAACAAATTGTAAAAACCGTTACAAATAACGGCGGGCATCTGTCTTCCAATCTGGGCGCGGTAGAAATAAGCATAGCCCTTCACAGGGTATTTAATTCCCCTTCCGATAAAATTGTCTGGGATGTCGGTCATCAATGTTACGCGCATAAAATCCTGACAGGACGGCTTGATTCTTTTACTTCTCTCCGCAGGGCAGGCGGGCTTGCGGGTTTTCCGAAAATGAGCGAAAGCCCTCATGACGCTTTCAACACAGGGCACGCCTCCACTTCCATCTCGGCGGCTTTGGGGCTTCTTGCGGCGGAAAGGACGCTCGGAGGCAAAAATCACGCAATTGCGGTTATAGGAGACGGCGCTCTTACAGGCGGGCTTGCGTATGAAGCGCTGTCTCACGCAGGACATCTCGGTCTCCCGTTAATCGTAATCCTTAATGACAATAAAATGTCCATAAGCCCCAACGTAGGAGGGCTATCAAAATATTTAAGCCGCCTTTCCATGAAAGCGAAATATCAGACCTTCCGCCGCCATTTCGACGCGATGGCAAAAAAAATTCCTGTTGTGGGAAGCGCTTTTTTCGACCTTGTTTTAAGATTAAAGCGCGCGGTAAAAGCCGTATTTTATATAGACAACTTTTTTGTAGACCTGGGATTTGAATACGTAGGACCGATTGGAGGACATAATCTGCAGGCATTGATCAGCGTTCTTGAAGACGTAAGAAATTTAAACCGTCCTGTTGTTGTCCATATAATTACGCAAAAAGGCAAAGGATGCGATTATGCCGAAGACGCTCCTGACAGTTATCACGGCGTAAGCTCATTTTCACCTGACAGCGCGGCAGTAAAACATGGAGAAACAAAGGAAACATATTTTTCAGACGCTTTTTCAGGAGCGCTGCTTGCGGCGGCGGAAAAAGACAACCGAGTTACGGCAATAACAGCCGCTATGCAAACAGGCACCGGTCTTTCCTCTTTCGCTTTCAAATATCCAAAGCGTTTCTACGACGTGGGGATAGCGGAAGAACACGCTGTTACTTTCGCCTGCGGGCTTGCTGCAAGAGGTTTAAAACCTGTTGTAGCCATATATTCTACTTTTATACAGCGTTCAGTCGATCAAATAATCCATGATGCGGCGCTTCAGAAACTTCCTGTAATACTGGCGCTTGACAGAGCCGGTTTTGTCGGAGCTGACGGCGAAACACACCAGGGACTTTTTGACATTGCGCTTTTCCGCAGTACGCCCAACATGACAATTCTCTGCCCTGCAAGCGAAAACGAAATGCGCCTTATGCTGAACTGGGCTCTGGGAAGCGATGAATTGAATGAGATTTATGAACAGAACAAGGGTCCTGTAATTATCCGTTATCCGAAAGCGCTCTGCCCCAGAGAAGAATCAGCTTTTTCACAGCCTGTGGTAAAAGGGCGGGGCGTATGGCTTTCAAAAAGCTCCTGTGCCGCTGTTTGCATTGCCTTCACGGGAAGCCTCTTCATTGAAGCTGTAAACGCAGCCCTTTTATTAAAAGAGAAAGGCATTGAAGCGGATCTTTATAATCTCCGGTTTTTAAAACCTGTCGACGAAGAATATATTGTAAATATGATGAATGAATATAACCTTGTATGCTTTGCGGAGGAAGGAATACGCGAAGGAGGCTTTGGTGAGTACGCCTGCGCCCTTGCGGAAAAAAAATCCTGTAAAGCGAAAATAATTACTCTGGCTGCGCAGAGCGGATTTTTTGAAGACGACAGGGCGCTGGGACACCGGAAAGAACTGCTTGAATTAAACGGTCTTGCCTCAAGGGGAATAGCAGATGCAATTGCTGACAGCCTCCTTAATGCTATGATATAGTAAATTTAATGGCTTGGTTCCAATGGCTTTTATCAATATATGATTATATCCGACCGGTTATAGATGTTGCCCTTCTCGCCTTCCTTTTATATAAAGGATATGAGCTGCTGGAAAGAACTCAAGCTCTGCCTCTTGTAAAGGGAGCGGTATTTTTAGCCCTTGTTTACGGAATTGCTTTCTTTTTAAATCTTACAACCCTTAGATGGGTGTTAACAATGATAGCTCCGGGACTTATAATCGCAATAGCTATTGTTTTTCAGCCCGAACTGAGAAAAATTTTCATGCGGCTCGGACAGGGTGAATTTTTCAGTTCAAAAACAACTGTACATATAGGAAAACTTGACGCTGTAGTAACATCTGCCGAGCTTCTTTCCAAACAAAAGCGCGGAATGCTTATCGTGCTTCCCCGTAAAATAAATGTTAAAAATATAACGGAAACAGGCACAAGAATAAACGCAGAAATATCTTCAAACCTTATAGTCGCAATTTATCAGTTTGACGGACCTTTGCACGACGGAGCTATGGTAATCCAAAACGGAAAGATTGTTGCCGCAGGGTGCTTTCTGCCGCTTTCCGAACGCCAGGATATACGGAAAAATTTCGGCACAAGACACAGAGCAAGCCTTGGAATGGCTGAACAATCGGATGCCGTAGTGGTTATAGTCTCAGAAGAATCAGGTGCTATTTCCCTTGCCTATGACGCGAAACTTTATTACGACTTGTCTCCTTCGGAAGTATCACGAAGATTAATGGAACTGTTCGACAGGGAAAGCAGAAAAGAAGCTCTTGTAATCGAACAGGATGACAGAGATAACAGGGAGGTTATTATTGAGTAACGAAAAACTTGTTTCCAAAATCCTCGAAAAATGGTCTGTTAAAGTTATTTCTCTGGCAGCCGCTCTTGTAATTGCGGTTTTATACAGGATGAGTACGCTGGATACAAGGAATTTCTCTGTCCCTATACAAATAGAAACCAATGGTTTTTTTGTTCCCACAGGTTCATTTGTTGATACAGTCAGAATAAGCCTGCGCGGAGAGACAACCAGTATTTATCAGATTCTTGAAGAAGACGTTGAAGCATTTATCGATCTTCAAAAATACTCAAAGGAAGGAAATTACAGAGTACCGGTTCAAATCAGGAAAAAAGGAAGCTCTCTTGGCGTTGAACCTCTGGAAATAAACGTCCTTCCAATCGAAATCCCCATTTCGCTTGAACAAAAAATTTCACGCAGTATTCCTGTATTTCCCGTTTATCACGGGACAATCGCTTTCGGGTATGTATTAAAAGAGCAATCCATGGTTCCTGACAGTTTAACCGCGGAAGGTCCCCGCACCTCTATCGAAAATCTTCATGGTTTTTTAACGGAAGCGATTGATATTAACGGACGGTTTGAAAATTTTTCATTGCTGACAAACGTTATCAATGTAAATCCTCGAATCAATATAATCACAGACACAATGATAGAGTACAACGGCATTATAGATCCAGTAAGGAGGGAAAATCAAAGACCTTCTTCTTTTCAGACACAAGAAGAAATCCTTAAGGAAATGGATGATCCGCCCGTTAATGAAAACCTTGATTTCCATACAGAAGAAGGAGACGAGAATCTATGATTACAGGAGTGGGAATAGATTTAGTTGAAGTAAAGCGCATGGAAAAATGGCTTAATAATGAAAAACTTTTACAAAGGTTTTTCAACTGTGACGAAATAGAATATGTTTTATCAAGGGGAAAAAGCGCATCTTTATCCCTGGCGGCAAGATTTGCCGCAAAAGAGGCGTTCGGAAAAGCTCTCGGAACAGGGCTTTCGGATATTTCGTTAAGGGACATTTCGGTTTTAAATAAAACACGCGGAAAACCGGAATTGAAACTAACAGGAACAGCTCAAAAGGCTTTTGAAAAATCCGGAGCTGTAAAGATGCACATCTCTCTGTCTCATGAAAGGGAGAACGCAGCCGCAATGGTTATACTTGAAGGGATTTAAACAATGGCATCTGATGACAGTGATTTAAAAGTAACTTTTCAGTCAAAAAAGGAATTCAAGTGTCCGTTATGCGATACAATATTCCGCAAGGAAGAACTCCGTTCAGGCGGCGGCAGACTCATAGCTGGCAAGCTTACGGAAGAACTGCACAGGCTGTACGAGCCTTCTTTAAAATACGGAGAAATTTTTCCGCTTGTTTTTCAGCCGATAGTATGCCCCGAGTGCTGGTACGCGTCAATGGAATCCGATTTTCCTCTTGTATCGCCTGAGTTTTTACAGCAAGCCAAAAGCGACAAGGAAAAACGGATAAAAGAAGCAAAACTTATTTTTCCGGACGCGGATTTTAAGCAATCAAGAACTCTTCTTGAAGGAGCCGCATCCCAATATCTTACATTGCGCTGTTATGATTTTTTTAATAAAAAAAATTCACCTACCATAAAACAGGGAATTACTTCCATGCGCTGCGCGTGGCTTCTTGACGAGCTTGATAAAAAATACCCAGACCAGCATTACGACTGGCTTTCAACTCTTTTCAGGAAAAAAGCCCAGTATTTGTACAATGAAGCTCTGGATCGCGAACAAAGCGGAAAGGAAACGCTTTCTGGAATAAAGGTTTTAGGTCCTGATACGGATAAAAATTATTCTTATGAGGGAATGTTATATATGTGCGCCTACCTCCGCTACAAATACGGTCCTGCCCATAACGAAGAAGAGAGAAAAACTTCTCTTGAAGAAGCGCGCAGAACAATCGCAAAACTGTTCGGCATGGGAAAATCGTCAAAAGATAAACCCGGAGCGTTCCTTGAACTTGCAAGAAAACTTTACGACACAATAAATCTGGAGCTTACAGAACCGCAGCCTGCGTGAGTAAAAAATGCTTGATGAAAAAGATCCGGGAAGAAACATAAAACTTATAATCGCCTATGACGGCACGGATTTTTGCGGATGGCAGAGGCAGGAAAATCAAAGAACCGTACAGGGCGTAATTGAACAGGCTCTGGAAAAAATTCATGGGAAAAAAATAAATCTTGCAGGCTCAGGACGCACAGACTCAGGAGTTCATGCAAAAGGACAGACCGCTAACTTTTACAGCGGAATAAACAGTATCCCGCAGGAAAACTTTGCCTGCGCGATAAATTCCCGTCTCCCTCAGGATGTGAGGATACTTCATTCATGCGAAGTAAAAAAGGATTTTCATGCCAGGTTCAGCGCCTGCGCGAGAATCTACCGTTATTTTTTTACTCTATGCCGCCCTGCTCTGCCATGCGAGAGCCGGTATAATTTAAATCTATCGCGCTTTCCCGACCTGCAGACTCTTAACGCCTACGGGCGGCTTCTGTTAGGCGAAACAGACTGCTCGGTATTCTGCGGCGCAGGTGACAGGAGCAAATCCAAAAACAGGTATATTTACATCTGCCGTTTTTTTATGGAGGGAGAAAAACTTGTCTTTGAAATACGCGCCAACGCCTTCCTCAGGAATATGGTGCGCTCCATATCGGGGACATTACTCCATTACGAAGAAAAAAACACGCCCTTTGATAATTTACGGGAGATAATAGCTTCGAAAGACCGCAGCCTCGCAGGTCCTACCCTGCCTCCTAACGGACTTTTTTTATGGAAAGTCGACTATTAACTTGGGCTGATTTAAAACCTGAAGAACTAAAGAGGGTGTTTTTTTTTACAATTGCTCTATATTTAATAAGGAAAAAATTTTAAAAACCTATTGACATAATCGGCAAAAATCATCAATGTACTTTTGTAATCAACAACCCTACCGTCCTAAAAAGGAGGCTGGAAGAAAGAAATTGAAAGGAAGCGATGTTGTCATTGAAGGAATTTATAAATCCTTTGGTGATTTCAGGGTTCTAAACAATGTGGACCTTACAATCAAAAAAGGTGAGTTCTTTTCCCTGCTGGGACCGTCCGGGTGCGGAAAAACCACTCTTTTACGGATAATTGCCGGTTTTGAACATCCCGACAAAGGAAAGCTGACCCTTGACGGGGATGATGTGCTTTTCATACCCCCGAATAAAAGACCGACCAATACGGTATTTCAAAACTACGCCCTTTTCCCGCACCTTACAGTTTTTGAAAATGTAGCTTTTTCTCCTAAATTAAAGGGCGCAGCTTCAAGTGAAATTAAAAGCAAAGTAAATGACTACCTCCGTCTTGTGCGTCTTGAAGGTCATGCCGGAAAAAAACCAAACCAGCTTTCAGGCGGGCAGAAACAACGGGTCGCAATCGCGCGCGCCTTAATTAATGAACCGAGAGTTCTTCTTCTAGATGAACCGCTTTCCGCCCTGGATGCCAAACTGCGCCAGCATATGCTTATAGAACTTGATCGCATCCACGATGAAATAGGAATTACCTTTATCTACGTTACCCATGATCAGCAGGAAGCCCTTTCCGTATCTGACAGGCTTGCCGTAATGAATCAGGGGGATATTTTGCAGACCGGCACTCCTCATGAAATATACGAAAGTCCTGCAACAGATTTTGTAGCGCGTTTCATCGGTGATACGAACCTTTTTGACGGCACTGTTATAAAAGCCGAAAAAGCCGATGTGCTGGGTTATAACGAATACATGGCTGAAATTGAAATTCCTGAATTGGGTAATGTAAAAGTAACAAGCGTGGACGAAGTAAAAGCCGGACAGCTTGTAAGTTTTACTGTCAGACCTGAAAAGATCGTTATAAGCAAGGAAAAACCTGCCACTAAGAGAGAAGACATTAACCTTTTCCAGGGCATTGTTGACGAGCCTATTTATTCCGGTTTTCAAACCAAATTTTATGTTAAGATAGCGGAGAAAACCCTTTTACGAGTTATAAAGCAGCACGCGAATTATTCCGACGAAGGACCAGATATCCGCTGGAAAGATAACGTATACCTTTCATGGAGCGCTCTTGACGGCTATATTGTAGAGGTAAAAAGTTGAAAGCCTTTCCAGCTCTTAAAAGCGGGCAGGCGAGGAAGAATTACGGTCCTCTTTACTCTTCCCCAATGGCAGTCTGGTTCACTCTGTTTTTTCTGGCTCCCATAATCATCATCATTATTTACAGCTTCCTCAAAAAAGGACTTTACGGCGGAATAGAATGGGATTTCTCGCTTGACGCATACCGTTATCTGACAGATTCAGTTTTTCTTAACATAACGCTGCGTACAATTACAACGTCATTAATCGCGACAGTAATTACCATTTTTATAGCACTGCCCTGCGGGTATTGCATGGCAAGAAGCAAACATCAAACGCTGCTCCTTCTGCTTATCATTATCCCTTTCTGGACAAACTTCCTTATAAGAGTTTTCGCGTGGATAAATATACTTGGGAACAACGGCATTTTAAATGAACTTTTGCTCCGCATTGGGTTTATAAGGGATTATATCCCTTTTCTTTACAATCAGAGAGCGGTAATACTTGTTCTTGTTTATATGTATCTGCCATACGCGATTCTTCCGCTTTTTTCCACAATAGACAAATTTGATTTTTCGCTTCTTGAAGCAGCCCGCGATCTTGGCGCGAGTAAACTTACATCCATGATAAAGATACTGCTTCCTAATATACGCGGCGGCATTTTCACAGCGATACTTTTTACCTTTATCCCCATTTTCGGCGCATACGCCGTTCCGCTTCTTGTCGGCGGAATGGATTCGTATATGCTTGGAAATATCATAGCGGATCAGCTGTTAAAATCGCGCAACTGGCCTAGAGCCGCCGCGATTTCCATGGTGCTTACTTTGGTAACCACCATAGGCGTCATCTGGATGATGTATGTACAGAAACGCGATGCGTTAAGAATCAAGGAAGCAAACAGCGGAAACAATAAAAACGGAGGCGGATTTTGAGCGTTAAAAGCATCGTCAGCAATATCGCCACCTCTGTAAATAAAAAAATCCCCTTTAGCGAATCTTCAAGGCACGCAAAAAGAGCCTACAAGCTGCGCGTTTCTTTTTCTACAATAGTTTTTACAATTACTCTTATCTTTCTTTTCCTGCCGCTTGTTGTGCTTGTCGTTTATTCCTTTAACGGTTCTACAAGCATGAACTGGACAGGGTTTTCCCTGCGCTGGTATGAAAGGCTTCTTAATTCACGGGAATTATGGAGAGCTTTCAGAAACAGTCTTATAATAGCGCTCACATCCTCGGCAACAGCCACAATAATCGGCACAATAGGCGCTATCGGAATTAACTGGTACAGGTTTAAGCTGCGCGGCTATGTCCAGACAATTTCTTTCCTCCCTATGATACTTCCCGAAATTATTATCGGGGTTTCACTCTCTATTTTCTTTGCAGGCATAGGCGTTCCGCTTGGTCTTTTTACAATTTATATCGCGCATACCACATTTAACATTCCGTTTGTATTCCTTATGGTCATGGCGCGCCTTGACCAGTTTGATTTTTCAATACTTGAAGCTGCGGCGGACCTCGGCGCGAATGAAAAGGAAATTCTTTTTAAAGTTACGCTCCCGGTATGTATGCCAGGCATTATATCGGGTTTGTTAACCGCAATAACATTGTCTCTTGAAGATTTTGTCATTACATTCTTTGTAGCAGGACCAGGCTCTTCTACCCTTCCGATATTCATCTATTCAGCCATAACCCGCAGGGGCGGCATTACGCCGCTTATAAGCGCGCTTTCTGTAGTAATGATACTGGGAACTGTAATTCTATCCATTACGCTCAGAAAATTTCTTAAATACATAGCGGCAAAATAAAAACAGCCGTAAAAATAAAAAATATTTTATTAGGAGGAAAATTTATGGATGAAACGCTTGTTAAAAACGCAGTCTTAAAGAGGACTCAAAAAGGTCTGCGTTTATGCGTGCCTGCATTGTGTCTATTGAGTCTTTTAGTTTTATTGACGGGAGGCTGCCAAAAAAAAGAGCGGCTTTATATTTATAACTGGACATACTATACGCCGGAAACGGTAATAGAAAAGTTCGAAAAAGAATTCAATGTCAGCGTTATATACGATGAATTTGCGTCTAACGAAGATATGTACGCAAAAATAAAAGCCGGCGGCGGCGGTTACGATATTGTTTTTCCGTCAGCCGATTATGTATCAATCATGATTCAGCAGAATATGCTGGAAAAAATCGACAAATCAAAAATCCCCAACCTTGCAAACATAGACCCTGCCGTACTTAAACTGACAGAATATGATCCTAATATGGAATTTTCGGTTCCGTATTATTTTGGAGCCGCAGGAATTATAGTCAACACCGCAAGGGTTCCTGAATATGAAAAAAGCTGGTCTGTTTTCTCAAGAAACGATTTAAGAGGACGCATGACAATGCTTGACGACATGAGGGAGGTAATGGGAGACGCGCTTGTATACCTCGGTTATTCGGTTAACACCCATAATCCGTCGCAGATAATTGAAGCGAGGAACCTCATAAACAATTCATGGAAACCGAACCTTGTAAAATTCGACGCGGATTCTTTCGGTAAAGGGTACGCAAACGGTGATTTTTGGGTGGTACAGGGTTATCCTGAAGTGGTTTTTGAGGAAATCGCCGACAATCCAAGATTAATGGCAACTACTGTTTTCTTTTTCCCGAAAGAAGGAGGACCTGCGTATATTGACAGTATGTGCATACTTAAAGGTTCCAAAAACACAGATCTTGCCCATAAATTTATCGACTTTATTCACCGCCCGGAAATCTACGCTGAATTTGCCGATGCGTTCGGTTTTCCTGCGACGGCGAATATTCCGGCGCGGAAATTTAAAACAGGTCCTTCCTGGTATTCTTATGAAGACCTTTCAAGCGTGGAATTAAAAGTGGATTTAGGGTCTGCGCTGGATTTGTATAACGATGCGTGGTTTAACTCCATAAGAGCCGGCGGCTTTTAAAACAGGTTTTTGAGCGTTTAGCAAGACTAATGTAAGTTTCAAAAACGCTTTGGAAAAATCGTCTTTAAAACCGGTTTTTCATTAAATTTAAAAAACATCAGGAGGTTAGAGATGAGGATAAAAAAATTCATCTTTCACATGGTTTTGGCGGCGTTTGTAATGCCTGTCATTATTTCCTGCGATTCAAGGCAGAGACTTTATATTTACAACTGGACTTATTATACGCCTGACTCAATTATCGAGAAATTTGAAAAAGAATTCGACGTCAGGGTAGTTTATGATGAATTTGCATCTAACGAAGACATGTACGCGAAACTTCTGTCAAGCAGAGGCGGCAGGTACGCAAGTTACGACGTTGTATTTCCTTCAAAAGATTATGTCCCGATAATGATCCGCCAGGATATGCTGGAAAGGATCGATAAATCAAAAATACCTAATCTTTCAAACATTGACCCAGAAGTGCTCAGAATTGCAAATTATGATCCTGATATGGAATTCTCGGTTCCCTATTTTTACGGAGCGGCAGGCGTAATAGTCAATACCGCGCGGGTTCCCGTTTACAAGGAAAGCTGGTCAATTTTCGCAAGAGAAGATTTAAAGGACAGAATGACTATGCTCGATGATATGCGCGAAGTAATAGGCGGGGCTTTAGTAACTTTGGGACATTCAGTAAATACTAAAGATCCGTTTTTAATTACCGCGGCAAGGGATCATATAAATAATTTCTGGAAACCAAATCTTGTAAAATTTGATTCTGAAGCTTTCGGCAAAGGATACGCAAACGGAGAATTCTGGGTAGTTCACGCGTTCCCGGAAGCGGTTTATGAAGAAATTCTTGATAACCCGCAGCTTATGAGGGATACTGTTTTTTTTATTCCGGCGGAAGGAGGACCTTCCTATATTGATAACATGTGCATTCTTAAAGGAGCAAGGAATACGGAGCTGGCGCACAGTTTTATAAATTTTATTCACAGACCTGAAATTTACGCCGAATTCGCGGATACTTTCGGACTGCCTTCGACAGTCAATATCGCAGCCCGCCGTTATAAAACAGGAATGGAATTTTACTCAATAGAAGATTTAAAAAACACAGAGCTTGTAGAAGACTTAGGTCCTGCGCTTGATATGTTCAATAACGCCTGGTTTAATTCAATCAGAGCCGGAATATAAGTCATCTAATTAAAAATCAAGGGTTATGGCTATTTTTGATTTAAATTCTTTTTCAGGGATTTTATCTTTTAAATAATCAGAAATTAACTGACGCACAACAGGCGGAAAAGAATTCCAGTAACGCTGAGGCCATGCCCCCATTTCCTTACGGAGCCCTTCATCAACAGTTTTATTCATTGTTCCATTGGAAAATGAAAGAAACTGCTCTATCATTGACAATAATAAATCAGAGGGAAGATCCGCTTTTTTCTTTCCCTCTGCTCCCGGCAGCCATGCTTCGCAAAGTTCATTCATCTGGCTTTCAGAAAGTTCAGGAGCGTGTTCTTTTATAATTCTTATTATCATCTCACGAACGGATTGTCTCATGCCTTCAATGCCGCTTTTGACACTTGAATTGATTCTCTCAGCCATTTCTTTGGACATCATGCCCGGATCGGGGATATCGCCTACAGCGTTAAATATGGACATATCCCGCCTGCGCCTTACGACAGCCTCGGCAAGTACGTCTATGGAGGATTCATCGCTTTTGTTAAAAATATAATCCAGCGCCTGTAACAGTCCGGGATCTGTCATAGAAAAAGAAGTCTAGACTTTTTTTGTAATTATGTCGCTTTTAAGACACCGTGCGCAAATTTTTACTTTCATGGTTGTTCCGTCAATATTTGTTTTTACATTTACGAGATTGGGTTTCCATGTACGACGGGTACGGTTTTTGGCATGGCTCACTTTATTTCCGGTTATTGTATGTTTTCCGCAGATTTCACAGCTCCGTGACATATTATCCTTCCTTAATTCCAAATAATCGCAATTTTTGGTCTTTTTATATCTATATCAAAAACATAAAAAAATGTAAAGTCCCTCTATGGAACTTGTTACAGGCGAAAATGACAGCGGGCGCAGACTGGACAGGATACTCAGAAAAGCGCTGCCCTGCCATCCCCTTCCCCTCCTTCACAGGCTGATTCGCCAGGGAAAGGTCTTCACGGACGGAAAACCGGCAAAAGCAAATGATCGCCTTAAAGCCGGAGTAACAATAATCATTCCTTCCCTTAAAAATGCGGAAAAACCTGACGCTTCTACTCCTGTTTTATCTTTGCCGGATATTATATGGCAGGGCAAAGGGCTTCTCGCTGTCAATAAACCTTCTGGGCTAGCGGTGCATGGAAATCCCAGCCTTGACAAAATGGTTCTCTCATTTTTAAAAGGAAAAATATCCCGTTCCCTTTCGTTTACACCCGGTCCTCTGCACAGGCTTGATAAACCCTCAAGCGGAATTGTTGTTTTTTCCGAAAACATAAAAGGCGCCCGTCTTTTCAGTACGTTAATGCGTGAAAGAAACGTAAAAAAAACCTATCTTGCCGTAATTGAAGGCAATTTGAAACATGAAGAAATATGGGAAGAATGCCTTGTAAGGGATAAAGAAAGAAAAAAGACCTTTGTTTCTGAAGGATCCAAAAGCGGTAAAAACGCAATTACAAAAGTAACTTCATTAGCTGAATTTAAAAATTACAGCCTTATAAAAGCGGAAATTTTAACAGGAAGAACGCACCAGATAAGGGCGCAGGCGGCTTTTCACGGGCTGCCTCTTTCAGGAGATATTAAGTACGGCGGACACGGAAAAGAGGGATTTTTTCTTCACGCATGGAAAATGGAATTTCTTGATGTTTTTATTGAAGCGCCGCTTCCAAAAGCGTTTATTGATTTTTTAAACATGAATACCTATAGCTTCCCTTATTAAATCGACGAGTGTTTTCCTTCCTTCAAGCCTTCCTGTAATTCCTGGTATTTCCACAATCAGCGGATAAAGACCAGAAAGCTGCCACTCAACCAAAATATCTCCAAGCCAGAGGGCTACTTCTTCTGTTATGATCAAAACAAAACAATTTTCCGCTTCTGCAAGTGAATTTTCGAAAGCATTTCCTTTGGAGCCTTCCGTGATTTTATTGAAAAAAACTAAAGCATCTTCTGCGTCCCTTACAGCCGTTCCCTGAACGCCGGCAAAGCGGAAAGCTATTGCAAGTTCTTCATCTCCAAGAAAATAGTATTCCAAAATATTTCTTAAAGGAATAAAATTAAAAGAGCGACAAGGAATCCCCAAAGACAGATACCTTCCGCAAGCCCGACAAAGGGAAGAGCCTTCCCTGAAAGTTCGGGATTTTCGCTCATAGCGCCCATCGCGGCGGCTCCAATCCTTCCTACTGCTATGCCGCCTCCAAGGCAGGATAACCCGACCGCTATTGCCGCCGCAGGATATCTCCACGTACCGGAGGAACTATCAGCTTCTCCCTCTTGCGCGAATAATGCCGCTGTAACAAACAGAAACAAAACCGCAATTACAAATTTCTTGTTCATTTAAAACTCCTCTTTTTCCACATAATTTCTCAGGCGGAAAGGCGAAAAAGCAATTCCTGTCTGAAAAAAGAATTTACCGAAAAATTCATAATATTGAAGCCGCACAACCTGAATGGCGACTATTAATCCTTCAAGAACGATTATAAGACTGTTTCCGAAAATCATAAGAAGCGCCGCCGAAAACGAGGCAAAAGCGCCGCCTGATAAAACTAGCGTTTCCGAAAAATAAAAAACAACATAAGACAATACCGCGTGAGAAAGAGCGAACGCTCCGACACGTACAAAGCTTATTGTATTGGAAAAAAAAGTTGAAGATGTTTCGATAATTTCAACAATTATTTCAATTACAAAAGTAAAAACACCGTGTTCCATCGCAGGTTTTTTCCGTTCTATACATCTGTTAATTACAGGAGCGAACAGAATGCACAGAAACGAGACTGAAAAAATAGTTATATCGTACCATTCAATTCCGCCGCCTCCGGCGCAGCGAAAAACAATAAAAAGCGTATACCAGAATAAAACAAGTCCGCAAAGCCCTTTTTTGGAAAAGACAGCATCTTTGTATTTTTTTAAAACAAAACTGTTAAATATATTGATGAGAATCCCAAGCGTGTTAAGAACTATTCCAATCCCTATTGTAAAACCGAAAAAATAAAAAAGTTTGGTCATGCTTCCGCCCTTTTCCGTCATTGGAAGTATGTGCAGAATCCTGTCGGCAGGATAACCTGTAATCGCGGCGCTTATTATCCTTGTCGGAGAAACAAGCAGATATTCATTTGTAAAAACAGCTCCGTTAAGGACGCCCATGATCATGGAAGCGATTCCAACCGACATAAGCGGAACGGAATATTTTTTAAATTTTGAAAAAGATTTTAATCCGCGGCTGCTTGCCAAGAAACCCAGCAGAAACAGGACAAAGCCGTGTCCGACATCTCCGAACATGATCCCGAAAATGACTGTATAAAAAAAAGCGACAATAGCCGTAGGATCAATTGTTCCGTACTGGGGCATTCCAAAGGACGATACCATTCCTTCAAAACCTTTAACAAAAGCCCCGTGTTTTAACGAAACCGGAACTTTTTCTTCTCCGTCCCTTACGGAAGGAATTTCATCAGGGTTATAAGAATGAATCGCGACTCTGCCTTCGGTTAAAATTAAAAGGTCTATAGTAACTTTTTTTGTTATATCATGAGGAACCCATCCTGAAAGCACATACACGCTGCCTGAAACAATAAGTTTTGATTTTATTGTTTCCACCGACTGAGTAATCTGCAATGAATTAATAAGTGATTTTATTGTTTCTGCGTATTTTGTTTTTAATTCATTTTTTTCGAGCAGTATATTTTCAAGTTCTTTTTCTTTTAATTTAAGCTCTTTATCAAGGCTTTCAAAAATCTCGCTTGGAATGCCTTTATAATCTTCAGGTATTTTTACCGTCTCAAAAAACTGTTTTTCAAGTTCTGCGTCAAGCGCGAAACGCCCTTTTCTGGAACTGACAGCAAGAATCCGCCCTTCATCATCAAGAGGAACAATAACCGCCCTGTCCTTTAAATTTTCGCGTAATGTTTCCGTGTTTTTAGGATCAAGCCGCCCCGCTCTCAGTGTAATATAGGAAAGATGGGTAAATTCATCATAAGGTATATTCATCCTGGAAAACACTTCAATTTCGCTTAAGGTATCCTTTATGCGCGTTTTCTCATTCAAAACGCCGCTTTCTTTCTGTTTAAGGTTTTCTGCGAAGGAGATTATTTTTTCCATTAAAAGCTGCCTTTCTTCATTACTGACGGAAACTGACCCCTTATTTTCAAAATCAGGTTCAAGCCCGATATACAAGGACGCGTTTTTAAGCTTCTCAAGATTTTGTCCAATGCGCAAGGCATCCCTGTTACTTGCAATGCCGGCATTGGAAGAATCTGGAGGTGAATCCGGAAAGTGCATAGCTGCGCAGGAGCCAAGATATTCAAGCACAGGATTAATATCGTTTTTATGAACTGTAAGTTCTATGTATTTCATTCTGCGCGGAAAAAACACTATAAAACCCCCAGCATTGTTAATACACTTGCGCTGTCCATACCCATTTTTAAGCCTTCAGCAAGGCTTGTAAGAATGTCTTCCTCGTACTGTTTAATCTTGATAAAACATAAAATCGAACTTGCCGACATCGGTATCCTGTGAAAACCATGCAGGGCGATTTTGTTAAGATAATGAAACGCGGCATTCTGAAAATAAACAGGATTTATACTCCAGTTTTCACCTTGTTTTTCCGGGTTTAAAAATCTCTCCCACTTCCAGCTCCGCCAGTCATCTCTTGTGTCAAGCTGCATCTCCAGTGATTTTTTTACTTCAGGCAGAAGGTCAAGGTATCCTGATATTTCACCTGACGTTTTACCGTAAAAAGTTCTAAGACGCAGTGCCCAGATGCAATTGCGAATGGAAATTTCATCTTTTAGAATACGCTCCGCAAAATCCCTGTCTTCGCCTGCAAGTTCTTCAAGGCTTTTTTTAAATTCAACGTAATAGTGAATATCAAGCTGTATTTCTATTTTAATAATGTCATCGCCCGCAAGTGAAATTCTGTCAGGATGAATAAATTCAAATTCAGTTCCCGCAAGCATAACCTTTAGATTTGGATACGCTTTGAAATGAATGGTTCTGAAGCGTCCTATATCATAAAACCGCGGAATTTCATCCCCTTTGGCGATATTGTGAAGGCAGGCTTTAAGGTTCGTATATTCATAAGCCATAAGCTGACGGATTAATATTGACGGAGGCTGCGAATATGAATTTATTATTGACAGTATTTTTTCAACAGCGTTTTGTTCAATGCGGCGTTCCAGATCATAAAGCGGAAAACTTCTTTTTTCATTCATCTCTCCCTGAAAAGAGGGAAAAACAAGGCGGCTAAGTTCGCCTAATGTGTGCAGCCCGCCAAGATGCGCGGTTCGTTTGCCTGTAAAGGACTTGCCGATAATTCCGCAGGCCTTTGCATACGCGTAAAGGCTGTCATCGGGCATTTTTTAGACTCTCTCTTCCATGTACTGATTCAAAAGCGCGGAAAAACGCTCCGTATCGGCGCTGACGCATGAAATTTCTTTGCGATATTCATCCAACTCTTTCTGATACCGCTCGATGATTTTTTCTTTTTCATTTTTTAAAGACGCTTCCAGCAACTGCGTTTCGGATCTCAAGCGTTCTTCATGGGCTATATGGTTTTTTTCTTCGTTTTCCTGTATACGCCTGTCAGCTTCCGATTGAGCATCTTTAACAAGAGAAGCGGCATTGGCTTCAACTTGCAGCAAACGTTCCAGCGTATTGGTTTTTTCCATAAAAAGGTCAGTCCTCTGAGGAAAGCATTCCTTCGTACTTGCGGATAATTTTATAGGCGCTTTGCGGGTCTTTTTGCGTTTGCAGTTCAATTTGAAATTGCGGATTTTCCATCAGCTCCGCAAGATGTTTTAACAGCCGCAGGTATTTCTCAGAGTCCTCCATCGGAGAAATAATCATAAAAAGAATATATACAGGTTCGCCGTCCAAAGCATCGTACTGTATGCCTTTCTGCGAAATTCCAAGTACGCCGCGCATTGTATTTACGGCTTTTGTTTTTCCGTGAGGAACGGCAATGCCCTTGTGAATTCCGGTTGACATCTTCGCTTCTCTTATGACAATCGCGTCAAGAATCTCATTATACGCGTTTGATTTATCAGCCTGACAATAATACGCCACAAGCTCTTCAAAGGCCTCGTCTTTATCTTCTGCCTCCATGTTAACCTTTATGAATTCAGGTAAAATTACATCCCGCAGAATCATCTAAAACCTCTGATTTTTCCTTAAAACTATTGCGTATCCAGCGCGTCCCCGGCGTTGGCGTCATCCTCATCGAAAAAGAAGACTTCCTCTTGGGGATTTAAGGCTTCATCCAGCCAGCCTGACCCTGCAGTTTCGGAAGAGAGCCTTCTGCCTTCTTCTTCAACGCCGGTTCCGCCGGGTGTACGGCTTAACAGAGCCAGCCCTAAACTGACAATAAGAAATAAAGCGCCAAGTATGCTGGTAGTGCGGGTAAGGACATTTCCTGAACGGGAACCAAAAGCCGAACCTGATCCTCCGGCAAAAATCCCTCCGAGACCGTCTCCTTCTTCGTTTTGAATCAATACCATCAATATAAGCAATACAGCAATAATTACAAAAAATACAATCAATATAATACTTAAAATTCCCATGATCATAAGCTCCAGGTAAGAAATATAAACTAAAGTTTATCGAAAACAATAACTTTATGCAAGTGAATCCAGGGACGGCAGCCTTTTTTCCCAAATGCCTACATTTTATTGTAAATTTTGCTTCCTTCGGGAACAGACTGGGTAATCCAGACACTGCCCCCTATAATGCTGCCGCGCCCGATGACAGTTCCGCCGCCAAGAATTGTAGCGTTAGCGTAAATTGTAACATCGTCCTCAATTGTCGGATGGCGTTTGCAGCCGCTTTCCTCTTTTTTAACGGAAAGCGCCCCAAGAGTGACTCCCTGATAAAGTTTTACATTGCTGCCGATAACAGAAGTCTCTCCTATAACAATACCTGTGCCGTGATCTATAAAAAAAGATTCTCCTATTTCAGCGCCGGGATGAATATCAATGCCGGTATGCCTGTGGACAAGCTCGCTCATCATTCGCGGGATAAGAGGCACCTGCCTTGTCCAGAAAAAATGAGCCATTCTGTGAACAGCGATTGCCTGAAATCCCGGATAGGAAAGAATTATTTCATCTGAGCTTTTTGCCGCAGGATCGCCCCGTACAGCAGCTTCAAGGTCTTTGGCAAGAATGATTCTGATTTTCGGCAATTCTTCAAAAAATTCTTCCACTACAAGGGCGGCGACTGCCCTGCACCCTCCGTGCCCGCAGTTAAGCACTCCAAGCCTTACAGAAAAAGCAAGGCTTTTTTCAACTTCGCCTGATAAATTTTTCGCAAGCTGATGTACTTTACAGTGTGTGATTTCTTTTAAAGCTCCGTTATCCGTTTTAACATTTTCAAGGAAACCTGGAAACAGGATTTCTTCAAGACCCCGGACTATACTTTCGATGCTTTCCCTTCCGGGAAGATTCTCTCCTCCTGAGTGGTTTACCATTCCATATGAATCATAATTTGAAAGAAGGGATTCTATACATTTTTCCAGTCTTTTCATACCTGAAAGTATATCAAGATAACATAAGATAAAACAGGGAATTTAGCTGTCTCATTGTTATATTTCTTTTTATTCAGCATAATTAATAAAAATATGAACACCATAAATATACGAAGACTTACATTGCACGGAATGATGCTTCAGGGCGGTTTCTGGTTCGGTTATTGCGCGTTTTACGCATATATGGTAACTACGCTGATTGATTACGGGTGGTCAGACAGCGCCGCCGCAGGATTAATAACAGCCATGTCTGTAATTGTAATGCTTACACAGCCGCTTTACGGTTACTTAAGCGATAATTTCCTTTCAGAAAAAAAACTGACGGTTATTCTGCTTTTTTTGGCAGGGGTCTGTTTTTTTTTGATGCCGTTTTCGCTTAATTCAGGAAGCAAGCTGCTTGTTATAATTAATTTAACTGGTACAACCCTGACAGGAATGCATGTCGGCGGATTACTGGATTCGTGGATTGTAGGATTGAAACAGGAATTCCGGTCTGTTAATTACGGGCTTATCCGCGGGATTGGATCTTTTGCCTATGCTTCCTCAGCGCAGATTACCGGATTATTAACAATCGCTTTCGGTCATAGTACGCGCCTGTGGCTTGGATGCGGAGTTTTTTTAATAACTGTTTTTATAGCATTAACATTCCGGTCCACAAGGAATATCCGCGATACAGGCGCGAATACAGATCTTTCATCGAGGCTCGGCGGCATTGAAGCGTTTAAGCTGATTTTCTCTTCAAAACAGTATTGCCTGCTTTTGGGAGTATCATTTTTACTGCTTTTGAGCAATCTGGCAATGACAACTCTTATACAGCTTATAATCCGTAATTTCGGCGGCACTGCCGCGCAGATAGGAACAGCTACCGCCTTTATGGCTGCCAGTGAAGTGCCGTGCATGTTTTTCGCGGCTTTTTTTCTTAAAAAACTGGGGTTTAAAAAACTGATTGTTTTCTGCAGCGTCTTATATACTGTAAGAATGTTTTTAACAGCTTCTGTCGGAACGGTTGACAACATGATTTATGTACAGCTTTTACAGGGACTTACCTACGCTATACTGACGCCGATTTCCATGAGCTATCTTTCCCAAATTCTTGACGAGCGCGTAAGGACAACGGCTGTTACAACATACGCCGCTGTCACAATGTCACTGACAGGCATACTCGGAAACCTTATCACTTCTGCCTTGCTTGCGGCAGGCTTTACCGCGCAGAGCGCGCTTATTGTATTTACCGTATCATCGCTCCTCGGGTTTCTGCTTGCCCTGTACGGTTCGATACGCAGGATATGGGATATAAAGACTGTAGGTTAACAAAAAGGAGAAAAAATGAAAAGAAAAACAGATTTCTTTAAAATGACAGTTTATGTTTTATTGCTGCTTTCCGCCACTTTAATAATTGGCTTTTCCGGCTGCACAGGAAAAACAAGACAAAATGAACCTGCGCAGATTCAACTGGCAAACACGGAACTTTTTTATGACATCTTGTCAACTGAAAAAAATCAAGGCAATCACTCAAAGGTATTTTTCACAGCCGATATAAGCCCTCAGGGGCTTACAGCTGTTTACGATGCTTTGGGACTTAAAGCTCACGGAAACGTAGCTGTCAAAATTCATACAGGGGAACCCGGAAACCCTCACTACCTTAAACCGGAACTAATAAAAGACCTTGTTCAAAAGGTGAACGGAACAATAATTGAAACAAACACAGCCTACGGAGGAAGAAGAGCAAACACAGCGGCGCATTATCAAGTTGCACGGGATCATGGTTTTACAGCCATCGCTCCTTTTGTGATATTGGACGAGAGAGCCGATATAAGCCTTCCTGTTTCGGGCGGGAAACACCTTACGGAAAATTATACAGGAGAGCGTTTTAATGAATTTGATTTCCATATCGTACTTTCGCATTTTAAAGGACACCAAATGGGCGGCTTCGGAGGAGCTTTAAAAAACTTGTCTATAGGTTACGCTTCAAGAAACGGTAAAAACTGGATACATTCAGGCGGAAGAAGCAGAACCAGCATGAGAGGAGGGGATCAAAACGCCTTTCTGGAATCAATGGCGGAAGCCGCAAAATCAATCGCAGACAAAACAAGCGGAAAAATACTTTATATCAATGTGATGAATCACCTCTCTGTTGACTGCGATTGTAACGGAAGACCCGCTCCTGCGGACATGGCGGATATCGGCATACTTGCCTCTCTTGATCCTGTTGCGCTGGATCAGGCCTGCGTTGATTTTGTATACGCGGCTCCTGACGGCAAAAGCCTAATCAGGCGTATTGAATCAATGAACGGGCTTTTAACAATTGAACATGCGGCTCTTTTGGGAATCGGCAGCAAAGAGTATGAACTTATAAAACTGTAAATTAAAGCATTTTAAAAGCTTCATTTTTACAAGGAAGTTGTTCTATAACTGAAGTTATCTAACAACTCTATTTATCAAACGCAGTTCCCGCCTTGTCAACCAATGAGGAAAGATCTTTTCCGCCCTTGAAGCGCAGAACGTTAACCATAAATATATTAAGTTTGTTAACAATGTTAGGCGGCAAGAGATTTCCGTCTACTTCAACGGAAAGAATTGGGTAGTTGCGTTCCCTTGCCCACGGCGTAAAAATACCCTCTATCACGCGCCCGATAAGACAGGCAAACGGGCTTATATTTACAATTCCCGAATAACCCGTGTCCATTGCCGCCGCCGCAGAACCGGAGGAGACCGCTATCTCCGAATTGAGTTCAAGATTCAAAAAATGCTCCTGCGTATACTTCATTATACGGCGCATGTCATGCGGCGTTTCGGGAATGAGGCAGGTCGGCTTTAAAATAGAGAGCGTTTTCTTTTCGATGTGATGTTTCCACCATTCTTCGATCTGGAGTATTTTTAAATCCTTCCACGGCTTTGAAAAAATTCTTTTTCCTCTCCTGCGAAGTTTTATCAATTTGTTAAGCGAGTATTCGCGTACAAAATCAAGGTAGTGAATCCATTCGCTGATCCCTGCGATTTTTACAACAACGCCCCTTTCGCTCATAAGGTCAATAAGCTCGCCTACCGCAAAATCATCGCGGCGAACATATATTTCGCCCACTATTAAAACCCGCGGGCAGTCAGTAATTTTTCGCTTTAGTGGTATTTTTTTTACATCCCTTGCTACATTTTTTAATTCTTTCCATAAATTTTCAGGATTGAATTCAGCTGCATTCATAACATGACGCCATGATTTTTCAAAATCCGCGGTCGCTTTTACAGGATCAACTGCGCAGGCTTTAAGCGAACACTGGATATCCTTTAAATAATCAGATAACACAAGTCCTTTCCACATTTCTTTCGCAAAACTTGAGCCAAGCTCGGTGTAGGAATTGTCGGCGGATAAAATAAAAACAACTGTATTTTCAAGGCGCAGATCACGGAAAAGATTTTCATAATACACATAATACTGCCCCGTTCTGCACGGACCTGTCGTAATAGGCACAAACAGGAGGTAAAGTTCATCCTTTCGGTATTTTTCACTGAAAAAAAACTCTAACGCGCTTCCAAGAACAAGATGGCTTGGAACACATTCTTTTCCTGAAGCGTGAGCCCTTGCAAGCTGAACAGTTCTCGCTGTGGCGACAGGTAAGGCTTCGGCATTAATTCCCTGCCCCCGTACAGCAGCTCTCATGTACTCAGTTGAGATCGCTCCCATATTGGAAAGCAGCACCTTAACGCGCTTGTTATGCCTTGCGGGAACTTTCTCTCCCGTTTTCAGATTGTCTATGCGCAAATCATACTCGCCTGTCGACATCTTTTCCGAAACAAAACGCCAGCCGTTATCGTAACGGTCTTCCTTCAGCTCTTTTTTCTTTGACAGATAGCCGTCAATAATATCCAGAAACGCTTCAACCCGCGTATCAACGCCTGCGTCCGCCGAATGGGAATCAAGCTCAAGCACCAAAAATGGTTTCTGACCCATCACCCATTTAATATAGTGGAGAATAAAGGAATCAGGCGCACAGGAAAAATTTGTTATGAACGTAAGGTATATGTTATCCTCGTTTTTTAGAAGGTTTGCCGATTTAACATCCTGCTGACCGTAATACCAGTACATATTCGGGAAAATCTCTTCGTCATGGAAGGGCAATATGTCAAAGGGAACGATTGAATAACCCCGCGTGGTAAATTTACGCGGAATACCCATATTCGCTTCGGGCGTGAAGGCATTGTACGGTCTTCCAAGCAACGCGATAACTGGACGATTTGATTTTCTTGCTTCTTCAAGAGCAGTAAGTCCCATTTTGTGAGCAGCTTCAAAATATTCTTTCTGCTTTGCCCATGCAGTATCAAAAGCCGCTTTTGTCTGAGCTTCGTCAATTCCAAGGCGTTTTGTCATTTCACAGAACAGCTCAAGCGCCTTGGCTTCGCCGAATTTAAAACTTACAACCAGAGGCAGAAAGCGCTTTTTGTCGATATCGGGAAACGCTTTCTCGATATAATAAGGAAGTCCCTGGGTAATCGGGCAGAAGTTTGCGTGTACATTCTTTTCATAACTCGGCATATCGCGGAAATGCGGCAAAAGAACATAATCAACACCCTTGTCAAGACAATCCTGCACCGCGCCGTGGGCTATTTCCGCGGGGAAACAGTACTGCGCTTCGGCTTTCGCAACCCCCTCATGCACAACATCGGCAGAAAGATATGTTTTAATCCCCAGTTCATGAAAAAACCACGAATACAGCGGATATAATGTATGAACAGAGAAAGCTCTTGGGATTCCTATAATGTAATTTCTTCCGTTATCTTTAGGAGCCAAAGGAGACGCATAATCTTCAAACAGCATTTTCTGCCGCTTCTGTACATAATCAAAAACAGGAACATCTTTAACATTTTTCCGCATATTGGTGTATTTGTTGCACCTTCCGCCAAACATGTATTTACTGCTGTTTACGTTCAAAACCTGAATTGGACAGTAATTTTCGCATGACTGGCATTTGAAAACCCGCTCATAACCGATTTCACAGTTAATTACGCTGTCTATAACAATTTTTTTTTCTTCAAGAAGACCTTCAAAATATTTTCGCTTTGCGAGTAACGCAACTCCGAAACACCCCATAAGTTCAGGAGACGGCGGAACAAGTATCTCCTTGTTAAGAAGCATCGCAAAACTTAAAGGAACAGCTGGATTTTTAGCAACCCCGCCCTGTAAGAATATTTTTGATCCGATGGTGCGGTTCCCGACAACACGGTTAAGGTAATTCGACACTATGGAACAGACAATCCCCGCTGTAATATTTTCCCTGCCCGCTCCCTGCTGTACAGCCTTGCGTATATCGCTGTTGATAAACGCCGAACAATGCTCTCCGAATTTGCACGGGGCGTTTGCGTCTAACGCTATGGGACCTATGTCCTTTGCGCTGTGAATGGAAAGATCGCCTGAGGCGGACTCTTCCAGAAATGAGCCTGTTCCCGCAGAACACGCTTCGTTCATCGCGTAATCTATCGGCACACCATTTTTAAGAAGCACGTATTTTGCGTCCTGCCCTCCGATTTCAAAAATGGTCTCCACATCCTTGTCAAAATAGGTTGTTCCAACGGAATGGGCGATAATCTCGTTGTAAACGCCTTTGGTTTCAAGAAACACTCCGAGAATCTCGCGGCTTGAGCCTGTTGCTGCGGCAAAACAAATATCAATGTTTTTTCCGCCTGTATCAGCTAAAACCTTGTCCTGAATGACAGAAAGACATTCTTTTAACGCCTTTACAGGATCGCCGTGCGTGCGGCCGTAATGACTTGCGGCGACTTCATCGGTTTCCATGTCTACAAGACATGCCTTGGTTGTGGTAGAGCCGCCGTCAACTCCAAGTATATAACTGCGGCTGCTTTTCACCTTAACGCCTGATTTTTCAAAAAACTTAACCTTGTCCTTAAAATCACGTAACGCTCCAAGAGCGCCGAAACGGACTTCGTTAATTTTAAGCAATCTGTCAGCGGAAGGGAGGCTGCTTCCAGACTGCGGCGCGAGAATTGCGGCGCCCAAAGCCTCAAAAACCGCGGCTGTTTGAGGAATAATAAACTCAATTTGGGGAGCTTTTTCGCGGATAAAACGGATAATATGCCGGTTCATGGTTATTCCGCCTGTAAGAACAACCCTGCCGGATGTGATTTTCGCCCTCTTTAAAAAGTCAATTACCTTGACTGCCATCACATCTGAGAGCGAAAGAACTATATCGTCCTTTGTCGCTTCTCTTTTGTTAAGCCTGTGGGTACAGTCGCTTTTCATGAAAACGGAACAGCGGGTAGAAAGAGCATGAACTTTTGCATTATCGGTTACCTTGTCAATGTCGTCGAGTGTCATGTCCATTCTGGCAAGCTGCTGTTTCAGGAACTCCCCTGTTCCGCTTGCGCATTTATTGCCGGAAAAACTGTTGACAATCCTACAGTCCGCATCCAGAGAATAGACAATTAAGTCTTCCCCGCCCATGCTGACAACCGCGTTTGCCTTGATTCCAAGGTTACGCAGGGCAGCTTCAACGCAAAGCGGCTCAAGGGTTCCGGAAATATCGAACATAAAACGCCCTTCGTTGCCTGTAACAAGAGCAGGGATTCCTTCTTTTATATTTCCTTCAGAAAGCAGTTTGCGTACAGCCGCGCTGAAATCCCCTTCATGGGGCGTAGAAGCAGTCCAAACAACCTGACCTCCATCCTGAGAGCCTTCATATTCACATAAAGCCATTTTTAGGCTTGTTGAGCCGATGTTAATACCAAGTGATTGCATTTTGTCATATTAACCTGCCTAAATACTAAGATTCAAGTAGCCGACTATAGTCAAACTATGCAACTTTTATGCTATAATATACTCTAAACTTTCATGAAAAAGATCTATGATAAGACTCTGGCGCAATTGTGCCTTGATTCTTCCAATAAATATAAAAATCTTCCAGCCTTGACTATGCTTAGCGACGGAAAAATAAGCAGGAGCATTACATATTCGGTTTTTGGAAAACGAGCGCAGCAGATTGGAGCTCTTTTAAAAAAGACAGGTCTGGTAAAGGGCGGCAAGGTAATGCTTCTTTCCGACAACTGCCCCGAATGGGCTGTGTTTTATTTTGGCATCTCTTTTGCCGGGGCGGTTTCGGTTCCTCTTCTTACAGGCTTTTCAGCCGAACAAATTGAACATATAGCAATTCACTCAGGGATTTCCGCTGTCTGTCTTGGGCAAAACGCGGCGGAAAAGATTGAACAGGCGGAAAATCGCTCGTTTTTTGAAAAACTTCCATTAATTTATATCGACAGCATCAATTCTGAAGAAGAAACGGCGGAAATTACTGTTTCCATAAACGGCGAAAAAAAATTGATGCGTTTGGATCAAACAGTGGATAGTAATTTTATTTCAGAACAAAACCCGGAAGAACTGGCAACCATTATTTATACAAGCGGCACCTCCGGCAGCAGTAAGGGAGTAATGCTCTCAGGCAGAAATATTATTTCCTGCGCTTATTCCTGCATTAAATTCGTAAATTTAACAACACGAGACCGTCTGCTTTCGGTACTTCCTTTAGCCCATTCTTATGAATGTACCATTGGGCTTTTAATTCCTTTAATTGCAGGTTCAAGCATAACATACATCGACAAGCCTCCTTCGCAGTCGGTACTGCTTCCTGCTGTAAAAGCAGTACGTCCGACCATTATGCTGACAGTTCCGTTATTAATCGAAAAAATTTATTTTAACGTAGTCGCTCCCAAGTTAAAAAATAATCAATTATATAAATTTCCTTTTACCCGCTCTCTTGCAATACGTTTTGCCGGAAAAAAAGTTATGAAGGCTTTCGGCGGCTGTATCCGCTTTTTCGGCATCGGGGGTGCGCCCCTGTCGGCGGAAGTTGAAAGCTTCCTGCACCGCGCAAGATTTCCCTACGCCATCGGTTACGGGCTGACAGAATGCGCTCCGCTTATAGCAGGAAACGCTCCTCTTCATTCTACTGTCGGTTCTGCCGGCACGGCGCCTGAGGGCGTTTCTCTTCGTATAGGAAAGTGTGATGTACAATGCGGTGCAAATGAGGGCGAAATTCAGGTTTACGGACCCAATAATATGATTGGCTATTACAATGACGAAAAACGCACAAAAGAAGCCTTTACGGAAGACGGATGGCTTCGCACAGGAGACCTCGGGTTTATTGATAAAAAGAAAAGAGTCTTTGTCAGAGGAAGGCTCAAAGCCCTCATCCTTGGTCCTTCAGGAGAAAATATATATCCGGAAGAAATTGAAGGTCTGCTTGGGTCTTCTCAGCTTGTCGAGGACGCGCTTGTTTATTCAGGTAAAAGAGGAGAGCTTGTCGCCATTGTGTGTTTAACCGACGCCGCGAAAACAGCCGCAGTCGCAATTGAGCAAACACTGGAAGAACTGCGCGCATGGGTAAATAAAAAACTGGCAGATTTTTCGCGTCTTAGCAGAATCGAAATAAGATACGAACCCTTTGAAAAAACCCCGACAATGAAAATTAAACGTTACCTGTATGTTCCCGGTACAGCTTTAGTTGTATAGCGCCGAATCTATTGTTATACAGGTAAATTTTAAATATAGTATTTAACATGGCAGATTATATTGAACCGAGGGTTCTAAAGGGTTTCAGGGATTTTCTTCCCGGCGCAGAAACAGTTCGCCGCGATTTAACCGAAAAAATCGAAAAAACATTCCGCTCGTTCGGCTTTGTGCCGATAGATACTCCCGCTTTGGAATACGCGAACATATTGCTGGGCAAAGGCGGCGGAGAAACGGAAAAACAGATATACAGATTTAAGGATAACGGAGAGCGGGATATTGCCATGCGTTTTGATCTGACGGTTCCGTTTGCGCGTTTTACGGCTCTTCACAAGGGAGAGCTTTTATTTCCCTTCAAACGCTACCACATAGGCAAGGTGTGGAGAGGCGAAAATACCCAGCGGGGCCGCTACAGGGAATTTACCCAGTGCGATTTTGACATTATCGGGAGCGACAGCCCTGCTGCGGATTTTGAAATTTTGCATTTAATCAGCGCTACCATGCGGAATTTGGGAATTGACATTACAATCCATGTAAATCACCGGGGACTTTTTAACCGTTTTCTGTCGTATATTGGACAGTTTGATAAATCAGTTGACATACTCAGAACTGTAGATAAACTTTCAAAAATCGGAGAAGCCGAAACGCAAAAAATCCTCTCGCAGCTTACAGGTCAGGAAAACTCCAAAAAAATACTAGATTTTACAGGAGCAAAGGGAAGTTATACGGATGTTCTAAAGCACATAACGGAATTATCAGGGGGTAAAAGTCCTGAATCCGAACGCCTTGAACTATTAAAATGTTTCATGGACGATGTTTCCGGTAAAGAAGCAAATGTTTTTGTTTTAAATCCTTCAATTACAAGAGGTCTTGATTACTATACAGGAGTTGTTTTTGAAACATTCCTTAACGAAATGCCGGACATTGGGTCAATATGTTCTGGAGGAAGGTACGACAATCTTGCAGAGCTTTATTCCAAAGACAAAGACAAAATAAGCGGCGTAGGCACATCCATCGGTCTTGACAGATTGATCGCGGCGCTTGAAAGCCTTAAAAAGCTTCCTTCATCAGGTTTGAACACAGTCGCTATTGCCTGCGTGAATACAGAACATTCAGGACTCTATCAGGCGCTTGCGGACAAAATGCGGGGGAAGGGAATCTCATGCGAGGTTTTTACAGACGGCGGCAATGATAAACAGCTTGTTAAACAATTTGTTCTTGCGGAAAAAAGGGGAATGCGTTACGTGCTAATACCTGGAAAAAATCCTTTAAGCGATCCTGTAACTTTACGCGATCTTACAAAACGCCAAAATACGGAACATTCGGCGGATGATGTTATAACTGCTCTTAACAGTTTAAATGAAACTGGCAAAATCTAAAATCAGTTTACATATTATAACATTTATGGCTATAATATTCTTATGGCAAAGATAATCATGAAAACACCCCTTGTCGAGATTGACGGGGACGAAATGACAAGAGTTCTTTGGGATGTAATAAAAGAAAAACTCCTTTTTCCCTTTATCGAGCTCAAAACAGAATATTATGATCTTGGACTTGTAAACCGTGACAGCACCAACGATGAAATAACTGTCAAGTCGGCGGAAGCGATCAAAAGACTTGGCGTAGGCGTAAAATGCGCGACCATCACAGCCAATTCTGCAAGGCAAAAGGAATACAATCTAAAAACTTTACTTCCAAGTCCAAATGCGACAATCAGGGCAATCCTTGACGGAACTGTTTTTCGTAAACCCATACAGGTCAGCCGGATAAAACCGTCGGTTAACACATGGAAAGCTCCCATTGTTATCGGCCGCCACGCCTACGGAGACGTCTACAAAGCGGCGGAAATGGAAATAGATTCCCCTGGCAAAGTGGAACTTCTTTACACAAAAACAGACGGAACGCAGAGTAAGGTTCTGGTAGCGGATTTTAAGGGAAGGGGTATAGTGCAGGGGATGCACAACTTGGATGAATCGATTAAAAGTTTTGCGCGCGCCTGCTTCCTTTACGCAATAGCGGAAAAAATCCCTTTGTGGTTTGCTACTAAAGATACTATCTCAAAAATTTACGACGGTCGTTTTAAGGATATTTTTAACGAAATATATGAAACCGAATTCATGGAAAAATGCAAAGAAGCCGGCATAGAATATTTTTATACATTGATTGACGACGCAGTAGCCCGCGTTGTAAAAGGCGAAGGCGGATTTATATGGGCATGCAAGAATTATGACGGTGATGTTCAAAGCGACATGATCGCAAGCGCCGCGGGAAGCCTTGCCATGATGACAAGCGTGCTAGTATCACCTTCCGGCGTTTTTGAATATGAAGCCGCTCACGGAACTGTACAGCAGCATTACTACCGCTTCAAGAAAGGAGAGAAAACAAGCACTAACCCTGCGGCTCTTATTTTCGCGTGGAGCGGAGCTCTTTCAAAACGCGCGGAACTTGACAACACTCCTGAATTGGCGGATTTCGCAAAACGGCTTGAAAAGGCAGTTCTTGGCGCGATAGAAGACGGAACAATGACAGGAGACCTTGCCAGACTTTCATATCCTCCGCCTGAAAAGATTCTTAATTCATGGGATTTTATCGACGCTGTTGCCTCGCACTTGTAGTTTTGTTGTGCAATTACTGTAGGTATACTAAAAGGAGTGCTGATAAATGGCAATTTTTAATGTTGAATTTTTTTCCAATTCATTAATACGTTCCACAGCATTTGAAATGTATATACCGAATGATTTCCGCACTGATATTCAAAGACAGTATAATCCGCATTATGAAAGGAATTGTAAAACAGTTTTTGTATTACACGGATTCACAGGCTGGGGAAAAGGCTGGAGTAATTTATACGAACTTGCAGAAAAGTATAATTTTGCCATGGTCTTTCCTTCAGGCGAGAACAGTTTTTACCTTGATACAGACGCTACTGCGGAAAAATTCGGAACTTTTATCGGATGCGAACTTGTTGAATATATAAGGAAAACTTTTAATCTTTGCTGTTCCAGGGAAGATACATTTATAACCGGACTCTCAATGGGAGGTTTTGGGGCTTTGCATACAGGTCTTGCATATCCTCGTACCTTCGGAAAAATTGCCGCCTTATCATCCGCCTTAATTATACATGGAATTTCAGGAATGAAACCCGGTGAAAACAATGAAATTGCAAATTATTACTATTATCGCAATCATTTCGGCGATCTTGAAAACATAATTGAAAGCGATAATAATCCTGAAACGCTTGTAAAAAAACTGCTTCAGCAAAAAAAAGAAATTCCTGAAATTTATATGGCTTGCGGAACAGAAGATTTTCTATTAGCAGATAACAGGCGTTTTCACGATTTTTTAATAGAACATAAAGTAAATGCTGAATACATTGAAAGCGAAGGCGGACATGATATGTTATTTTGGAATGAATACTTTGCAAAAGGCTTTGAATGGTTTGCGGCTAGTAATTGAGGCTAAGTTACAATTAACAAATTTTAAGTTTTTCTCAGCAGTTCCATAGGTTTCAGTTTGCCTGCTTTATGCGCCGGAATTAACGAAGAAAGCACCGAACAAATAATCGCAAATAAAGCGATCATAAATACTGAGTTCCAGTCGATAATTATGGGGATCGTTTCAAGGTAAAATCCCGGATCAAGTATTCTGATTTCTCCTCCCCTTAAAAGACCTGAAAAAAAACTAAGGGTTTTTTCAAGGGAGCGGATAAGGAAATTAATGTTAATTCCCATCAAAAGCCCTATTGTTAAACCGATACAGGTTCCCAAAAGCCCTGTAAGGAAACTGCCGAAAATAAAAATGCGCATAACGCCTGAAATGCCTGCGCCCGATACTTTTAAAACGGCAATATCCCTCTGACGTTCAAGAACCAGCATGCTTGTCGCGGAAGATACGTTTACGGCGGCGACTATTACAATTAATGCCATAATAAACAATAAAAGCTGCTTTGTCGTCTCGTAGGAACTGTACTGGGAATATAAAAGATCTTTCCATGTATAAATACTATACCCGGCTCCCAGTTTCCTGAATATTTCCCATGCGTAATTATCAGCGTTCCTGTAAGGATCTTCTATTTTTATAACCAGGCTTGAAGAAGATTTATCATCGGGAAGAATACGCGCCCCTCCCTCGTCGCTTATTATGCACCATAAAGCGTCAAGCTCGTTATACCCGCAGGACACTATGCCAGTTACCGTAAAAGAAGCCGAGCGCGGCATCATCCTTCCGTTATCGGCATTTCTGACAGTCATTAACCTTACAGTATCGCCTGTTCTGGCTCCAATGCCGGAAGCTAGATTTTCACCTAACACAATGCCGCGTTCATTATAAGGCTTGTGTCCGCCTTCGATAATTTGTAAAAATTGAACTCCGCCTGAATCATCCCAGAACGACGGTTCTATCGAACGCACTGTAACTCCTGTCTTCCCGTTTTTTCCTGCGAGGACTCCCATTCCGCGCTGTTCCTGCCACACTCCCGTAACGCCTTTTATTTCCATTATTTTTTCGATTATGTTTTCTTCGTTATGCGAATCGTAAAAATTATAAATTTGAAGATGCCCGGTTCCCAATTCCAGATACCGGTCGGTAATGCCCCTGATCATTCCGTCCGCCACGATAAGCGTTACGATAATGGGAATAAGGCTTACGGCAATTCCCGCGGCGGCGCCTCTTAAATAACGCCCTCCTTCATGGGCTCTTCCCCACAAATATCTGACTGCGATGAAAAAAGCCGCATTCTGTTTCAAAACTGACCTTCCTCTTTTATTAAAAGCCCGTTTTCCAGTAAAAGCTGTATTGAAGCCCTTGAAGCCACATTTTTATCATGAGTGACAACTATTAATGTTTTGCCTCTTTTTTTTGCTCCCTCATAAAGCAGTTGCGCTACAATTTCACTGTTTTGAGGATCAAGATTTCCGGTCGGTTCGTCCGCAAGAATCAATAAAGGATCATTTACCATGGAACGGGCTACTGCCACGCGCTGGCGTTCCCCTCCTGAAAGCTGCGAGGGAAAATGGTTGGCGCGGTCTTCCAATTTAACGTCAGCCAGCAGGGACTTTGCTTTTTCCATGGCGTCTTTTTTTTTTATTCCGGCTATGTAAGCCGGAAGCATAACGTTTTCTACAGCTGTAAAATCCTTTAATAAATAGTGAAACTGGAAAATAAAGCCTGTCTTTTTTGACCTGTATAAAGACATATCCTTTTCAGAAAGAGAGGTAATATCATCGCCTGCGATAAAAACTTTTCCTTCGTCAGTTTTATCAAGACCGCCCAGGATATTAAGAAACGTGCTCTTTCCGCTTCCGCTTATGCCTCTGATTGCAGCCGACATTCCCTGTTCTATCTCAAGGTTTATTCCTTTTAGAATATTTAATGTTTCAGCGCCTGAAATGAAATTTTTTACAATGCCTGTTACCTTTAATAGAATTTTTCCATCCTGTTGATCATTCATAACGCAGCACCTCCGCAGGCTGTATTTTAGTTATTTTAAGAGACGCAAACCACGAGGCAGCCAAAGCGGAAAGAAATCCGAACATAAAAATTACAAAAACTTCAAGAGGCAGTATGCGAGAAGGTATTTCTTTTATATAAAAAATTGCAGGAGAAAAAACCGAAAAATATTCAGTCCATGAACTTCCGAATAATCCCGCCAGTAAATTGATAATTCTTATAATCGAATTAACTATACCTTCAACCATCGAGAAAAACGCCTGTATGTTAGACGCAATAAGCAGTCCTAAAACAAGTCCTATTAACGCTCCTGTAAAACCGATAATCGCTCCATCGCAGACAAATACAAATTTTACTTCTCTTTCCGTTCCGCCGACAGCGCGAAGAAGCCCTATTTCTTCCCGCCTCTTTAAAACGGATCTTCTCTGCGCCTGAAAGATATTCAACCCCACTACAATAAAAATTAATCCTACAAGTATAAACATAAAAAGTTTTTCGGTTCTCAGCGCGCCGAAAAACGAACGGTTATAATCACGCCAGCTGGATATTTTCACTTCTTCAAAGCCGTTTTCGGACAATATTTTTTCCGCCTCAGCCTGGGCAATCCTGTCATGAAAACGGTTTGCAAGTTTTATTCCCATTTTCAAACCGCTTTCATTAATTGCGAATGAAGGGTTTTCTATATTTATAATTACCCAGCTTGAATCATATTCATAATAACCGGTTCTGAAAATACCGGTAATTTCAAATGTATCAAGAGCCGCAGCTTCATCGTCCGCCGATAAAATCCCTGTAATTGAAAAAACTGATACCTTATCTCCAAGTCCAAGCCCTAATCTTCTTGTAAGCTCGGAACCCAATAAAATAAACCCGTTATCAGAAATATCAAAAGAACCTTCTTCAAAATCCAAAGCTTTTTTCATTTTTTTATCTTTATCTGGCGCGCTTTCATGAAGCCCTCTTACAAAAACAGCCTGCTGCCCAGCTCTTCTTCCCCTTGAAAGCGCCTGATATTCTTTAAACGGAACTGCCGCGTTTATAGACGGAACGGAAAGCATAAGATTTGAAAGTTCTTCCGTTTTGCCGCTGGAAAAAGATTCAAGGCGCAGATGATATGAAGAAATTTCCAGGATACTTTCTATAAAACCCAGCTGGAAACCGTTCATTACGGAAATTATTACTATCAGGGCAAGAACGCCTGTCGCGATTCCAAGCACTGCAAGAACAGGCGAATTGCTCCTTCCCTTAAAAATGTAACGTGACGCGACAAATAACACCCATGTCTTGTTCAACGGCTGCTGACCCTTGTTTCAGAAATTTTTCTGCCGTTTTCCCAAACAGCCCTAAGAACCATTTTTCCGTTAAAATAAAGTTCTTCTATATCCGTTTTTCCGTATGTAGTAACAACCCTTTCAAGAACTCCGTTTTTAAAATTTCTTTCAATAATTCTGTCCCCTGATGAATCGTATTCAAACTGCGCAAGAGATGTTATGCCGTCTTCTGTTTTTGACGTAGAAATAATTCTGTCATTTAACCACGTATTTTCAATTACCCAAATAATACTGCCTGTGTCATCATAAAGCGACTGACTTACAACCCTGCTGCGTTCATCGGTCGTGTAAACAATTTTATTGTTTGCGCTGACTGTAACCTCGCCGAAAAATTCAGGATACGAGTTGATTTTTTCGCTTATAAGGTGTGACGGGTCTGACATTTCCTCAATGCGTCTTGGGAAAGAGAATCTTAAAGGCTCTTCCGCAAAGTTCAACTGCCTGTCAGAATAAAAAACGCGCTCCACAGACCTGAGAAACAAAGAACGGTTATAACGCAGAAAATCAGCGTAAGATTCTATGTACTCTTCCTTATCTTCTTCCCACTGCAGGAATGTAATGCTTATCAAAAGACCGTGGTTAAACATATAATCGGTTCTGCTTTTTCTTCCGTCGTTATAGAATCTGTATTCTGTTACAAGGAGTGCGTTCTCGTCATAAATTTCAATAAAACCTGTATAGCGTTTTTTATCCAATACATCATTTATATCATCAATTATTTCATCATTTTCATTTTCATCATCATATTCATCACTGGAAACAATAGCCGTCTTTTGCGTTTCCTTTTCATCTGTTTCACGGATAACGGAAACAAGTCTTACTGTTCCGTTTAAATCCCTGAATAACCACTGGATGCGATGTTGTTTTCCTTTTTCGTAAAGCATTCTGACTTCAATAAAAAAAATTTCATTATAATACGGTAAAAGATAATCAGGTAATTCATCCATTGCGGTAAAATAGACAGCAAGAGCGTATTCATTTCGCAGAGCGGTAACCTGTGACGGCATTTCTTCAACAGCCATGCCTCCTTTATTGGATATGAACCAGCGAACTGGTTTGACCCAATATGGAATTTCTTCCTTTTTTTCATAACTTTGAAATATTTCATGAAAATATTCAGTTCTTTCTTCAGGCGCAGCTTCATTTACAGGGTTTGAAGGCATTATATCCCGGGGCTGGGCTTCCTGCGTCACAGCCAGAATACCTGCAAAGAGAATTAAAACAATAACAACAATAAAAATAATTTTTTTATTCAATTCCGGCAAACCTCAAGGAAAAAATATGAGGATTAAATATTTCTATATCCTCGTATTTTTCGCCTGTACACACATACGCGACAGGCAAATGCAGCTGCGACGCCAGGGAAAAAACAACTCCGCCCTTGGCAGTTGAATCGAATTTTGTAAGTATAATTCCATCCAGCGAAACAGCGCTGTTAAAAATTTCAGCCTGGGCAAAAGCGTTTCTTCCTGTTGTCGCATCCAGTACAAGATATTTTATATAACAGGCATCACTTGCCTTTGATTCAACTACTCTGTCAATTTTTTTAAGTTCTTCCACAAGCGCAGATTTTGTATGCATTCTTCCCGCTGTATCGGCGATTACAAAGCCTGCATCGCCTGAAACAGCCGCTTCCATCGCATCATATACAACTGCGGCGGGATCTCCGCCCTGTTTATGGGCTATTACCCGCGTATTAAGCCTCTGCCCGTGAATTTTTATTTGATCTATTGCCGCAGCCCTGAACGTATCCGCTGCCGCAAGAATTGTTTTTTTGCTGAATTGCGCGTTATACAAAGAACTCAGCTTTGCCGCAGTTGTGGTTTTACCGACACCGTTTACTCCAAGAATCAGGACGGCAGTAAGTTTCTCTTCCGCCGAAGGATAAAGAGCAGGTTTTGCTTTTTTAAGTTCATCTTCCAGTAACATTGCAAGTTTTTGCGTCAGATTACAAGCGCCTTCTTTTTTGCATCTTTCCTTTAACAGTTCCGCTGTGTTATACGCTTCGGCAGCACCGAAATCGCCTTCAATCAATAAATCGCAAAAGTCTTCCAGCAATTCATCGGAAACAGCGGATTTTCCTGAAAAAAAGTTTTTTAGTCTTTCTCCGAATTTCATTTAAATACCGCCTGTTCTGATTATTGACGCGGCGCCTTTATTGGCGGAAGAAATATATCTGCCGATAAATAATAAATCAAACGCTACCGCGGCGCCGAAAGCGATAACTGTTCCCATGCTTATTCTGTAAAATCTCATATTATCATCATAAAAACTCTGATCATATGTTCCGGTTTGATTGTAATGATGGCTGATTGCCAAATTTGAACTTGTATATGACTGGTAGGTAAGCCATGCGGCAACGCCTGTTATCCATGAAGCTCCCCATGCCCAATAAAAATTACGCCGCGCCCTGTCTACGCTTCCTTTCGGCGGAGGCACAGATGTTTTTAAAAACAGAGATTTATTTACATCCGCATTATCAGGCGTCTGAAAAACAACAGCGCTTAATTCAGTATCGGGAGTTCCCAGTTCAATATACTCCATCTGCCTCAAGGGTAAACGCAATGTCAGAGGCGCTTCGCCGATATACAACGCGCCATGATAAACCCTGCCGGAAATTGTTCCTGCTATATCTACATCAGCATACTCAACAGGCAGCAGATTTATTTCAATAACAGTATGTTCTCCCGGCAGGATTTCCGCTGTGAATGTTAAATCTTCATGAGCAGGCGCAGACGCCGTTACAGTTATACTTCCAGGCGGTAAAACGCTGCTGGAAATTTCTCCCCTGCCCGCAAAAGCTCTGTTTATCAGTACAAGCGTATCTTCGGGTACCGCTCTTACAGTTAAAACAGATGGTTCATTTCCAGAAACCTCAGCAAGCAGTCTGTGCGTAATTTCATCCATTGCGGCATCAAGATCATCCGGTGAAAAAATGATACTGTCTTCCCAGACAAATGACTGCGTAAAAATTGTGTACAGTTTCCATGAAACAATAAATCTGTCATGGAAATCAATTATTGAACCTGTAAGCAATGCATCAGATTTCTGGCTTGTGCAAAACCTGTACTCATTTCCCGCCTGCGGAGCTTTCGGAAATTTAAATTCAAGATTATTTTCAGAAAGACCAAATACAGGCTCTCTGTCAATTAAAGGTCTTTTTCCTTCAGTCAATTCATGAACAGCCCAAAGCTCATTAATTTCATTTTCTATTCTTTCAAGATTGCGGCGGTATCTCCACTCAGGATCTCCGCGGTATAAAAGGGACGCGCGTTCGTTTTGTTTCGCCGCAAGAGCTCTGGCTGTGCTTAAACGGGCGCGCGACCAGGCAACTTCTTCATAATAGGCATATTCAGGCGAAACGCGCGTACGGTAATTTACGGAATTTAAACTTTCAACCAATTTTCTCATAATTAGTTCTGAAGCGTTTTTTTTGTTACCTGAAAGAGAACCTGTATCAAAATCGGCAATACAGAGAATCCATTCGTTCTTTTGCGCTTCAGTTTCAATTTCACTTTCATCCATGAACCCTCTTGCAAAAAGAAGCGAACTGCAGGAGAAAGATAAAAATAAAAAAAGGCAAAATTTACTTTTCAAAAATTACCCTCTGCTTTTTTTATTCTGAACTGTCTGCAAAGACTGTACTATTCTTCCATGAATACTTTAAATATTCTTCAATAAAAGGGTCTATATCCCCGTCCATAACAGCCTGAATATTTCCTTTCTCAAACTTTGTTCTGTAATCTTTAACCATTGTATACGGCTGAAACACATACGATCTTATCTGGTTACCCCAAGAAATATCTTTTTTCTCCTGGGAAAATTTTGAATTCTCCTTCTCTTTCTCCTGTCTGTAGTGTTCGTAAAGCCGCGCCTTTAACATGCTCATGGCTGTAGCGCGGTTTTTTATCTGGCTCCGTTCACTCTGACAGGCGACAACAATTCCTGTAGGCAGGTGGGTAAACCGAACCGCGCTGTCGGTCTTGTTCACATGCTGCCCTCCCGCTCCGCCTGAACGGTAGGTATCTACCCGTAAATCCTCAGGTTTTACTTCCACTTCGATTGTGTCGTCAATTACCGGAAAAAGGTATACTGACGCAAAAGACGTATGCCTCCTTGCGTTTGAGTCAAACGGGCTGATCCTTACAAGCCTGTGTATGCCGGATTCGCCTTTCAAATATCCGTAGGCGTAATCCCCTTCTATACGGCAGGTTGCGGATTTAATGCCTCCTTCCGCTTCCTGACGGTCAACTTCTTCAGCGGAGAAACCTTTCTGTTCAGCCCAGCGCAGGTACATCCTGTAAAGCATCTGCGACCAGTCACAGGCTTCCGTGCCGCCCGCTCCCGAATGAACTGTAAGAAAACAGGCGTTTTTATCCATTTCGCCTGCCATAAGTTCAAATATATTCTGTTTGTCAAACCTGGAATTCAGGTTTTTAAGTGATTTTTCTATACCGGAAGCTTCCCTTTCATCATTTGCTTCAACGGCAAGTTCAAAAAGAGCCTGAAGATCCGCCGCTTCATCTCGAAGGAATTTCCACGGCTCATAACGGTTTTTTAAGCCCTTTAAGGAAATCATGGTTTTATCAACCGCCTCCGTGTCATTCCAGAAACCGGGTTCGGCGGTTCTTGCTTCTAATTCCGCAATACGCTGCGCAAAGGAAGCGTCTTCAAAGACGCCCCCATGTTTCATTGATTTTTTTTAGTAAATCGGCAATGGGCGGACCCATCTCTGCTAATAACACAGTAAATTCTCCTGTTATTGTAGATAATAACCCAAAAATATTAAATTTTCAAGGTGATTTTAATGATATGACTGTATCCAATATCCATGATGTACGAAAGAAAATATTCACGCAGATGGTTCTGGCGCAATAAACAAAAACAGGAAATTGATTTAATTCATGAAGCTGACGGCATTCATACAGCTTATGAAATTAAATGGAGTAATAAAAAAAACGTATCATGCCCTTCTGCGTTCTCATCATTGTATCCTGAAATAAAATTCAGCGTAATAACAAAAGAAAATTTCATTGATTTTATTTAGATCACCTGCAATTTCCAAATTTCCGGTAAGAAACCCGCTCTTCAAACGCCATTTTGCCGCGGCGGCTTCCTTCTCCGTCAGGAAGACCAACAGGCAGAACAACGCGAAGATGATACCCCGCAGGAGCGCCAAGGATTTTCAGGGCGGCTTTTTGTTTTCCTTCATCAAAGTACGGGCTGTCGAGCCACACAGAAACATAACCAAGAGCTGTAACTGCAAGCAGCATTTGGGAAGCGGCGGCGGAATAGTCTTCCACTTCAAAATTCCATTCTGATTTTTGCGATGAAATATCGGTAAGGACAGCAATAGCCGCAGGAGCCGTGCGAAGCCCTTCTGTCGGAGAGACATCGCAAAGCGGCTGCAATGCCTCCCTGTCAGGAAGTATTATTAATCTAACGCACTGGCTGTTGGTTCCGGTAGGAGCCGTTAGCCCTGCTTTTGCTATTATTTCAAGATCACTTAATGGTACCGGAGAGGGTAAAAAACGCTCCTTGTGTGAGTACCTTTTTTCTACAGTTTCAAAAAAATCCATATAATATAGTATCAGTAAAATAAAAATAATTCGAGGCTTCATGATTTAAGATTCATAACCATTTCCGTCTTAATTTAACTTTACATATTTATAGTATTCCCTATTCCCTATAAAGAGAAAAACCGTTATTCTTACAATATTATGGACAAACTTATCATCAAGGGCGCACGTGAACATAACCTTAAAAACATCGACCTTGAACTGCCTCGCGACAAGCTTATTGTAATTTCAGGGCTTTCAGGTTCAGGCAAAAGTTCACTTGCATTTGACACTATTTTCGCGGAGGGACAAAGGCGTTATGTAGAAAGCCTTTCCGCCTATGCCCGTCAGTTTTTAGGGCGCATGGACAAACCCGATTTGGATTACATCGAAGGGCTTTCTCCTGCGATTTCAATCGAGCAGAAAACCACGCACCGCAATCCCCGTTCTACTGTCGGAACGGTAACTGAAATTTACGACTACTACCGCCTGCTCTTCGCGAGAATCGGCATACCCCACTGTCCTGTCTGCGGAAAGGAAATCAGGGAACAGCCTGTGGATTTAATCATAGAAACAATTCTTCAATTTAATGATGGCGCAAAAATTCAGCTTTTAGCTCCTGTAATTCGGGGGAAAAAGGGAGAGCATCAAAAAATACTGGAAGACGCACGCAGAGCAGGCTTCGCGCGGGCAAGAGTGGACGGTGTTCCTGTCAGCCTTGATGAAAATATTAAACTTGACAAACAAAAAAAGCACACAATAGAAATTATTGTTGACAGGCTTGTAATCGGAAACGATATAAGATCAAGGTTATCCGAATCTGTAGAAGCCGCCATGCAAACCGCAGACGGACTAATGCTGGTTCTTGTAAACGACAACGGTAAAACAAGCGAGCAGTATTTTTCCCAGAAAAATTCCTGCCCCGACTGCGGAGTTTCAATCCCAGAACTTCAGCCGAGGCTTTTTTCATTTAACAACCCTTTCGGCGCCTGCACAGGGTGTTCAGGGATAGGAACAAAAATGGAATTTGATCCTGACCTTGTAATCCCCGATCGTTCTCTTTCGTATAACGAAGGCGGCGTTATTCCGTACAATCCCGACAGCGCATGGCATTCAAGCCGTTTTAAGGCGCTTGCGAAACATTACGGTTTCAGCCTTGATACTCCGTTCAACAAATTGCCTAAGAAAGTTGTAAACGCGATTCTTTACGGCACAGAAGACGAAGTAAAAGTAAAATATGTAAACCGCGACGGATCCGGGCATTTTCAGTATAACACGCAGTTTCAGGGGATTCTTGAAGAATTAAAGCGCAGGTATCTTGAAACCCAGTCGCAGGGCGTCAAAGACTGGCTTGAAAAATTCATGAGTCATAAACACTGCGAAGACTGCGGCGGCAAAAGGCTCAAGCCCGAAGTGTTAGCTGTAACTGTAGCGAACAAAAATATATGGGAACTTTCGCAGCTTTCAGTAACAGATTCACTTAAATTTTTTGAAAATGTAAAATTCAGCAGCAATGAAAAAAAAATCGCAAATCAGATTTTAAAGGAAATAAACGCGCGTCTCGGATTTATGGCGAACGTAGGGCTTGATTACCTCAGCCTTGAACGAAAAGCTTCGACTCTTTCAGGAGGAGAGGCCCAGAGGATAAGGCTTGCGACGCAGATCGGTTCAAGCCTTGTAGGAGTTCTTTACATTCTGGATGAACCGAGTATCGGGCTTCACCAGAGGGACAACCAGCGTCTTATTGATACTCTCCTTTACCTGCGCGATCTCGGCAATACATTGATTGTTGTGGAACATGACGAACAAACGCTGCGTATTGCCGATCATATCGTGGATTTAGGACCGGGAGCCGGCGTTCACGGCGGAAAAGTCGTAGCTCAGGGGAAACCTGAAGAAATAATGAAGGTGAAAGAAAGCCTTACAGGTCAGTATTTATCAGGCGCGATTAAAATGGCAGTTCCGAAACAGCGCCGCAAGGGAAGCGGTTTGAGTTTAAAATTAAAGGGAGTAAGCGAGCATAATTTAAAAAATATTAATGCAGAAATCCCTCTTGGAATTTTTACCTGCATTACTGGCGTATCAGGTTCCGGAAAATCAACTCTTCTTTCTGATGTTCTTTATCCCGCTCTTGCAAATAAAATATACGGCTCCAATCATGCGGAAGGCGCGTATAAAAAACTGGATGGAAGCGAACACATAGACAAGGTTATCGACATCGATCAAAGCCCGATAGGAAGAACTCCGCGTTCAAATCCGATAACCTATGTCGAAGGATTTACGGCGATAAGGGATCTTTTTTCCAATCTGCCTGAAGCGAAGATGAAAGGTTATAAACCGGGGCGTTTTTCATTTAATGTCAAAGGCGGACGGTGTGAAAATTGCGAAGGAGACGGAACGATTAAGATAGAGATGAACTTCCTTCCCGATGTTTACATTACCTGCGACGTCTGCCACGGAAAGAGATTTAACAGGGAAACGCTGGAAATCCGCTATAAAGGCAAAAATATAGCGGAAATTCTGGACATGACCATTGAAGAAGCGTCTGTTTTTTTCGCTCCTATCCCGCAAATTGCGCGAAAGATGCAGACTCTTCTCTCTGTGGGCTTAGGCTATGTGAAACTGGGTCAGTCCGCGCTGACCCTGTCAGGCGGAGAGGCTCAGAGGGTCAAACTTGCCCTGGAACTGTCAAAACGCTCTACAGGCAGAACCTTATATATACTTGACGAGCCTACAACAGGTCTTCATTTTGCCGATGTAAAACAGCTTATGGACGTGATTCAAAGGCTGGCAGATCAGGGAAATACAGTTATAATGATAGAACATAACCTTGATGTATTATTGCAGGCAGATCACATAATCGATCTTGGACCTGAAGGCGGCGATAAGGGCGGTCAGGTAATTGCAACAGGTACGCCGGAACAAATCGCAAAATGCAAAGGGTCGTACACAGGGTTTTATATCGAAGATATGTTAAAAAGAGGATCGAAAAAAACCGGAAAAAAATGAGAAAAGTAATACGCGGTTTCGTTTTCTTTTTGTTTTTTCTATTAATCGTTTCTTTATCCGCGCAGGAAAATGACACATGGTATGACGCTTCCGTAGATTTTGAAAATTTATACGAAACTGAAGATGATACAGTAAAAGACGCGGAACAAATAACGGAAGAAGATCAAACAGCGGAAAAAAAATCATCTGCCGAAGAAACCGTATTATCGCCTGAAATGAGACGCATCGAAATGGAGATAAAAACATCTACCATTCCTGAACTTGCCGCATGGTGCCGCTCTCTGGGTCTTTCTGAAAGCGGCACAAGAATAGAACTTTCAAGACGCTTAAGACAGTATTATGAACTGCCGGAACCCAGATTAACAGCAAATGAAAACAGAAAAATAATAACAATTGAATCGGCTCAAAGTTCTGAATATTTTAAAATAGACGTAACAGACGAGGAATATGCGCGTCTGAAAGGCAATGTATCCCTTAGCCTTGTTGACAATAATACGACACACAGGATAAACGCGCAGGAAATACTTTTTAACCGCACAAGAAATGTTCTTACCGCAAGAGGAGAAGTGTTTTACGAACAGGACAAGGGCGGCACAATTGAAACATTCCGCGGGGAAAACATTACAGTTGACCTTGACGACTGGTCAAGCGTTTTTCTTGACGGAGATTCAGAGAGGAAACTTGAATCTGAAGGAAGCGCATACCGTTTTTCGGGAACTGTCATTTCACGCACCAGTGAAGACGCAACAATTCTCAACAAGGCTACAATAACCAATGCGCATAACGAAGAAGCTCTATGGTCAATAAACGCGTCAAAAATATGGCTTCTTCCTGGATCTGATTTTGCGATTTTCAACGGGATTCTTAAAGTCGGTGAAATTCCGTTATTCTATATTCCGTTTTTTTATTATCCGGCGGATGAAATGATCTTCCGTCCCGTTATTGGATACCGTTCAAGAGAGGGAGGTTTTGTTCAGACTACAACATATTTATTGGGAAGACCGAAAGCGGATGAAGCCGACTCAAGTTCAATTTCAAGAATTCTCGGAGCTTCCAACGACATGGAAAAAGAACGGCAAGGATTATTCCTGCGCAGCACGGGAAAAAAGATTGTAGACCTTGATACTATAAGCCTGAAAGCGCTGATTGATCACTATGCCAATCTGGGCACATATTTTGGCGTTGATTTTTATCTTCCAAGAACCGGTATCCTAAATCCTTCGACTTTTTCCGCCGGTTTGGGAATAACAAGAACCATTTCGCTTACAGGAATGGGTTACACTCCTTTCGCTCCTGATTACGACGGAACTTCAGACTGGAATCATTCCAATTTTTTATCCGCTTCTGTTCCTTTTCGCTACAGAATGCTTATTCAAGGTTCTGTCAGCACTCCCATAATACCAATGATGGGAGGTCTTTCATGGAATCTCCCGTATTATTCAGATCCTTACGCAGACAGGGATTTTCTGAACCGCTCTGAAACAATGGACTGGTTCGGCATGATGCAGCAGAGCGCTGAAGAAGAAACAACTACGGACAATGAAATCGGTTCATATCAATGGCACATAAACGGATATTTAAATCCGCCTTTGCGTTCTCTGGATCCCTATATTTCAAGATTATCAATTTCAAATTTATCAACAACAATGACATTTAAAACAATCAGGGATGACGTCATCTTCCTTAATAACAGGGAAGCTCCGGGACGTTTTTTTTATGCTCCTGATAAATATACCTTTTACAGTTTTTCAGGTTCTGTCTCGGGAACCCCGGTTTCCATTGGAGGAGAAAACCGAAATACTGCCGATTTAAATCCCCCTGAAATTGAAGATCCTTTCGGCGGTATAGGCAAGCCCGTTTCTCCCTGGATTAATGAAATCAATGAGCAGAATACTGACGAGCCGTTATCTGAAAATAAGCTTGTCCCTCCCGCTTTAAATCAGCGTTTCGATCTGCCCGGCATCGGGAATGTAGGTTTTTCCGTTGATTATCAGCTGTCCCCGACAGGTACATCCGAACTTCAATTCATGAACGGAAGCTGGAAAACATACGAACAGGTAGACTGGAGCAGTTCACAGTCAATTCTCTCAAGTTTCGCGGGCAATAGCAGCATTAACTTCCGCTTAAATCAATCAAGGGGACTGTTTACCAATGTCGTTACATTATCAGGCAGCGGAACATGGCGGGATTATACTTTTTTGAATGAGGAAGCCGATATATTTCTGGACAACACGGGAGAAGTAAATGAAAATCTTGTAACAGAATACCGCAGACAGCAGTACAGACAGACAAACTATTCCACTTCCTATGCGAATAACACAACAGTGCGTCCGTTTTACAGGGATCCTGTTTTCAGCCAGACAAATTTACAGTATAACTTCAGAGGTACGCTTGTAAGATCCAAAAGATACACGGACGGTCCCGGTCCTGAACTGACGCCGCAATTGGGCGCATGGGTAAAAGAGCAGACAAAAGACGGTGAATTTTTTCCGGGACTAAACACCCACAGATTTTCATCAAACATTGCGGCTAACATAATGGATAAACTTCAGAGTGTTTCGATTGGTTTTGAACTGCCTCCCCTTGATCCTCTTATATCATTAAATTCGGTTATCAGATTTTGGATTTCCGAAACCAGAATGGACTTCCGCATGAGAAAACCTGAAGAAAGCGAAGAATGGAAATATGAACCGTTTCACTTTACGGAAGTTTTAAGGTTTTCAAACTTCAGCTCTTTTACTTTTTATTTAATACTGACCCCTGAAGAAAACAATGAAATTACAACTATTACTTCTTCCCTTGCATTATGGAACTTCAGAGCGTCTTTAAAGGCGTTAAAAGTGCAAAGGGCAGAATTTATTCCCGACAATCCCGTTAATCCGTCCCTTGGCGGAAAATGGGAATCGTTTGGAGATCCTGATCTGCGCATTAACGAACTTGTATTCGGATACAAACGGGACTTAACAAACAGAAACATTATCAGAAACCGCATGAATTTTTCCCTTAATGTGGATTCGGCTCTTACCTTTAATACCCTGCAGTATACAAATTCAAACTTCCAGTTTCAAATGGGATTAAATTTCCGTATAATAGGTTTTATGGACATAAGGCTTGCAGCGACATCGGAAAACGCAGTTGTATGGCGTTATTTTAAAGGTTTACCCGTAATGGGAAAAATGACGGAAATGTATATAGACGGTCCCCAAAATAACCTGTTTGTCGATTTAATGGACTCGTTCAATTTTTTTAATGAATCAAAAAGATTAAGATCGGGATTCAAGATGAAAAGGTTTGATCTCAGCATAATCCATTATCTGGGAGACTGGAGAGCGGAATTTGGCGTTACAATGTATCCTTACATGAATACGGCGAATATTATCCCAAGATATGAGGTAACTTCAGATATTTCATTTATTGTTCAATGGAGACCTATCACCGAAATAAAAACAAATGTCCAGTACAAGGGAGAACAGGACAGATGGATAAGGAATTAACGGCTTTTTCAGAAACTAACCGATTTTGGAAAAAAGCCCACGCTTGACTGATTGATCCATACGGATATAAAATTAACAGAGGTTTAATTGGAGGAAGGATTAACAATAGCTTTTGACAACAAAGAATTGCTTTCAGGGATTTGCGGCGCAAATGACGGAAATCTAAGAATAATTGAAGGTTCTCTTGGCGGGTATATTACAGCAAGAGGAAATGAAATTCATTTTGAAAGCCGGAATGAAGCCGGAGTCAGACGCTTCAGGACAATAATTGACAACCTTATTTCAACGGTAAATGAAGGAGAAGAACCGTCTCCTGAGTATATCCGCGCCCTCACGGAAGAATTTTCCTGCGATGCCTCTCAGGAAACAGGGCTTGATTCCATGATTCAAATTCCTCATGGTCTCCGCAAAGTTTATCCCCGTACCAAAAATCAGGCTTCTTACATTAAAGCGATGAAGGAAAATGAAATTTGTTTTTGCATAGGTCCTGCCGGAACTGGTAAAACATATCTTGCCATCGCTTACGCGCTTCAAATGCTTCTTTCCAAAAAAATGAGAAAACTTGTCCTTACACGCCCTGTTGTTGAAGCGGGCGAGAACCTGGGTTTCCTTCCTGGGGACCTTGCCCAGAAAATAGATCCGTACCTGAAACCTCTTCACGACGCGATGGAATCCCTTGTTCCGCATGATGTGATTCACAGAATGGAGGAAACAAGATCAATTGAAATCGCGCCTCTTGCGTATATGAGAGGGCGCAGTCTGAATGACTGCATGGTAATTCTGGACGAAGCCCAGAATACTACAAAGGAACAGATGAAGATGTTTCTGACAAGAATCGGAAACGGCGCAAGAGCAATTATCACAGGCGACACAACTCAAATTGACCTTCAGCGGAAAACAGATTCTGGGCTTCTTCATGCTCTGGAAATTTTAAGAGAGATTGAAGGTTTAAATTTCTCGTTTTTGCACACAGGCGACGTAGCGCGCAATCCGCTGATAAAAAAAATAATACAGGCATATAATGAAAACAAAGCCTAAAAAATTTTCGTTAATTATAAAAGATGGCGTAATTCCTTTATTGCGCCGCCTGCGCAGGGGTCCTATTCTTTTCAGTTTTGCGTTATGCGTTATCGCCGCATTTGTAATTATTACAAACGGAGCGAACAGCCGTCTTGCGGACATCCGCTCCGTTGTAGGGCATATATTTCTTGTTCTGCTTATTTTTACGTTATATATAATTTTACAGGGACGGATTATTCAGGGCAGGAAATTCAATAACAGCGAAAAATACCTGCTGGCTTCGATTGCGGGCATATATATTATAGGATCGGTTTTAATAAAAAGTCTTTCGCCTGGTTTTAATGATTTTCCGGTAGCGCTTGCAGTTCCCACCGCTCTTTTTGTAATGATACTCGCCGTTTTTTTCGGAAAAAGGCTTGCAATGATAATGTCTATAGCTCTGCCTTTGGGAGCGTTTTTTTCAGGGGCTTTTGATTCTTATTCATACATAATAGCGCTTGTATCGGGAATAACCGCATCTACATTGCTTCATAATGCCAATAACAGGATGAGCCTTATTAAATCAGGTCTTATTATAGCGGCAGCCAACTCCTTTGCGGTTATTGTTGTTTTGCTTATGCGGGAAGCTCACTTAATAGACTACCCCGCAATGCTTTTCTGGGCGATATTAAACGGCATAATTTGTGGCATGCTCACCCTTGGTTTTCTGCCGCCACTTGAACACGCGCTGAACGCGGTTACATCTTTCAGGCTTATGGAACTTTCGGATCTTAACGCTCCTGTATTACGAAAACTTTTTACGACAGCGCCTGGAACCTACAGCCACTCGCTTATGGTCGCGAACCTCGCAGAGCAGGCATGCCAGGACATAGGAGCCAATGCTCTTCTTGCCCGTGTCGGCTCATATTATCATGACATAGGGAAGATGGATAATCCTGATTATTTTGTGGAAAACCAGACAGATCACAACAGGCATGACGAACTGGCTCCGCGTCTTTCGGCGACAATCATACGCAGCCATGTAAAACTTGGAGTTGAAAAAGCGTACAGCCTCGGTCTTCCGCGGGATGTTATTTCAATTATCGCCGAACACCACGGGAATTCGGTTATCTCGTGGTTCTACAATAAAGCCTCAGAGCAGGAAGAACTTGTAAACACGGAAGATTTTTCCTATCCCGGTGTTCCTCCGTATTCACAGGAATCGGCAGTTGTGATGCTTGCAGATGTTTCAGAAGCCGCAGTGCGGACTCTTGACAAGCCAAATGCTGTAAAAATCGAAAAGTTCATCCAGCAGCTTTTTGAGTCAAAAGTAGAGCATGGACAGCTTGAAAATTCCGATTTATCGTTCAGGGACCTTGAAACAATAAAAAAAGCTTTTGTAAAGGTGCTTGCAGGTTATTATCATTCCAGAATTGAATATCCCAAGCAAAAAGAGGAAACATGAACCTTGGGTTAAGTTTTTGATGATGAACAATGTAATAATCAATTCAAGAGAAGTAATCATGCCTTCATGGAGCGGCTCTTTAAGACGCTTTGCCTTGAAAGTGCTGGATGAACTTAAGCGTGAGAATTGGGAGCTTTCCATACTGCTTTGCGGCGATAAAACAATAACTGAGCTTAATTCCCAATACAGAAAAAAATGCGAACCTACGGATGTGCTTTCATTCAATCAGGGTACTGAAATAAAGGACGGAGAAAGAACAATTTACCTGCCCGGTGATATAGTGATTTCCCTTGATACCCTCCGCGAAAACGCAGAGTATTTTAAAATACAGGAAGATGAGGAGTTACGCAGACTTGCAATTCATGGTATCCTGCATTTAAACGGAATGGATCATGAAACCAATGATGAAAAAGAACCCATGCTTGATTTACAGGAGAAAATCCTTAACAAGCTTAAAAACGAACATATATTCCCAATATAAATGAAAACGGAGAAAGAAAGTGAAAACCCCCTTTCAGCTTAACTCACGGACAATAAAAGACCTGGAAGAAGATCAGCAGCAGATGATTCGCGGCATAGTTGAATTATCAGGAACAACAGCCAAGGAAGTAATGGTTCCAAGAACCGACACGGTTTTTCTTTCAGCCAATGCTTCAAGAGAAGAACTTCTTGCCTGTATCTGCGAAAGCGAACATTCCCGCTTTCCGGTGTATCAGGACACTGTGGATCATGTTATCGGCATCCTGCATGTTAAGGATGTTTTAAAAGCGCTCGTTGAAAATAAACCTTTAGATATCCACCAGCATGTAAGAAAGCCCATCTTTGTTCCTGTTTCCAAGCATATCGACGATCTTTTGCGCGAACTGCGCCGGAAAAAAGTGCATATCGCAGTAGTAGTGGACGAATACGGCGGAGTATCGGGAATTGTCTCTATGGAAGACATTATCGAAGAAATTATAGGCGACATTCAGGATGAATTTGATCATGAAACCGAAGATGTAGTGGAACTTGAAGAAGGTGTATGGATGTGCGACGCAAGGGTAAATCTTGAATTCCTTGCGGAAGAAACCGGATTGCTTCTTCCCTTTGACAATTTTGATACTCTCGGCGGTTTTGTTTTTGATCTCTTTGGCAAAATTCCCGTTAAGAACGAAATAATTAACTATAAAGACTATGACTTTATTATTCAGGAAATGGATGGTCACAAGATCAATTCGATAAAAATAGTAACACATAAAAAGGATTAATTGTTCTACTAGTGGGGGGAGGGACATTGTTTTTTACCGCAAACAGCCTTAATAAAAAATTTCAAACAACAGGTTCGTTCAGTTTTCGGTTAATAATCATGGTATTTATCATGCTGCAAGTCTCCGTGGATATGGCATCTCAAACGCAGAATTCCGCCGCGGTACAATATGAACGCGGCAGGTTTTACATGGCGGATGAAAACTGGTATTCGGCAATAGAATCTTTCCTTGAATGTTTAAGGATTAATTCCGCCCATGCAGAAGCGACAGCGGCTTTAGCCGAATGTTATTATGAACTTTCGGAATTTGACGAAGCGCTTATCTGGGTAAGAAGGGCAAGACAGCTTGCGCGTACAAATATGTCGATTGCGAATCTGGAAGTTTTTACACTGATTGCGCTAGGGCATCTTGACGCGGCATCAGCTCTTGTCTCAGAAATTCTTGCAAGGGAACCCTACAACAGGGAAGCGTTGTTCGCGGCAGGCGAACTTGATATCGCAAGGAATAGACCCTCAGAGGCTTTACTGCGTTACCGTGAAGCTGTACGCCGTTTCCCGGATGATCGCAGGCTCCTTGTATCGTTAGCTCTTGTTTCGCTTTCAATGGGAGACGGAGAAGCAGCTCTTACCCATATTAACAACGCTCTTAGACAGCATCCCGACGATTACAGGGTTTTCTATTACGCATCTTATATCTATGCGCAGAATAACAGGATCGCGGACGCAATCCGCAACGCGGACAGGGCTTTGTTTTTCAAGCCGGATCACGCGCCTTCCCTGTCTTTATTGGCGTCCCTCCGCTACCGTAATACAGAGTATGAAGAAGCATCCCGGCTTTGCGATATCCTTTTATCAAGATCAAGAGAAGACATGAGCGCATGGTATTTAAAGGGTTTATCGTTAATAAGGCTTGGACGGCAGAACGAAGCGCTGACTGTTCTTTCCACAGCCATAACAATTAATGAGGAAGACGAATTTATCCGCGCGATTCTGGAAGATACAATTATCTCGTCAACATCTCTTGAAGACCCGCGCCGCGCAAGATGGGCTTCATGGCATTTTAACAGAGCAAGGGATTTCCGCACGAGAAACATGATCGAACAATCCATTTTCCAGTACAGACGCGGATTAAGGCTTAACCCTTTCGCTCAGGATCGCCGCGAGTATGCGGAACTGTTAAGACTTCGGGGATACCCTGCGCGTTTCCTTGAAGAGCTGCGTTTCATGCAGGATCTTGGAATGGCTGACCGCAGCATGAATGACGCTGTTGAAACTTACAGCGCCCTTTTATCAAATGCCGTTTTCAGACAATGGCAGGTAAATCCGGTTGAACTTATGGAACGTCACTGGAAAGTCGCTGTCTTTTCGCTGACAGGTCAATCCAGTTTTTTTCATGCGGATGCAGGTCCTGTGGCGGCGTCTGTCATAACCGAATTATTGGTACACAACCGCAATATAATGCCTCTGAATCTTGAAATTCGTCAGGCTTCTTTTTCCCAGGCTTTCAGACAGGCAAGGGAAGCAGGCGCTGATTATTTTATGCTTGTTTCCGTAACGGAGAATGAACGTGATATTTCGATAAAGGGAGAACTTTTTACAGGCAGAACAGGAACGCAGGCGGGAACTTTTTATACTTACAGAACGGGATCAGGAAGACTAAGAAGCGCGTCAATGGGAATAATAGACCAACTGTCAAACGCAATGCCGCAAAGGGGCAGACTGCTTATTAGAAGACAGGGAGAAGCGCTTATCAATAAGGGAAGAGCCGACGGCGTAATGACAGGGGCGGTTTTCGATGTGGTCAAAAAAGACCGTCCGCAGATTGCCAATGAAGGTATCGCTCTTGTTTATAATCCTGATGAACTTGTAGGAAAACTTACAATCACCCACGCAGATGAAGAAATAGCTGTCGGCACTCTTGAGAGAAACGGTTTTTTCGATCGTATTGAGCCGGGAGATGAAGTAATACTAAAGACGGATAGACCTGAAAGAGCTTCTCCTGAAACTGCGGCAAATCCCGAGTTACGCGCTCTGCTTCGAACCCTGCGTTAATGAACCATTGCCGCAAGTACAGCGTCAATCCAGCTGTTTGCCTCAACCGGATGCGAGTATCTGAAAGAAAGAAATTCCCATAACGCTTCCCTGTAGCTTCCGGTAAAGTACAGAGTCTGGGCGAGATAAAAACGTCCGCGCGCCTGCACCTCAGGCGATCTCGGCACAGACAGATATTGCTGTAAATAAGTGAGTGATTTTTCCCAATCGTATTTACGGAAATATTCCGTAACTATATGAACAAGAGCCGATTCCTCCCCGCCTGCCGGAGACTGCATATCTACGGAAAAAACACGCGGCTTTTTTAATTCAAGCGGAGCCTTATGCGGCAGCCGGGAATTTTTAAGAAGAACTATAGCTTCTGCGCTTAATGGATTAGGCTGTGAAACATCCGATAAAAAACCATCAGGCGCATTGCCGGAACCTGACATAAAAGGCAGAGGTATCGGGCGGAAAAAACGCTCCGTCAATTCATCGTCAAAAATAACAACTTCCGCGATTGTTGTGTTTATTCCTGGCTTTATTGAAATATTGCCGCTTGTGATTTCATCTTCATAAATAACCGCATAATACCAGTAACCGGAAACCGGACGATCTATAAATGAATTTCTAAACCCTGACTGTACAATAACAGCGTTTAGCAGATCCTGAGGCTGCGTTACAGGCTGCATGCTCCTGTAAAGAACTGCGTTTTTTTGCGGATTTAAGGAATTATACCTGATAATAACCCTCTCCCCGTCCCGCCTTGCTGTCATGTTAAAAATATTCTGAGGCTCTGATGCAATAATAACAGGCGGATTTTCTACAACAGGCGATTGAGGATTGGCAAGGTTAACAAAAACGCTGTTAATCCTGGGAATGACAATGTCATAACGCCGCCCTGATGTATCGCTCGCGGCGATAAAGTAGTAAAGATTATCCATACCATCGGTGTCATCAATGTAATACTGCGCTCCGTATCTTACAATTACAGGTCTGATATTCGCGGGAACAGAACCTGTAAAAGGGCGGGCTGACCTGAAAATAAAGACAGGTCCCCTTACATCGGGGGAATCTGTCCATGTAAGCCTTATAAGGTTATTTCTGGATTCAACCCTTATCTGCGAAACATTCGGAGTAAAATCATTAAATCTTTGGTTCGCGCTCTGAGCGGAGAGACTCATTAAAGAAACAAAAAAGAGAACAAAAATTGCCGGAAAACGCCCTTTTTCCATCTAATAATAATTTTAATTAATAAATCAGCAAAAATCCATAAAATCGAAGCATATAGTCGTATTATGATTCGTGATTTTCCTCATTTTTATATTGAAGCTGGTATAATTTAGCGTAAAGTCCGCCTCTTGAAATAAGTTCCTCGTGACTTCCCTTCTCCGCAAGGCGTCCGCCTGAAAGTACCATGATTTTATCCGCGTTTTTAATTGTGGAAAGCCTGTGGGCAATAACAAAAGAAGTTCGTTCTGCAAGAACTTTTTTCATCCCGACTTGAATCAGATGTTCCGTTTCCGTATCTATGGAACTTGTCGCTTCATCAAGAATAACAACACAAGGGTTATGGGCTATAACACGCGCAAAACTTATAAGCTGCCTCTGCCCCGTAGAAATATTCGCAGCTCTTTCGGAAAGACGGGTGTTATAACCCTCAGGCAGACGGGAAATAAACTCATGCGCGTGAACCGCTTTTGCGGCTTCTATTATTTTTTCCTGAGGCAGTTGTAAACCGAGACTGATATTTTCCTCTATAGTACCTGAAAAAAGGTTTACATCCTGCATGACTGGCATTATACAGCGGCGAAGCTGCGCAAGAGGGATGTCTTTTACAGGTATGCCGTCAAGGCGTATTTCTCCTGAATCTATATCCCAAAGACGCGCCAGTATATTTATAATTGTAGTTTTTCCGGCGCCTGTATAACCTACGATTGCCGCCATCTCTCCTTTCTTTACGGAGAACGTAAGACCTTTTAACACTTTTTCGCCTTCTTTATAAGCGAAATGAACATTGTCAAATTCAACGTGTCCCAGAGATTCATTTATTTCCGTTTTCCCTGCGTCAGGAATATGCTCGTTTGTATCCATCAGCATGAAAACTTTTTCCCCGCCCGCCATCGCCGATTGAAGCATCGTGTATTTTTCCGCGATATCTGTTACAGGATGGAAGAACATTTGAACAAGGCTTATAAATGCAATAAGTACGCCGAGCGAAATTGACAGCGAAAGAATCATTTTGCTTCCCGCAACAATTACTACAGCCATTGTCAGCGTAGAAAACCATTCAACCATCGGTCTGAATGTGGCGAACACATACATTTCCTTCAGGTTGGCATTCATAAGTTCCTGATTGCTTTCACTGAATTCCTTTATACTTTTTTTCTCCTGCCTGAAAAGCTGCACAACCTGCATTCCGGCAAGCCGCTCCGCAAGGTAGGCAAAAACCTTCGATGAAGCTGTCCTTTGCCTTCTGAACGCATCCCGCGCTTTTATCCGGCTAATTAAAGTTACAGCGAGTACAGGCGGCAGGGTTAAAAGAACCAAACCTGCCATTTGCACGGAGAGTACGAACATGGCTGCAATGGTTCCTGCCATTATCGCAAAATCTTTCAAAAAAGCAACAAGGACAGTGGTAAAGAATTCATCCATTGTCTGAACATCGCCTGTTAACCGCGTAACAATCCTGCCTACAGGATGACGCGAAAGATACGCTGTGGACTGAGAAATGGTTTTTTTGAATAATCCAAGCCGCATATCCTTCATTACAGCCTGGGTTATAAGATTTGACGTCCATGTCTGAATAAATGTAAAAACAAAAACAAATATCAGCAGAACTAAATACAAAATACCGCCCTGCGCAAGAAAAGAATTATTTTTTGCAAGTATCGCGTCATCAATAATCCGCTGCAGCAGTAAAGGAACAGCAATCTCTCCAAGCGTCGAAATTACAAGAGAAGCGATGGTTATGGAAACCAATACCCTGTACGGTTTAAGATACGAAAGAATGCGCATAACGATACGGCGGTCATATTCTTTTGTTATATCATCCGTATCAAAATAAGTATCAGCCATTTTCATTCCTTTCCAGCATCTGAAAAGCCGCCGTACGGCTGTAAAATCCGCCTGCGGAAACAAGATCGGAAGGAGATCCGTATTCGATCATTTTTCCGTTATCCAAAACCGCTATTTTATCCGAGTATTTAAGCGTAGATACCCGATGCGAGATTATAATCGTTGTGCGTCCTTTTCTTTCTTTTCTTAAGTTTTCAAGGATTTTTAGTTCCGTCTCATTATCCACCGCGGAAAACGAATCATCCAGAACTAAAAATTCGCTGTCAATGACAACAGCTCTGGCTATCGCTGTACGCTGTTTTTGCCCTCCTGAAAGAGTTAAGCCCCTCTCCCCGATTAAAGTATCCTTTCCGCTCTGAAAGAGGGATAAGTCTTTATTAAGGGAAGCGAAATCAATCGCATTCAAACAGACGTTTTTATCGCTGCCTTCATAACCGTAAGAAATATTGTTCGCAATAGTGTCGGAGAAAAGATAACTGTCCTGCGGGCTTACCGCAAAAAGTTTACGCAATCCTTCAATCTGCCAGCTTCGGACATCAAGACCGAAAACGCACACAGTTCCTGAAGGAGGATCTACCATCCGCATAAATGTTTTTACAAGGGTGGATTTCCCAGATCCCGTTTTTCCCATGACACCTAACCACTGTCCGCGCTCAAGCCTTAGATTTATCCCTTTGAGCGCGTATCTTGATCCTTCTTCTTTCTGATCATAGGAAAAATCAAGGTTTAAAATCTCAATCGCGGGAACATTAGCAGGAATTTTATCGGATTCTCCGCTGCAAACTGTTCCCTCTCCGTTTCTGATCGAAGGGATGGTTTTTAAAATTTCGTTCACTCTGCCAAGCGCCACAGCTCCCCTTTGAATCATGTTCACCATAAAACCCGCTCCCGCAAGAGGCCAGATCAGCATACCGAGATAGCGGAACATCGCAACAAGGCTTCCAGGGGTCATTAATCCGTTTATAACGCGAATCCCTCCGACTACAAGCATAATAAGGACTGTAAGCCCTGAAAGAAAATGGATAAAGGGAAAGAAAAAACCGAAAAGGCGCACAAGTTCCATGTTCGCTTTGCGGTAGTCGTCATTTGAATCTGCGAACTTATCAATAAACCACCATTCTTTGACAAATGACTTTATCACGCTTATCCCTGCAAAGGCTTCCTGCACATTATCGCTTAACCTTGAGTAAGATTCGTGCGCTGTGCGGAATCTTCTGCCTATCATGCTGCCGAAAACAAGGATCAGGACTGTAACAACAGGCAGCGGAATTACGGCATACATCGCCGACTTGGCATCCTGCACAAAAATAATGATAAGAATCGCGCTTGCCATAAAAACAAAATCAAAAAAAGCGACAATGCCCATGCCGATTGCCATGCGCACTGCGTGAAGATCGTTTATGGAACGCGCCATAAGATCTCCTATTTTATTTTTTTGATAAAAATCCCATGACAGTTTTTGCAGATGGCTGAAAAGGTCTTCGCGGAGCTGGGCTTCTATCCGTCTTGATGATCCGTTTATGAAATAACGCCAGAAAAAACGCCCGACAGATATAACTGCCGTTATTAAAACCATTAACAGGGAAATAAAAATAATATCTTTCCACCTGAAATCGCCTGAACCTATCATATCGATTGCAGTCTTGAGAAACTGCGGTATGATTATCTGAGCCGCGTCAACAATTATTAAACAGACAATTCCAAGAGCATAACTTTTGCGGTAACGCGACAGATATGGAAAAAGAGCTTTGTACTCTTTAAGATTCAAATGTTTAGCAGATTTTCTCATGCTCTTTTTTTGGCTTCTTCCTGCTTTTTTGTATCTGTATCCATTTTTGTTTTCCAGATAGCCAGTTTTTTCTTTATTTCTTCGGCTTCTTCGCTTTCAGACAGTACAATATGTATCCGCCTTAACGCGGCAAGAAAATTAATCCCTGTCTTGAAATCAAGCATCTGCTGCGTGGACAGCTCGTATTTATCGCGGTAACGGGATGCGGAACGTGAAAGAAGTTCCTTGATCAGGCGAAGATGATAAACGGTCGATTCATAATACGGTGATTCTGGGCTTTTATTTGAAATAGCGTTGCGAAAGTCCATTATATTTTTTGCCGTGGCGGCAAAACGACCTTCCAGCTCGACAAATGTCCATCTCCATTTTGAGTTGTCTCCGTACGCCTGTTCCAGTAAATCTATGGAAAACCCCATCTTTCTTACCAGAAGATAGCGCTGGTTTGCATCAAACGCTTCAATTGCAGCTAACTTTTCTTCATAATCGGAAAACGGTGCGTCTATTGAATTGCTCACAAGTTCTTCAAGATATATAACAGCCTTGTAAAGCGATTTTCTTGCGTCATTTAAAGCTTCTTCGTTTTTAACTTTTAACACTGCCTGCGATACGCCGTTAACTGCAATGTAATTTGAAGCCAGATTAAGCATTTCATCTACAAGGACAAGTTTTCTAAGAGGAGCTTCAGGTTTGTCAGCCCTTGTTTCCATGAGGAGATCTTTTTCGGTTTTTAACAGATTTTTTGCCGCAGACACATAGTTTTTCACCTTCTCACTATATACGTGTCTGTCGCTGTCGGAAATTTTCGCCATTAAAAGCTCCGTTCTTTGAAAGAAATGTCTTTAATCTTCGCCTTTCAGGCTTGATTCCGGCTAGTGTCACCATATTTTAACATCAGATCATCGGCATGAGCAAGCGCGGCATCTCCTGCGTCTCCCGCAAGCATTCTCGCAATTTCCTTTCTGCGCCCCTCAGCGCTCAAAGGACCAATCCCAGTATACGTCCTGCCTCCTTCTGTTCTTTTCTCCACCTTAAAATGATTATCGGCTCTAACGGCAATGCTCGCTAGATGTGTTACGCAAAAAATTTGAAGAATTTTACCTATTTGCGCAAGATATTCACTGACTTTAAGAGCTACTTCTCCTCCAATTCCCGTATCTATTTCATCAAAAACCAGTGTTTCAACTCCCGGAGATTCATTCAATCCGCTTTTTGGACGCGCTTCAGACAAAAGCGCGGTTTTTATCGCCAGCATTACTCTTGAAAGCTCTCCTCCTGAAGCTATGCGCGCAAGGTCTTTTAACGGCTCGCCTTTATTCGCTGAAATTAAAAATTCAATTTCTTCCGCGCCCCAAAGACCAAGTGATTTAAAAGGAGACGGAGAAGAAGCGCTTCCGGCTGAGGAAATCTGCTCTTTTGGAATAATATTCACCTGAAAACAGGCTCCCGGCATTCCAAGATGTTTTAATATGCCGGAAATGGAATCTCCAAGATTTTCCGCCGCAGCTGTGCGTTTTTTACGCAGGACTTGCGCCTTTGCTACAATGTCTTTTTCCATTGCCGAAATTTGCGATTTAAGTTTTTCCCTGTTTTCTTCGGCGCCGCAAAGAGCTTCTATCTCAGCTTCCGCTTCTGTTTTATACGAAAGAATCGCATCTTCTTCAGTCCCTTGATTTTCCGTATTTTTGGCGTACTTCTTTTTCAGTTTGTGAAGAAGCGAAATACGTTCATTTACTTCTTCAAGACGGGCGGGATCAAATGTCAGATTTTCTTTATATACGCGGAAATCATCCGCGATATCTTCGGCTTCATAAAATAAAGTTTCAAACCTTCTGTAAATTTCCCCCAGCGAAGAATCAACGGAAGACGCGCTGTCTAGAGCGCCTTTTATGCGGCGGGACTGGCTTAATACGGAATGTTCTCCTTCAACAAAACAGCCGGCGGCAGTATGAATATAATTTGCAAGTTTTTCAAAACTTTCAAGTTTCTGCGCTTCATTTTCAAGTTCGCGGATTTCACCTGCGTGAATCTTCGCCCTTGTTATCTCTTCCACGGTATAGGTAAGAAGATCAATTCTTTCCTGTCTTTCGCGGTCGCTTTTAAGTGAGCTTTCGAGGGTTTTTCTTTTTTCAGTCAATTCCAGAAATATTTTTGAAAATTCACGCACTTCATTTTCTATTCCGGCATAACGATCCAGATAACGGCGGTGATTTTCTTTTTTAAGAAGGGACTCATGATTATGCTGCCCGTGCAAGTCAAATAAAAGTCCCATAAATTCGGTTAAATCCTGCCTTGTCACAGGGACATTTTGAATATAAATGGAACCTCTTCCTGTTGTTTTTATGCTCCTTCTGACAATTATAGCGTCTTCTTCGCATTCTATATCGCGCGTTTTAAGCCACTCTGTAACTTCACTGTTGCCGTCTTTCACGGAAACAAGCGCCGATACGCTGGCTTCATCGCAGCCTGTGCGAATAACATCAACATCTGTCTTTGCACCCAATAAAAAACTTAAAGACCCAACAATGATCGATTTTCCCGCTCCTGTTTCGCCTGATAAAACATTAAATCCGGGACGGAAAGAAAGCGTAACAGAATCAATCAGCGCGTAATTTCTGATTGAAAGCTCTTCAAGCATGAACGCCCCCAGACCAGAAAAGTTTATTTCTTAAAGCTGAATAATACGCGCTTTTTCCGGCAAAAAGCAGCAATACAGGATCGGGTGCCTGTTTTATTATTAACTTGTCGGTACATTTAAGGGTAAAAGGATCCTGCCCGTCAATTGTCAATAATACATCCGTTCTCTGCCCTTCCGCTACGGTCACTTTGATTGTCTGACGTGATGTAAGCACAAAGGGTCTATTGGCAAGCGTAAATGGGCAGACAGGATTTAGTATTACAGCTTCCATTTCCGGATCAAGAATGGGACCTCCTGCCGCCATTGAATACGCGGTAGATCCTGTGGGAGTTGCAATGATTAATGCGTCGCAGCGGTAAGAGCCCAAAGCGGTCTGTGATGATTCGTTATTTATAATTGATTCAAGAACTACATCAAGCCTTATTAATTTCGCTATCCCCGTATATGAAATAACAGCGTCATTAAGGCAGGAGGTTTTCATGATAATTTCCGAATCGCGTTCTACAGAAATTTCCAGCATACAGCGGCGGGAAACTATGATCTCGCCTTTTTCCCATTTTTGAAAGACGCTAAGCCAGTCATCCATGTCTACTTCCGCGATAAAACCCAAAGTCCCAAGGTTTACGGGCAATATCGGAACTCCTAACGGAGCAAGATTGCGGGCTGTATAAAGAACCGTTCCGTCTCCGCCCAGAGAAAAAGCAATATCCCATTTTTTTACAGGCGGCTTACTGGGTTTTTTTTCAAAAGAAAAAACGGTAATATCCACTCCGCGGTTTTCAAGTTCTTTTTTTATTTTTTCTGCCGCTTCTGTCGCGTTTTTTTTATAAGTATTTACAAATAAAACGGCGCTTTTTCCCATAAATCATCCTTTACGGAAGAGTCATTATAAGGCGTGATACCCGTTCAATTTCCTGTGAACGAAGCCTTGGAAAAAACGGAAAAAGTACAGTTCTTAACACAAGCGAATTGCTTACGGGACAGCCAGCGCAAGGTTCAATTCCTGCTATTGATTTTTCAAATGCGTTTTCAAGGATTATTTCTTTCTTTTTGGCGTATAAAACAACATCCTTTAAACCTGTTTCAAGAATAAGGGAAAAGGAATAATAATTATTTTCATCATCTTTTTTTGGAATAAAACGTTTGTGCCTTGTCCTAAGCCCTGCATGGGCATAAATTTGAGCTATTTCATTTCTTCTTTCGATGTTACGCTGCAATTCCCTGAACTGAACGACAGCAAGAGCCGCGTTAATATCCGGCAGACAAAACTCATCCGCAATGGAAGTATAGTTTCGCAGCAAAGTACCGTCCCGCCTGTTCATTGCGAATAACAGGGCGCCTCCGCCAGAAGTGAGCATATCCCTTTCTTCAAGACCAAGAATGCAAAAAACGCCTGAAAAAGAAACCTGTGCAGAGGCTGAAGGCGCGGGCGCTTCTTTTGACTCTTCCTGATCTTTTTTTACGCCTGGTTTTAACCAGCTTCCGTAGCTTTGGGAAATATCTTCTATTACGGGAATTCCAAGTTCCGCAATGGAGGGAGTATCGGGAACAAAACCCAGAGTATGATGCAATACAACAGCGCATACTTCGCATTCAGGCGGCTTTTTATTAATTGTTTCCTGAATCATTTCCCGGTTCATGCAGGGAAAATCGTTTGTGATGTCGCAGAACAGAGGCGTTAGCTGTAAATCCTTTATAACCTGCAGATAATAATAAGGAGACAAGGCGGAAATAACAACGGCTTTTCCCGGGGAAAGCGCAAGCGCTTTAAGCGCAAGATGCAGAGCGACAGCTGGACTTCTTAACGCAAGTGCATAATCAAAACGAAGCTGTTCCTTTACAGTTTGAATCAACAACCTGTTTCGCTCTCCGGGTCCGATTTTTTCTTCCACCATTGCGGTTAATACCGCATCCATCTCCTTCCTTCTGATAGTGGGAGAATATACTTCTATTTTCATTTTACCTAAAAAACCTATTTTCGCAATTCGGCAATTTTCTGCAGTTCTTTCGGATTAAATAGATCTCTAATATTAAGGATGATCAGGTAACCTTCCTCCTGACGAACCACCCCTTGTATATATTCAGCGCCAATGCCGGAAAACATCTGCGGCGGCGGCTGAACGTCTTCTTTTTCAATTGTAACTACGCGCGAAATTCTGTCGATAATAATCCCCAGCTTCATGCCGTCAATATCAATAATGATGAAACCTGACAGAAGTTCGTCTTCCTCTGAAGAAACAAGTTTTTTAATATGGAATCGTTTATGCAGACTGATTATGGGAATAATTTCGCTTCTAAGGTTAAAGATACCTTCTACATACATGGGCGCGTTTGGAATTGTCCGAATAGCCTGTACACGAACAATCTCCTTAACATCCATTATATTTACGCCATACAGCTCTTCTCCAAGCTGAAAAGTCACCAGTTGTTTTGATTCTGTCATTTTATTTTCTGAGCGTGCTGCCATCAGGATATTCCCCCTTATTTATTAAATATAACATTGATTATGCATATATTCAAGAGCAGAACTACTCTCTAACCCAAATTTGACCAAAACCCAAGGATCCAAGCCTTACCGCCGCTGGATAAACATCAGCGGAACTGATGCCTGTAACCAAAACACGGTAAACAGAACCTGTATTTTCCTGCTCAACATTAAAACCTGCCGCCCTTAAATATTCAGACGCCCTGTTCGCAGATTCTACTGCTGAATAAGATGCCACCTGCAGTCTGTAAATTTTACCGGAATTCCGGTTCGGCAGCCCTGGAATTATTTTTATGTCGTCAGGCGAAACAGGGGGAGGAAATACAGAAACCGGCGCCGGACGAACCGGAATTGGCTCTGTAGTTACCCGCAAGCGTTTTGCTTCCTCCTCAGCTCTCGTTGCCTGCAACGCCGCTGCTTGTTGTGCAAGTCTTGCTTCCTCGGCTTCTCTCGCCTGCTGCGCCAACCTTGTTTCTTCGGCTACTTTCGCTTGCTGCGCAAGCCTTGCTTCCTCGGCTTCTCTCGCCTGTTGCGCCAATCTTGCTTCTTCGGCGGCTTTCGCCTGCTGTGCCAACCTTGCTTCTTCGGCTGCTTTTGCCTGCTGCGCAAGTCTTGCTTCCTCTGCGACTCTCGTTTGCTGCGCTTGCATCGCTGCTTGCTGCTGCGCCGCCGCTTCCTGTGCCAATCTTGCTTCCTCGGCTTCTCTCGCCTGCTGCGCTGCCTGCTGCGCCGCCCTTGGATCCTGCTGCGCCGCTCTGACTTCATCTACAAGACTTGATTCCTGCATAAATTTATCCCGCGATGGTCTTGCATCCCGTGTAGTTCTCGCCTGCTGAGCAAGCCTTGCTTCCTCGGCTTCTTTCGCCTGCTGTGCTGCTGCCTGCTGCGCCGCCGTTGCTTGCTGCGCCGCTTGCTGATTATCTCCTCTTATTTCACGGGCTTCTCTTAGTTCTCTAACCTCCCGCGCTTCGCGGGTATCTCTAAGTTCGCGTACATCTCTTATTTCCCGCGCTTCGCGGGCTTCACGGGCTTCTCTTAGTTCTCTTGCCTCCCGCGCCTCTCGCGCTTCGCGGGCTTCTCTCGCGTCAAAAGTCATAGCCAAAAGCCAAGCTAAAAATTCGGTGTAGCCGGCATCATCCGACTGCGGCATGATAGTGATTTCCACTGGTCTTTCTGAGCCTCCGCTCTGGGGCATTTGCGCATACGGATATTGAGGCTGCTGCGGCGCTGTTTCATGCTGGATTGTTCCCTGATGCATAACAGGGGGAGGGGGAGGAGGCTGTTCTTCCTCTTCCTTCGGAGTGTCTAAGCGCGGAGGTTCATTGAATTCCACAAGCTGAGCCTGTCTTTGCCTTGGATCGCGTCTTGCGGGGGCGGCGACAGTCAGAACAATATTATCTCCGGATCTGATCCCAATTGACTGAGCCGCTGTACGTGAAAGGTCGATTATCCTGCTGCTGGAAGGATCAATACGGCCTGTAATTGTAACTTCAACCTGACTTCCTGTATTGGGATTGGAAACTGTGGCGTGTGAATTAATTGGAAGGTATGAATGATGCGCGAAAAGTCCTTCTCCGGGAACCTGTGTAGTCGCAGCTCCGCGCATTGTAAAATCGCCCAGATTTGTCTGGGAAAAAACAGAAGAAACAACAAAAACGTATAAAAATACTGTAAATAATCTCTTCACTTACACACCTTACCCACTTCCCTCCCATACTATAATTATAATTTATTATGGGTTAATTGCAAATATTTTTGATGGTTTTTAGGAGCTTTAATGGTCTCTAAAAAAGGAATTCCTGAAGGAAATCACCGTCTGCCAGAATCGGTTCATGAATTGGACTTGTTCGAACCCTTAACGTTTTAGCAGTTTTACAACGCTCAGAGTAAACCCCTTTTACTCATCTTTTTCAAGCTGTTTTTTTATTACATAAAAAATCTTGTCCGAGAGGATTAGCTTTCTCTCTCCGGCAGGCAGGCTTGAGGTATCAATGGATTCGCAGAAAGTAACATTTACAGGAACGCTCTTAATACGGTAATTTCTTTCAAAAACATCATAACTTCCCTTTATGGCAACAGGAACAATGACCGCTTCCGCCATTGTAGCTAATTTAAGGGAACCTGGGTGAAAGGGAAGAAGCCCTAAGCCTTTGGAACGGTGTCCTTCAGGATAAATAAGCATCCAGCTTCCGGATTTTATCTTTTCAACTCCCCTATTAATCGTACGAACCGCTTTTTTAATATTTTTCCGGTCAATAAAAAGACCTCCAAGCATGAAAATCCAGCAATTTAAAAACGGTATAAATAATAATTCCTTCTTTGCTATAAAACCCATTGGTTTGTCGCAATAAGCAAGCATCAAAACAATATCAAAATAACTGCTGTGATTGCTTACAAAACAAACGCCGCCTTCCTTTGGTATGTTTTCCTTGCCTGTTACAGTTACTGCCGCCCCTATTATCTTTATAAGAAGCCGTCCCCACACCTGGCAAAGCCGGCTGATAACCCATGTCATCAATTTCCGAAGTCCCATAAAATGAAATATTAACGCAATAAAACCGAACGGAACTAATATTATCATGGATAAAGCTGCATATGAAAAAACGAATATTGTTTTAATCATATTTATATTATCCATTATTTTTAATTAAAAAACAACCTTGCTTTTTCAATTCATTATTTCCGTTTTCTTACTATTGACTTTTTAATATGTAAACATAATTATAATTAAATGCCGGATAAAAAATTTACAGGGACAGATATTGAAATTGCCCAGTCTGTGTATCCCGATCACGCGCTTCATATTAAAGACGTTGCGCAAAAAGCAGGCATTCAGGAAGAATTCATCGAATATTACGGTAAATACAAGGCAAAAATTGATCATAATTTTTTTTTAAAGAATCAGGATAAAAAAGACGGCCATTTAATTCTTGTAACGGCAATTAATCCTACTCCCGCCGGAGAGGGCAAAACGACTACAACAGTCGGCGTTGCTGACAGTCTTTCATTAACCGGAAAAAAAACAATAGTCGCGTTACGGGAACCGTCGCTTGGACCTGTATTCGGCGTTAAAGGCGGAGCTGCAGGCGGCGGATGGGCGCAGGTAATTCCAATGGAGGATATAAATCTCCATTTTACAGGCGATTTCCACGCCGTCTGCGCCGCAAATAATCTATTAGCTGCAATTATTGACAATCACATTTTTCAGGGAAACAAACTCAGAATCGATCCAAGGAAAATTGTATGGCGGAGATGCATAGATATGAACGACCGGCAACTTCGCTTTATTAATGACGGACTTGGAGGAAAAGCGAACGGCTTTCCCAGAGAAGACGGTTTTGACATAACCGCAGCTTCGGAAATTATGGCTGTCCTTTGCCTTGCTTCAGGCATTGATGATTTAAAAAAAAGGCTTGGAAGCATCATTATAGGTTATACATACGGAAAGCAAACCGACTCAAGCGAGCAGCCTGTTACAGCTTCTCAGCTTAACGCACACGGCGCCATGGCGGCTCTTCTTAAAGACGCGTTAAAACCGAATTTGGCGCAGACGCTGGAAGGGAATCCCGTGTTTATTCACGGTGGACCTTTTGCGAACATCGCCCACGGATGCAACTCCGTAATGGCTACGCGTTATGCGCTTAAATGCGCAGATTATGTGGTTACGGAAGCCGGTTTCGGCGCGGATCTGGGAGCGGAAAAATTCCTTGACATTAAATGCCGCCTTGCAAATCTGAAACCTTCGGCTGTAATAATTGTAGCCACTGTCCGCGCGCTTAAATCGCACGGCGGAGCGCGGAAAGCGGATCTGGAAAAAGAAAATCTTGCCGCCCTTGAAGCAGGTCTTCCTAACCTTCTTCAGCATGTTGAAAATATTACCGATGTCTACAAACTTCCTGCGGTAGTCGCTGTCAATGTTTTTCCGAATGATACAAAGGCTGAACTGGAACTGGTGGAAAAAAAATGCAGGAGTTTAGGCGTCAATACTGTTTTATCGGAAGTCTGGGCAAAAGGCGGCGAGGGCGGCGTAAAACTTGCGCAAGAGGTTGTGCGCTTATGCGAAACACCAAACAATTTTGAATTTTCATACGATGTCAATCTCGGCATCAGGGAAAAAATAGAAGCTGTCGCAAAAAAAATATACCGCGCAGACGGCGTTGTATTTTTAAACGAAGCGGAAAAGCGAATAAAACAAATAGAAAACTTAAAGCTTGATAAAGTTCCTGTCTGCATGGCAAAGACCCAGTACAGTTTTTCGGATGACCCGTCTATGTCCGGTGCTCCCAGAGGATGGCGCCTTACAGTAAGAGATTTGAAAATATCCGCAGGCGCGGGTTTTATAGTAGTCTTCACAGGCGAAATTATGACAATGCCGGGTCTTCCTTCCGTCCCATCGGCGGAAAAGATTGATATTGACTCTGAAGGAAAAATCTCAGGACTTTTTTAGAGCGGCTGACAAGTTTATTGTTTTGCGGACAAATCCTTTTTTTTATTAAAGAAAAGCAGTATGGAATGCCATATTCTTTTAAAAATATTTCCTCTTTCATACGCGCGGGAAGTGAAAAGCGGCGCTCTTTTTACTTCGCCGTATTCATCAAAAATAACAAGATATCCCGCTTTAAATCCTAAGGGAAGCGGAGCAATTAACGGCTCAGGTATTTCTGTTTCAAAATATAAAAAACCAGCCCTTTCTGAAGGAGAAATAAAATCAAGGCTTTCGGTTATTTTTAATTCCGCAAAATTTTCCCTGCTCTTCCACAATCGCGGACTTTCAATCCTGTCTATTACAGGGCGCACTGTCTTAAAATTTTCAAATGCCCAGGAAAGGAGCCTTTCTCCGTCGGCATTGCGGCTGCGCACGCTGTCAGCTCCGAGAGTTACTGAAATAAGACGGGTGTTATTCCTTTCAGCCGTCAGGGCAAGATTGTAGCCTGACTCATAAATAAAACCAGTTTTAAGACCGTCAGCGCCAGAAAATGTTTTAAGAAGGCTATTCCTGTTATCCTGAAGAATAGTGCGCGGGTCATTGCGAAACGCAGCAGCTACGTTATGCGAAAGAGGATAGGCAAAACTTTCCACAGAATGAAATTCTTTAAGACTTTCAGGATGAAGATTTATATATTGACGGCAAAAATGTGTGAACTCGGACGCCGTTGTTATGTTAAATTCCGAAATCCCTGAGGATTCTGTAAAACGCGTAACATGAAGCCCCATAGCCCTTGCTTCCATCGTCATAAGCTCCGCAAAATCGCTCATGGAGGAACTTAACCTTAACGCAAGAGCGACAGATGAATCGTTGCCTGAGGAAACCGCCGTACCGAGCATAAGTTCACGTAACGAGACAGTCTGCCCGGGAGCGATGAACATTAAACTCGAACCTCTGGGCTGATTCCGCGCCCAGCTTTCAACCGTAACGGGAATAATCTCGTCATACGACGCCCTTCCCTCTTTAACTGCCTTCATTACAAGATGCATTGTCATAAGTTTAGTAAGAGATGCCGGAGGAATTTCTTCATCAGGATTTTTAGAATAAAGAAGTGTTCCTGTTTCAGCGTCAATAAGAACAGCCGCCCTTGAATTTACTTCAGGGGCATTTTCGATATAGGGAACAAGCAGTGCAGGTTTGTCAAAATACTGTGCAAAAAGACGCACAGGCATTGTTAACAGAACCCAAATCAAAAATACTGCTTTAACCATATAAACCTTATTAATTTTACAGCAGTCAGTCACAAAAATAAGCGCTCTCTTTTGTTCACGGTAAAATTAAAACTCCGCTTGTCCCACAGCCCGCGGGAACGGAATTACATCGCGGATATTTGCCATTCCTGAAACATATTGAATAAGCCGTTCAAAACCAAGACCGAATCCAGAGTGAGGAACAGAACCGTAACGGCGAAGATCAAGGTACCAGTAATAATCTTCAGTTTTCATTCCCATGTCTTTTATGCGCCATATTAATTTTTCAAGATTATCCTCGCGCTGGGAACCGCCGATTATTTCGCCGAGCCGCGGAACAAGAACATCCATTGCCCGCACGGTTTTATCGTCATCATTCAATTTCATATAAAAAGCTTTTATATTTTTCGGGTAATCTGTGACTATTACAGGACCGCCTGCGACTTTATCCGTTAAAAATTTTTCATGTTCGCTTTGCAAATCGCATCCCCAGTGCGGAGTAAATTCAAAAAGCTCCTTGTTTGAAGAGACGGCTTTTTCCAGTTCCTTAACCGCGTCCGTGTAGGTGATATGCGCAAATTTTGCGCCTGCTACCTTCTGCAAATTTTCTATAAGCCCTTTTTCTACATGAGCATCAAAAAATTCAAGTTCGCCTGCGCATTCTTCAAGAGCGGCGTTAAAAACAAATTTGAGGAAATCTTCGGCAAGCGCCATATCGTCTTCAAGTTCCGCAAACGCCGCTTCCGGTTCCACCATCCAGAATTCCGCAAGATGTCTTACAGTGTTTGAATTTTCCGCCCTGAATGTCGGACCGAAGGTATAAACGCGTGAAAGAGCCATTGCGTATGTTTCCGCCTCAAGCTGTCCAGAAACTGTCAGATATGTTTTCTTTCCGAAGAAATCCTTGGTATAATCAATGTTTCCGCCTGCAAATTCCTTTACTGCGGCATGATCAAGCGTTGTTACCTGAAACATTGCCCCTGCGCCTTCACAATCTCCCGCTGTGATAACAGGCGTATGAAGATAATGAAAATCCTTCTGCTGAAAATAGCTGTGGATTGCAAAGGCAAGCCGACTTCGCAGTCTTGCCACAGCGCCGAAAGTATTGGTTCGCGGACGCAGATGGGCAATCTCGCGCAAGAATTCCAGAGAATGCCGTTTTTTTTGAAGCGGATAAGCCTGTATGTCAAGATCGCGGTTTTTTCCGTTAATGTTTTCCGCAGGGGATTCGCCGAATATTTTCAATGAACTTGAAGCGATTTCTACCGCCTGTCCCGAAGCCGGGGAAGCTACGAGGCTGCCTTTAATTTTTACAGAGGCTCCTGTTGTAAGAACTGACAGGGCCATATCAGTTTCTTTATCAAGTCCTGCTGACCTGTCAAAAGCGCATTGAATCCCGGAAAAGCAGGAACCGTCGTTAACTTCAACAAAGACAAGATTTTTCATGTCTCTTTTTGTCCTGACCCAGCCTGAAATTTCAATTTCCTGCGACTGAGGACTTTCCGCAAGAATATATTTAATTAATTTTGGCAACATAAGATAATTGTATCATAATTTAATAATATAAAAAAGCATGGTAAAATTGCGGCAGTAAAGGAAATAATGCTTACCGATATCCATTGCCACCCCTATTATCTTGCCGGCGTTTTCCCGCAGGCTGAGCAGGAACGTGTGCATCTATCCGTTATTGCCGCAGCAAGCGCCTGTGACATGGAAGAATTTTGTTTTTGCGAAAATCTGGCAAAAAAAAACTCCTGTAAAAGCAGTGCGCTGTTACCCTGCTTTGCCGTACATCCTCAGCAGTTAATAAAGGAAAGCGGAAATAGGGAAACGGAAATATTGAATTTTCTTGCATCTGAAAAACGGATAGCCGCAGTAGGCGAATGCGGTTTTGATCTTTACAATGCGGCTTTCAGGGAAACAGAAGCGATTCAGGACAGAATATTCGCATCTCATCTTGAAATCGCCGTTAAATACGAACTGCCCGTTATACTCCATGTACGCCGCGCAATGCATAAAATTTTTGCTTTTATAAAAACGCTTAAAAAATGCAAAGCTGTTGTTTTTCATTCATGTCCTTGCACTTTTGAAGAAGGGCAGGCTCTTCTTCGCCGCGGCGTTAACGTTTATTTTTCATTTGGAAACATAATAATAAATAACCACAAACAGGCGCGAAGAAGCTGCGCTCTTTTTCCTGAAGAAAGGCTGTTAACGGAAACGGACGCTCCCTATCAGCCGCGTTTTAAGGAAAAGTTTTCCAGGTGGGCGGATTTACCTTTAATACTTGAAACCGCATTCTCTCTGCGCCGTGAAGAAGGATATAAAAAATCCGTTAAGGATTTTAAAGATCAGGTAGAGAGCAATTTTCGTAAAGTTTTTACTCTTCCTGTCCGCTAAGATTATATTCATCAAGCTTGCGAAGAAGGGTCTTTCTTCCTATATCAAGCACATCGGCTGTCTTTGATTTATTGCCGCCGCAATGAGAAAGAGTATCGCGGATTATGATTTTTTCGCATTCCGCCATATTTTCTCCCAGCTTTATATGTATCCAGCCTTCATCCGCTGTTTGACGCAGGGCGGGCGGCAGGTCGTCAACAGTAATAACGCTGGACTGGCACATAACAACGGCGCTTTCAATGCAATTGCGCAGTTCGCGGATATTCCCTGGCCATTCGTAGGCGTAAAGACGGGAACGAACCTTTTCATGAATGCCTTCTATTGTTTTTCCGTTTTCGCCTGCGAGCTCTTTAAGGAAAACGGCGGCAAGCAGCGGAATATCGTCTTTTCTTTCGCGTAACGGAGGAACATGAATGTTAACCACATTAAGCCTGAAATAAAGATCTTCGCGGAAATTGCCTTTTTCGATTTCCGCTTTTAAATCCTTGTTTGTGGCGGAAATTATTCTTACATCAGTTTCTACTGTCTGCTCTCCTCCGACACGCTCGAATTTTTTTTCCTGAAGAACTCTAAGCAGTTTTATCTGCATATTCTGATCAATCTCGCCTATTTCATCAAGAAACAATGTGCCGCCTGAAGCAAGCTCAAAACGCCCCTTTCTGCGTGAAACTGCTCCTGTAAAAGCCCCTTTTTCATGGCCGAAAAGCTCGCTTTCAAGAAGCGAAGCTGAAAGCGCCGCGCAGTGAACTTTCACAAGCGGCATATCTTTCCTGGGAGAAAGCTCGTGTATGGCGTCCGCAACCAGTTCCTTTCCTACGCCTGATTCGCCTGTAATTAAAATTGACGCTTTTGTAGGAGAAGCCTTACTCATGGTTTCAAAAACGCCCCGCATATTACGCGAAGAGCTTGTGATCGACTTAAACTGTTTTCTTTTATCAAGCTCTTCTTCCATAAGGCGGTGCTTGAAGAATAGTTCTCTTGTTTCAAGCGCGCGTTTTACTTTCAGCGAAAGATGATCAAGGTCTACAGGCTTTGAAAGAAAGTCCCAGGCTCCGTCTCTCATTGCGTTTACAGCATTCTCCACAGTGCCGTGTCCGGTAAGAATTATTACGGGAAAACCGGGCGCTTGAGCCAGTATCCTGCGCAAAAGTTCTTCACCGCTTATACCCGGCATCCTTAAATCAGTAATGACAAGATCGATATCTCCGTTGCCGAAAAGCATCCACCCTTCTTCTCCGTTTTCAGCGCACACTACATCGTAGCCGTCTTCCGTCAAAGATTCTGCAAGTCCTTCGCGGATATTTTTTTCGTCATCAATCACAAGAAGGCGGAACTTCATTTTTATCTCCTTCCGGCATAACGGATTCTTTTTCGTTATACGCAATCATCCTGGTCTCTTTCTGCGGTATCGGCAGTATTATCCTGAACTCGGAACCTTCTCCCGGGGCTGAATCAACTGTTACCTCCCCTTTATGTTCCCTTACAATCTTGTAAACTTGAGTAAGTCCAAGCCCTGTTCCAGTTTCTGTCGTTGTAAAGTACGGTTCAAAAATTCTTGAAAGGTTTTCCTTGCTTATCCCCTTTCCCGTATCAATTACCGATACCCTTATCTCATTATCAACATACTTTGTGGCAATTGTTAATACTCCTCCGTCTGGCATTGCGGACTGGGCGTTCTTTACAAGATTAAGCAACGCCTGCTTGAACAAACGTTCATCCAGCGTTATTTTCGGAATTTTTTCATCAAGTTCAAGAAGACAGAGTATTTTGGCGCTGTCCATCTCATACCGTACAAAATCCATCATCTGCGAGATAAGCGCATTTATGTCCTGCTCATGCAGTTCCAGCGTCAGAGGACGCACGGCAAAAAGAAAATTAACTACAATTCTGTTTAATCTGTCCACTTCTTCTTTTATGACATTTATATATTTATCTGTTTTTTTGTCCTGTTTATAGATTTTTGCAAGAGCTTTCTGCAGCAACTGAATATGTATAGAAATTGAACCGAGAGGATTTTTTATTTCATGCGCAACCCCGGCTGCAAGGGTTGTAAGGCTTGCAAGATTTTCAGCCCTCCTCAGGCGGGATTCAACTTTTCTTTTTTCGGTGATGTCTTCTATATAAAAAAGGGAACCTGTAATTTTTTTGTTTTGCACAAGGGGAAGTATATTTACAGAAAGCAAAAGGCTCCGTCCGTTATGCACAATATCAATTTCTTTATCCATCACTCTGTCTCTTGCAAGAAGCGTCTTTTTTATAAAATCAACTATCTGTTCATCCTCAATCGCCGAACATATATCAGCGCCTTCAATGTAATTAAGCGGCAGCAGATGTTTAACATACTTATTTACCATTACAAGGCTGTTGTTTTTATCGCAGACAAGTACGCCGGCGTCAATTGAATCAAGAACATTTTCAAGAAGATTTATTTCATTAACGGCGGAAATCAAAAGTTCGCGGTGTTTTTCAATATCGAGTTTATCCAGTTTTCTGAGCGCCCGCCTGTAAAAATCAACCATATTATCCTTATGCTGCTTTTATCATATCCGTTTTTAACTTATATATAAGCGATTCAAGGACTAAAGCCGCGCCCAAATTCAAAACGTCAAATGCCGCAGCAGCTTCCGCGATATTTTTCCTGAATATTTCATTGTACACGATATAATGAGGATTATCTGTTTTTACCGCCGCAGAAGCGATTAATTCAAGGCAGACTTTCAGGAATTTCAAAAATGAATCATTTTCAAAACCGCCGCTTTCTGAAAGCAGGGTTTTAACGACATCCTGGCTTTTTAATGTACGCTCAAATTTTAAGTCTTCGCACTTTTGCGCATAACGTTCGCCGAGAAGGATTAAAAATCCTGGGATATAACCATTTTTTTTCTTTACGGACAAAGCCGTAATCCGCGTAACTGATACAATAAACCATACAGCAAGAGGATACAATTTTTCCCCGCTTCCGGGAAGAAATGACTCTAAAAATGAGCTTACAAGAGACCCTTCATTTCTGCGCGGTTCGCTTTCTTCTGATATCTGAAACACCCTTCTTAAAATTTCCCTTTCTACGTCTTCGCTTCTTTTTAAAAAACGATACGGCCTCAGACGGGAAAGAATTGTCGGTATGACAGCCTCTCTTCTGTGCGATGTAAGTATTATATTTACAAGGGACGGCGGCTCTTCCAGCAGTTTCAGAAGCGAATTACGCGCTTCATCCCTCATGTCTTGAGCATTTTCAATTATTAATGTTTTTCTTTTTCCTTCAGGCGCAAGTCTGCACCAGTAGGCGGCTTTTCTTATGTGATTTACAGGGATATTGCCGCTAATACCTTCGTCTTCCAGAATAAGCGCATCCTTTAAAAGTGCGTTACATAATTTTTCAGGATATTCAATTTCTGATTTATCCAATCTCACGGAAAAAAGTTCGTTTAATTTTTCATCAAAAGACAATAAAACAGTTTGAATTTTACTGAATTTGGGATCATCTTCCGTTAAAACGGGAGAAAACCTGATCTGCAGCTTGCGAAGAGATCTGTAAAAAAGAAGTTTTGCGTTTACGTTTACTGAATTACGGAGAAAAACATTACAGCAGGCTGTAATCTCCTGAGCGAAGGAACGTTTCCCCAGCATTAAAAGATCGTCATGCTGCAGATAACGGTGCCGTTCGCATGAAGGACATGAACATTTCCATGTACCGTTTGTATCACATGACATGATACGCGCAAATTCCAAAGCGGCGCTTCCCTTTGCCGATTCTGGAGGACCGTAAAACAGCATAGAAGGAGCATTGCGTCCTGAAATAATATCTTCGCGTAACATAGCAACAGCTTCCTGTCCGATAATATTCTCAAACACTTGCAATACTCTCCCTGCCGGTAATAAATGGAAGCAAAAAGTCAGCAAAAACACTGCCTGATAAAATTGCGTTTGAATCAAACAGCGGCTGGACTCGCAGCAGAAATAAAATAAGGCTGACTGCCGTAAGACCCTCCGCAAGCCCGAATAAAACACCTAAAAACCTGTCAGCCCCGCTTAAATGAATTCTTTCGATAATTCCTTTTAATAAAATTTCAAGAAATTTTATTAAAAGGAAAACAATTACAAATAACGCTAAAAACGCGATAATTTCAGGAATCAGTTTTAAACCGGGCCAAAATTGCTCCCTTAAATATTCGCCGCCGTTTTTGTACAAAAAAAGAGAAGCAAGAAACCCAAATACAATGGCTGACATGGAAAGCAGTTCGCTTACAAAACCTTTTAAAAAGCAGCGTATTATAAACAATGTAATAAGAAGAATAAAAATAACATCTATTACATTTGTATTCAAATTCTTACTCCGTAAGCATTTGTTATTTCCTGCGCCAGTATTTTCGCAATAATAACGGCGCCGTCGCACTCTCCGATTTTTTTTGAGGCTTTTGCCATAGCCTCTCTTTTTTCCGTATCCTGCGCAAGATTTCTAACTGTGTTTATAAAAACGTTTTTATTTATTTCGCCTCCCGGAAGGACTACAGCCGCTCCAGAATTCTGAAAAAACCGGGCGTTTTCAACCTGATCCCCTCTTGTGCCGGAACCGCATAAGGGAAGCAGTATCATCGGCTTACAGGATACCGCCCATTCCCAAATACCTGCGCCGCTCCTTCCCATCACCAGTTCCGCAGACGCCATTACATGAGGTATCTCCGCTTTTATATACGGATAAGGTTTATATTTTTCCGACACGCCGATATCCCATTGCCGGCCTGGACCTGTCTGATGCACAACAGTATAATTTTCGTTCAATTCAGGCAGAGATGCACGGACAAGTTCATTAATCTCATCCGCTCCCTGACTTCCGCCTAAAACCAGAAGAATCCTCTCGTTTTCTCCGGCTCCAAGAAAGCTCCTTCCCTTTGCCGCAGACGCGCTTTTAAAATCACCGCGCACAGGATTGCCGCTTACCGTTATGCGATCACGGATCGATTCTTTAAAATATTTTTTTGTATCTTCATAGGAAGTAAACACTCTTCCCCCTGTGCGCGACACAAAACGAACGTTCAGTCTTGTAGCAAGCCCTGGGCTATAATCAGACTCATGCGTAAAAACGCGGATGCCAAGAGAGGCTGCTGCTGCGCACGGAGGCACGCTTACAAAGCCGCCTTTTGAAAAGAGAATGTTAACCTTAAGCTTTTTTAATATTCTTCTTGCCGCAAAAAAGCCCGCAATCACCTTAAAAAAATCCAGAAATGTTTTAAGCGAAAAATACCGCCTTAATTTTCCGCAGGGAACTGCGAAAAAATCAATCCCCGCTTCTTCTACAATGCTGCGATCCATGCCGGAGGAAGATCCAATCCAGACAAAGCGGAACTCAATTCCGGCTTGATGACCTTCTATCCTGAAACCTTGCAGCTGTTTTTTTAATTCTGATGCAACAGCCAGTCCGGGATAAATATGCCCCCCTGTCCCTCCCCCGGTAAACGCGATATTTATCATACGGGAATTATACAGGAATAAAAAAATATCCTCAATAACAGAAAAAAGACTGCTTTTTTACTTTTTAACCAGTTCTGAAATTCCTGTAACTAGCCCTGCCAGATTTTGCAGATCCGAGGGAATAATTATCTTTGTCGCCTGACCGTCCGCTACTTTTTGCAGCGTTTCAAGGCTTTTAAGCCTGATAAGGGGATCATCGGCGTTTACGTTTTTCAGCATATTAAGACCGTCAGCGGTCGCTTTCTGCACATTAAGAATTGCCTGGGCTTCGCCTTCCGCTTCACGAATGGCAGCTTCTTTCGCCGCCTCAGCCTGGAGAATAACCGCGGCTTTGTCAGCTTCGGCTTTAAGAATTGCAGATGCTTTCTGCCCTTCCGCAACAAGAATCGCCGATTGTTTTTCGCCTTCTGCCTTGAGAATCGACTCGCGCCTTTCCCTTTCCGCACGCATCTGTTTTTCCATCGCTTCCTGAATGCTCTTGGGCGGAGTGATATTCCTTACCTCAACACGGTTAACCTTGATGCCCCAGGGGTCAGTGGCTTCATCTAAAACAAGACGCATACGGTTATTGATCATGTCGCGGCTGGTGAGCGTTTCATCCAGTTCCAGCTCTCCTATAATATTCCTTAAAGTAGTTGTCGAGAGGTTTTCGATGGCGTTAAAAGGATTGATGACGCCGTATGTGTAAAGTTTCGGGTCTGTTATCTGCAAAAAAATTACCGTGTCAATCATCATGGTAACATTGTCTTTGGTTATCACAGGCTGAGGCGCAAAGTCTGCAACCTGTTCTTTCAGAATTACCCGGGCAGCAATACGGTCTATAAATGGCACCTTGACATGAATACCTGTACTCCATGTCACATTATACGCGCCGATTCTTTCAATTACAAAAGCGTTTGACTGAGCTACGATTCTTACATTGGCAATAATTACCGCCAGAATAAAAGCCGAAATAAAAATAATTGCATACATGGTAATACCTCTTTATAAATATTATAAATATGTTTAATCCGCGTTATCCGTATTCTTTTTCTCATTTTCAGCAGGCGGCAGCGGAACACGGACAATCGCTTTAACGCCTTCGATGCGCACTACTTCGCATTTTGTTCCTTCGCCGATAACCGAATTATCTTCAGAACGCGCCGACCAAATCTGACCGTTTAATTTTATTTCGCCTGTTTCAAACTCCCCGATTTCTTTTATGACAAGGGCGGATATTCCGATAAGGCTGTCTACATTTGTTTTAACCCTGCCTGTCTTAAATTTTTTAATTGCGACAGGGCGCGTAAAAAACAGGAAAACAGCGGAGAGGGCAAGAAAAATCATGATCTGAAAAACCAAAGGAATCGGAAGGAACGAAAGAAACACCATAACAAGAGCGGCAAGAGCAAACCAAATCGTCGTAAGACCGAGAGTAAAAATTTCCACAACAGCGAAAATGACTGTAAGAGCTACCCAAATCCACCGGATGGACACATACCCAAAATCAAAGAGCATAATGCAATTTAAACCTGAAAGAACCTACTGTCAAGCATTAATATTTTTTTTAAAGTCCAAGGATTATCTTTGCGACAGAAAAATAAATAATAAGCGATACCGCGTCAACAATGGTGGTAAGAAGCGGCGCCGACATGATTGCAGGGTCAATATTAAGCCGTTTCGCGAAAACCGGCAGAATACTGCCTGCGGTTTTTGCCATTAAAATTGTACAAAAAAGGGATAAAGTGATTGTAATGCACAATTGTACATCTCTGGCATTCACAATATAAACCCTGACAAAATTAACAAGTCCGAGACCTAATCCGCATAACATCCCTACGCGAATTTCCTTCCAGATAATAATGAAAATATCCTTCATGCCGATTTCACCTACTGCCATACCGCGGATGATCAAAGTTGAAGACTGCGAGCCTGCGATACCGCCTGTGTTCATGAGCATTGGGATAAAGGACATAAGAACCGGAAGAACCATCAATCCGTCTTCAAAACCGGATATTATGGTTCCTGTTATTGTCGCCGAAAGCATAAGAATAAGCATCCATATAAAACGGTTTTTTGCGTGCTGGAAAATGCTAGTTTTTAAATAAGGATCGTCCGAAGGAACAAGAGCCGCCATCTTTTCGATGTCTTCGGTGTTCTCTTCGACGATAACATCTACGATATCGTCAACTGTAATAATACCGACAAGCCTCTGCTCCTTGTCGACCACGGGCATGGCAATAAGACCGTATTTCTGGAACTGATCCGCTATGATTTCCCTGTCGTCCGTTGTGTACGCGAAAACAAGATTGGAATCCATGATATCGCCGATTAGATCCTGAGGGCGGGCGAGCATAAGCGTCTTTGCGGAAATCACGCCGACAAGCAGCCTGTCTTTGCGTATAACGTAACAGTGGTAGATTGTTTCCTTGTTAAGCCCCGTACTGCGGATTGTATCAAAAGCTTCATTAACTTTTGCGTCCTCGCGCAAATCGACAAATTCGGTTGTCATTATGCTGCCTGCCGAATCATCGGGATACTGTAAAATCTGATTAATAATTTTGCGTTTTTCGGGCATGACGTTTTTCAGTACCCTTTTTACGACATTGGCGGGCATCTCTTCTATAAAGTCTACGGCATCGTCTACGAAAAGCTTGTTCATGATTTCACCGATTTCCGTATCGGTAAGCACTTCGATAATATGCTGCTGGTGGTCTGAATCCATGTACGCGAAAACATCGGAAGCGATTGTCTTTGGTAGAATTCTGAACAATTGAATGACTTTTTCCCTGTCCAATTCTTCAAATATCCCGGCAATATCCACAGTGTTCATGTCGGAAAGCAAAACTTTTAATTTAAAAATATCAACGGAACCGTCTTTTATAAGCGCCAAAATTTCTTCTTTATTCATACCGGTATCCAATTTTGTCCAAGATTTAACAGGAAAATTGAGGCTTTTTCAAAACTTTCAAACCGAAGGTCTGCGTTTTTGAAAAACTCAGTAACTTTATTTTAGCAATAAATGAATTTTAGTCAATTGGATGTGCAGCCTCAACTATTTGTTTGACATTATGCTCACAATGTGATAATTTTAAGTATTAAGAGGTAAATAATGTCTGATACTAACATCAATAAAAGGATATCAGGAATACTGATAACGGCGCTTGTTTTCGCAGTGATGGTTGTTGCGTGCGGGAGCGAGAGCAGCAATGATGATATTAATTTCCTTGACGAACATGAATTCAGCACTGAAAATCCTGGTGATGCCGTATTATCCGTAGCCGGGTTGACCGAAAATCAATTCAACCAAATTAAAAATGCCGCAGGCGACAGATTTAAAGGCTGGGAACTAGATATCGAAAATGAACTCTTTACAATGGCATGGACAGAGAAGAGTTTACCAGACTTCAATAGAGTGGCAGATGTTCTTGAGACCATCTTTGATGAAGGTGACAGCGGAAATAAAAATGGATTTTATTATTTAGACGGTGATAAATATTCCTTGGAATTTTTCTCCAGGAAAATATCAGAAGGCGGTTATTACGCTCCTTCCAGGGCTTTGGTTTTTTACAAGTATCTATAACAGATTTTACGCCGCACAACAAAAAGCAGTTGTTCAGAAACGTGAACCCTCTGGTTCTGAAGTTTCCGAACAACTCCATCATCAATTTCGGGGATTATTGCGCGTTCCGGGACTCATTGCGCCTGTCGCGGTGATATACCAGTCGGATGCAGTCCGGGTAAAAGCTGCTGTTTCGTCTCTTGAAATACTCCTTGTAAGAGCGCTCCCTATACTTAAAGTTGAAACTGCCTCCGCCGGAGAAGGAATTGTTCCGTCAGAAGATTTCCATGCGCCCTCATTAAACAGGAATTCGGCTGTTTCGGTAAAATAATTTTTAGACCATTGAGCGTCAGGTTTTTCAGAAATCATAACAGCGTCTATCACATTATCATCTTTATCCAGTACATAGATAATATCTGTTTTGCGCAGCAATTCCTTGTTTCCCGGCACCCAAAAATCCCTTGATACGGGAGAAGAATCCCTGCCGCCTGATTCGTCTTTTTTTTCTCCGTATTCATCCTTGCATTCATCGCTTAGAGTACGCAGATGAAGTACCACATACTCATATTCCTTGATCTCAACGGGTAAAAATTCGTAAACAACAGGATTTAAATTATTGCTTGCAATTAATACCCGCATCCCGGCAAGATCAATATCCGCATTAGCCCTGAATTCGATAAACTCCGCTCTCGACTGGGAGCTTAAGTATTCAGTGCGCAGTTCGTTGATTTGCAGTACGGGAGCGTCCGGATCCTTGTACAACGGAGGAAGTACAGCCGTTGTTTCAGCTTGTACTTCATCCTCTTCATCAAGCAGGGAATGATCCTCTTCTTCATCAGGCGTATAACCTGGCAGAATTCTGTCCTCTGACTGCAGATCATTTGCCGTTTCATCAAGTTCAGGATCTTCCGCCGAACAGAAAGAAAACAGGCAAACCAAAGCAATGCCGCACAGGGCAAAAAGAAAATTTTTCATAAATTACCTCCGCCCATATATGGGTGCAGGGATGCCCAGATGCTTTACTGAAAATGAAAAATTTTAAAAAAAAGCCTGTTAATCGAAATCTTTTTTGCGGATATCAACGCGTTTTATCTTGCCGCTGGTTGTTTTGGGAAGCTCAGGCACAAATTCAACAATACGGGGATATTTATACGGTGCTGTCACGCGCTTTACGTGGTTTTGAAGTTCGCGGACTAATTCATCAGATGCTGTAAAACCGCGCGCAAGAACGATTGTGGCTTTAACAACCTGTCCCCTCATGTTGTCGGGAGCTGCTGTAACTGCGCACTCCAAAACCGAAGGATGTTCCATAAGCGCGCTTTCAACTTCAAACGGTCCTATGCGGTAACCTGAGCATTTAATAACGTCATCGTTCCGCCCGACAAACCATAAATAACCGTCGTCGTCCTTCCATGCCATATCGCCTGTCCGGTACGTTCCGTTGCTCCAGCTTTTTGCGGTAACGTCTTTGTCTCTCCAGTAACCGCGAAAAAGACCAGGGAAATCCGAATTACCGATTACAGGAGGCATACTTTCGTCCTCTCCGCCTTTAATTTCATACATATTTTTTCCGGCGGATGTTATGCTCATGTTGCCGACAATGCCTTCGTCGCAAACCTCTCCGTTTTCATCAAGCAGTTTAAGATCGAATAACGGCGCTGGTTTTCCCATAGAACCGGGTTTCACAGGAAGCCATTTGAACACTGCCGCCATTACGGAAGTTTCGCTCTGTCCGAATCCTTCTCGGATTTCAAGCCCTGCAAGCTCTTTCAGTTTATTGTATACTTCAGGGCTTAAAGGCTCCCCTGCCACTGTCGTATGGCGGATAAAACTGAAATCCAAACCGGAAAGATCTTCTTTTATCAGATAACGGAAAACAGTCGCGGGAGCGCAGAATGTTACGGGTTTTAAACGCTGAATTGCATCCAGCATTCCTTTTGGCGTAACTCTTGCCGTATCATAAACGCCGACAGCCGCGCCGCATATCCACTGTCCGTATATTTTTCCCCAGGCGAATTTCGCCCAGCCTGAATCGGTCTGAGTAAGATGAACGCCGTTGTCTTGCGCACAGTGCCAGTATTTCGCCGTAACAATGTGACCTAACGGCAGCGAGTGATTGTGAATTACCATCTTTGGAAGACCTGTCGTACCTGAAGAAAAATAAACCAGCATCGGGTCCGTTATTACTGTGGGAATCCTTGTAAAACTGGCAGATGCCTTTTCAATTTCTTCCTGCATGTCAATAAAGCCCGAAGGAATTTTTTTTCCGATAACGGCTGTTTTTTCAAGCTTCGGGCATTTATTTTTTGCAAGGGCGACATTTTCAAGAACATCATCGTCATCAACTGTTATTAAAAGTTTTACGTCAGCCACATTGCATCTGTATTCCAAATCCTTGGATGTAAGCTGATATGAACCCGGAATGCAAATCGCGCCTATTTTGGAAAGCGCGCACATAAGCACCCATACATGGGGACGCTGTTTTAAAATCAATTTGACCACATCGCCTTTTTTTACACCTAACGAAAGAAGCGCGTTTGCCGCCTTGTCGGAAAGGCGTTTTATATCCGCAAAGGAATAAGATTTAATTACCTCCGTATCATCTGTCCACAAAAGAGCCAGCTTTTCAGGCTGAAGCCTTGCCCATTCGTCCGCGACATCGTAGGCAAAATTAAAGTTTTCAGGCATTTCGCAGCGGTAATTTTCATAAAAATCTTCATAACTTTCAAAATCAATTCGCGGCAGATAACGGGAAAGTATTTCGTTCATGTTTTATTCCTGAATTATAGTGATAAATTGCGCCGGACCTTCTACAGCGCATTGACCGTGCGGAAGACGCGCGTCAAAATAGATCGAGTCCCCGGGACCAAGAATGTGTTCGGTTTTCCCTACGGTGATTTTCATCCTGCCTTCTGTCACAAAGTTAAATTCCTGTCCGGAATGGGAAACCTGCGCCGCCTGGGGTTTTGACGAATCCAGAGAAACCAAAAGAGGCTCCATTGTTCTGTGCCTGAAGTTATACGCAAGTGAAGAAAATTCATAACCGGGATAACGTTCAATCTGAACGCCTTTTCCCTTGCGGCAGACAGCGGCGCTGTCCATCCTTGCTTCGTCTCCTGTAAGCAGCACTGTAACGTCTGTCCCAAGGCGGGCGGCTATTGTGTATAAAGCGCTGATCGGTATGTCCATCTCCCCGCTCTCGTATTTGCGGTAAATTTCATAGGAAATGTTTGTGTCTTTCGCCATATCAAGAGCGCTGATTTCAAGAATTTCCCTTAGTTCCTTAATTCGTTCGGGAACGTGCGCAGCTTGTTCATTCATATAAAACTCCAGTGAATAATTAGATATAATCCTTCCAGTGTTTATCCGTAACCATGTCTTCTTCGTCACGTATTTCTACAGGAAGGTCCATATTATCACAAACAGGAAAATCAAACCGCCTTTGACCTGTTTTAAGACTTGCAATTTCATTATTGCAAATTGCGCTGACAAAATCTGCGATGTTTTTCGGTTTTTCATGAAGATATATTCCTAATACTTCATCGTTCAAAGTACCCATAGCGTCATGTATATCCGAGCCTGCAAGCATTGGTTTATTGATTTTTTTTGCATAATGGTACGCAAGAACGTCAGCTTCTATGTCGTTTCCGCCGTTTGCGACTTCAACAGCATCCACGCAGCCTGCGGAAAGAACTACTTTTTTAATATAATACCTCTGTCTGAAAGGATGCGCCTGCACCACGCAGCCGCCAGCTTCCTTTACAGAGCGATACTGCTCTCCCCTTGTCCATGTGCGAACCTCAGGGTGTTCAAGCAGCCAGTCCTTGTCAAGCCCGTAGACAAGATAATCATCGCAGCCTTCAAAGGTTTCTTCCCAGCCGAAAAAGACATCAAACCCGCGCCTGTCTCCCTCATTTTTGGCTTCTTCAAACCCCCGGTAAAACTGTTTTACCCACTCGCTCCACGGCAGTTTTCTTGATAAAGCGCAGTTTGCGTTAAAAAAATGATCGGTTACGATCAAACCGGAATACCCTTTGTCTATGTATCCGGAAATATAATCTGCTCCTCCCGAAACCGCGCATTTGCTTACTCCGGCGGTATGGAGGTGGGTCTCGTAAAGGTATGCCACAACGTTATTATGATACAAAAAAGTTCAGTATAGCTCAAGTGGTCGGTAGACAGATACTGACGCATCTTTTACTATTAAAAATAGTCATTGGAGATAAAAAATAAATGTTTCTTTATATTATAAGACACGGAGAGCCTGACTATGCATCTGATTCATTAACAGAGACAGGCATTAAACAAGCTGAGTTATTATCGGAACGGCTTACTGAAGTTAAATTTGATAAAATTTTTTCTTCTCCTCTGGGACGGGCAAAACAGACTGCAATGCCGACCTGTATTAAGCAAAAAATGAATTTTGAAGTGCTGCCGTGGTTGAGTGAAAATTTAGCCTATGACGCAATGGCAACGGATATTGACGGGAAAAAAAACTGGTGGTTTTCTGTTCAGAATACAAAATATAATACGCTTGAAGGAGCAAAAAAAATTGCCGCTCCTCAAACTCAAGCTATTATTGAAGCTACTGCTTCCAGTTTTGATAAATTCCTTGAGGAAACAGGTTATAAAAAAAACGGTATTAATTATCAGATTACTGCCAATAAATACAGCCGTATAGCTTTTTTTTGCCACGACGGAATATCAAAGATTTTACTGTCGTATGCTTTATTGATACCTTTTCATATTTTCTGTTCGTCTTTTTCAATTCCGCATACAGGCGTTACCGTTCTTGACTTTGCAGATACAAAAGATAAAATAACCTCTCCCAGATGCCTTACGTTTTCCGATATATCGCATTTATCCGGAAAATTGGGAAACATATATAATAATTCTTTTTATATATGAGCCTTTCTTAAATTCAAGTGTCTTCTAAAAAAATTTTACCAAGTCCAATATTGATTTCTCCTTTTACTGTGGAAAAATTCACCTCTTCCCTTGTACTGTTTTTACAATTTTGATAAGATTTATCATACAAACGTAAGGAGAAAAACATGAAAAAAATAATTATTCTGGCTATGGCAGTTTTTTTGCTGACCGGTACGGCTTTTTTGACATCATGCAGCAAAAAGAGCGAAGGAAAGCTCGTTTGCGGCGTTACCGAATTCGAACCGATGAATTTCAGGGATGCAAGAGGAAACTGGACAGGTTTTGATACCGAATTTGCCCTGCTTGTAGGTGAAAAGCTCGGTCTTAAAGTGGAATTTCAGCTCATTGAATGGTCAAACAAATTTATCGAACTTGATTCAAAATCAATTGACGCTATATGGAACGGATTTACAGCTACCGCAAATGAACCTGACGGCACGCCCAGAATGAACTTATGCGATATGAGCTACAGCTATATGCTCAACACTCAGTGCGTTGTCGTAAGAACCGAAAGAAAAGGTGAATTCAAGTCTTTAAATGATCTTGTCGGCAAAATCCTGGCGGTTGAAGCCGGATCTGCCGGAGAGACCAAGGCAAGAAACCTTGTTACAGACAGCGGCAGGGTTATAGGCGCGCCTGCTCAAATAAATACATTCATGGAAGTAAAAGCCGGAGCGTCAGACGGCGCGATTATTGATATTATACTCGCGCAGCAAATCGCAGGTTCAGGCGATTACTCCGATCTTGCAATTGCGGACATTGATCTTGGTTATGAAGTATACGCAATCGGCTTCAGAAGAGGCGACCCGTTAAGGGACAGGGTTAATCAGGCTATGCTGGAACTGTACAGGGAAGGCAAACTGAAGGAAATAGCGCGCAAATACAATGTTGATGAAAGGCTTGTTGTCGATGCAAATTTCGGAAGGTAGAGCCGCTTGCAAAACTGAAGTTTTTCAAGAGCCCCGGTAAATAAGGAATAAATTTTGACCTTTTGGAATGTCACGTTAGTTTTATTCAGCGGGTTTCAAACCACACTTTTACTTTTTACGCTGACATTGATGTTTTCGCTTCCATTGGGTCTTTTGGTTTCGTTCGGTTCCATGTCAAGATTTACTCCGCTTAGGACGTTTGTAAAAGTAATTGTATGGATTGTACGCGGTACGCCCCTTATGCTTCAGGTTCTTATCATCTTTTATGTGCCCGGACTGCTTTTCGGCACTCCCATATCGACAAGATTTAACGCGGCAATAATCGCGTTTTCCATTAACTATGCCTGCTATTTCAGCGAAGTATTCAGGGGAGGGATCGAAAGCATTTCCCACAGCCAGTATGAAGCGGGACAGGTTTTGGGAATGACAAAAACGCAGATTTTTTTCCGTATTGTGCTTCTTCAGGTTATAAAACGGATTACGGCTCCAATGTCCAACGAAGTTATCACTCTTGTTAAAGATACAGCTCTTGCCCGTGTTGTCATGGTTGTAGAAATAATCAGGGAAGCCGAATTTTTGGCGGCAAGGGGTTTTATCTGGCCTCTTTTCTACACAGGCGCGTTTTATCTTATTTTTGTAGGAATCCTGACACTCTTGTTTGGATACATCGAAAAAAGATTAAGTTATTTCAAGGCGTAAAAATGGCTATTCTGGAAGTAATTAATATTGGCAAGCGTTTCGGCACAGCGGAAGTCCTTAACGGCATCAATTTTTCACTTGGGGAAGGCGAGGCGCTTGCCGTTATCGGAGCTTCTGGAAGCGGAAAAACCACGCTTTTACGGTGTTTAAATTTTCTTGAAAAACCGGATTCTGGGCGCATTATTGTGCGCGGAGAAACATTACTGGACTGCGAAGATCATAACCATTACAATTCGTCTGTTTTCCGTCAAAAAAGGCTGCATTTTGGACTTGTATTTCAGTCTTTTAACCTGTTTCCCCAATATACTGCGTTTCAGAATGTAGTGCTTGCCCGCGAGCTTGAGGCAAAAAAACTTGAAGATTACAAAAAAAATAAAAAAAGCATAATCGAAAAAATACATCATGAAGGTTTGCTTCTTCTGGATCAGATCGGTTTGAGCGCGAAAAGGGATTTTTATCCTCACCAGTTATCAGGCGGACAGCAGCAGAGGGTTGCAATCGCGAGGGCTCTTGCTCTTAACCCTGATATTTTATGCTTTGACGAACCTACCTCCGCCCTTGACCCTGAATTGACAGGCGAAGTATTAAAGGTGATTCGTTCTCTCGCGGAAAAAAACACGACAATGATCATTGTGACGCACGAAATGCAGTTCGCGCGCCAGGTTGCCGACACAATCCTTTTCATAGATGAAGGCGTTATTATCGAATACGGACCTCCTGAACTGCTGGATAATCCTTCGAGCGACCGATTAAAGCGTTTTCTTGAACGTTATTCCCAAGACAATTAAAAATGCTTACTTGATGTTTGTTTTTATTTAAAATAAAATCATATAGCAATGTACAAGCCGTATAAAATGCCTGTTTGTAAAGCCTCGCCTGATGTAAAGATAAGCGAACCCCGAATATCAAAACCTGTTCTTTTTCTGATAAAAATTTTAAGCAGACCGTATCTTATTTTTCTTTTTGGCTTTGCCAAAGTGATCTTAAGGAAAGATAAAATTCTTTTTGACGCCTTTAAGCGTTCTTTATCGGGAGAAAGCCGCCTTTTAATCGCTTACCGCCATCCTGACGGAAGGGAACCGCAGCTTCTTGCGTGGTTTTTTATTTTCAGGCTTAAAGCGCTTGCCGCAAAATGCGGGATAAAATTTGCCCGCAAACCTCATGCCATTTTTATTTATGGATATGAAGTCGCCCGCTGGGGAGGACCTTTCGCGCGGTTCTTCATGCCCAATATCGGAGCTATACCCATCCATCATACAAAAATGGATTCTAAGGGCATGGGAAGGATTTACAATGCCATAACTGACGGACCCTACCCTGTTACGCTTGCTCCTGAAGGACAGGTTTCATACACTACGGATTCAGTTCCGCGCCTTGAAAACGGCGTTGTCCGCATTGGTTTTCAGGCAGCAGGTCTTCTTAATGAAGAAAAGCAGGATTGCCCTGTAGAAATTCTGCCTCTGTCCATTCATTTTCGTTACGATTCTTTCGGGGAAAAAGCCATGAAAAAGCTCCTTGAAAAAACAGAAAAGATATGTTCGTTTAAGCATGAAAAAAATGTTTTTCAGGAAAGGCTAAAAAGGTGCAGGGATCATATTCTTGAAAAAAATGAAAACCGTTACAATATCAAGCCCGATGAATCTCTTTTATTTGAACAGAGACTTGCGCATGTTGTTGATGCCGCTCTGGAAACTGCCGAAAAAATGCTGGGTATAAAAGGAGAGGGCGATTTTTTCATGCGGCTGTATAAGGTGCGCCAGGACTGCTGGGACAGGATTTTTCTGCCTGATATTGAAAAACTTGATTGCATGACAGATGTTGAAAGAGGTATCGCGGATATCAAGGCAGGGGAAGCATGGCATATCGCGCGGCATCAGGAACTTGCGGATTTTGCATGGTATTTCCGCTGTCCTGTCCCGGCGGAGGATTCTGAACTTCACGTTAAAGTTGAATATGTTCAGAATTTATGGGATTTTGCAAACCGTACAATGGGCGGCGCGATTACAAACAGGGTAAACATTAACCCAGGAAAAGTTTTCATTCAGGCTGCTCCTCCCATTAACCTTTCCTGCCGTCTTTCAAATTATAAAGAAGATAAAAAAGGCGCGGTTAATGCGCTTGTATCAGAACTTGAAAAAGCATACATTGACTGTATCACTGACGTAAACAGGAATGTGCCCGGATAATCTATTCCAGGCTGAATGAACCGATTGTTGCGGTTCCTGTTCCTTTATACACAAAAAATAGCGCGTGTACGCCGTCCTTAAAATTAATTTCTGAAGAGAATTCTTTCCAGATATTGCTTGAAACTATCTCTATATTTCCCAATGACTGCCCGTCCCATGATGTTCTGACTTCAAAAAATCCCCTGGAGTATCCGCGTGTTTTTACAGTTACCTTTGTTATTCCCTTAAAATCAAAATATTTAAACCCAATCCCGCAGTTGTTAAGGATATTTGTTACAAAACCTGTTTCTTCATCTCCGTCCTTTCCATCCTGCGAAACATACGGAATGCGCGGATCACGGCGAGGCCATTTTCCCTTAGGAGCCGGTTCCCATACGGGAGGATCGATATCTTCCATGCAAAAGAAATTACAAGCTATGTATGACGGATATTCGCCTTTTCCCAAGAGCGGTTTTCCGTTCGGTCCGCTTGATGTCATCTCAACCTGCTGAATCGTTCCGTCGTCTTTTATTTCTATAGGTTCAAAACACGCCTGACGGCAGAAGTCTTTTCCGTTTGTATGTCTGTGGTAAAAAACATACCATTTGCCGTTTATCTCTATGATGCTTCCGTGGTTGTTTCCGTTGTTGTTCATCAGTTTACAGGCAGGCTTATATGAATCAATATTCATATCGGTATTGCTTATTATGACGCCGCCGTAGGAAAAACCTTTAAGAGGATCTTTGCTTACCGCATAACACAGCTCGTTTAAGGTAACGGAAGAATAAATAAAATAGTATGTATCCTTTACTTTCCTGATTGACGAAGCTTCAAAAAATTCATGGTTTTCAAAACCGGTGCCTTCACTGTAACAAGAGCCGGGTATGATAAACACAGGACCTTCAGTTATTGTAAGCATATCTTTTCCAAGCGCTACAGCAAGCGACCCCTTTCTGGATTCATCGCCCGGCCAGCACTGCCCTGTATAAAGATATGTTTTATCTCCTTCTGTTAATACTCCAGGATCGAACTGCGGAAGGTCTCCCTGTTTTCTTCCGTACATTGTTCCGTCGCTGTAACGCACATACCCAAGAAAATTATATTTTCCGGCAGGAGATTCACAGACTGCGACAGATACCACATCCGTTTTATCAAGCACATAATACATATAGTATTTTCCGTCCGTTCCCTGCGTCACATCCGGCGCGTACAAATTCATGCTTCCATCCGCGTTTAAAGGGTCGTCCGTCTTATTATAGATTACTCCTTCATATTTCCAGTCGTTTATGTTTTCTATTGATGCCGACCAGCAGACATAATCATTCATGCAATAAACATAACCGTTAAATTTATCGTGCGAACCGTATACATAGACCCTGTTGTTAAAAATATGCGGTTCTCCGTCCGGTATATATTCCCATGACGGAAGAAACGGATTAACATTCAAGTTTTTCATATCCACCTCTAAGCCAATGTATAATAATTTGCTGATATGTGCTATACTGAAAACGGGGGCGGCAATTAAAATAGAACTTTTTACATTCTGTGATTTTGCCCAGGAAAACGGCGGGAAATTAACCATCGTGGGAACCTTCGATACGATTATTTCCCGCAATTTTCCGTGCGTTCATCCGCAGCTTTCAGTTGTAATCCGCCTGCGATTCGATCTATGGGAATTCGGCACTCACACTTTCCGCATAGAAACGCGCGATCTTGACGGAGAGATGACCATTGATACAATTAACGGTAATGTCGAAGTAAGAGGAGTGGGAAACGCGTCCGCTGTCTCTCATCTTGTTTTCAGCGTCTCAAACCTGCGGTTTAATAATCCAGGTCTTGTAAACTTTACCCTGTTCATTGACAACAAGGAAATTGATTCAATCCCCTTGTATGTAAAAAAAAATTAGCTCGCGTTTTTGAAAAGCCTCATCTATTAAAGATATCGTATTTCCGGATTGTCATTCACGCTTGTGTATAATTCTATGTATTGTTTCGCTGTGCTTCCCGCGATTTTATGCATCAGAACTTCTTCAATCTGGAAAAGTCCGGCTTCGTTTGACATTTTTATGTCAATGCGGACGGGTTTTTCTTTTCCGGCTGAATAATTAACCGCTTCTATTGAATTAGCTGAATATTGATGAATATGCCCGACTCTTGGATGATGAGCCATCGCAATAGGAATACGCGCCCGTCCTTTAGTCATATCGCAGCCGTCGGCAACCTGAATAATTCCCGCTTCAAGAGAGGATATATTGATTGTTCCCATGTGACCCGAAATGCCTTCCAGCGCCAATGAGCGGATCATTACCTTTTTTTTGAGGTCGTTTTCGTATACCTCATTCAGCAGATTGGTGATAATGGGATACGCAAGAATCGCGCTGTGCATCTCATGATTTTGCCTTCCCATACTCATGCCGATGTCATGAAGCATTGACGCAATCATGACAGCAATCAGGCTGTCTTCGAAATCGCCGCATCCGTCAGTTTCAAGACTCGTTTTTATTCCTGCCTTTCTGAGAAGTTCAATCATGATAATAGCCGATTGCGTCACAAGTCTCATGTGTACAGGTCCGTGATCGTTGTACCCAAGCCTTATAATTGATACCGTATTTGCGTACTCCTGCGAAGCCTGAATTTCCTCGTTTGTTAAAAGAATCTTAAGGCATTTCATGACAATTCCTGAAAGCTGCAACGCTTCCACTGTTTCATAAAGCTTAGTGTCGGTGCTTAACTCTTTTTGAGATCTCAAATTAACTCCTTTTATCAGTTTACTGCCTGATAAATAAAACTGGTTTCCGCGCCGTTCATATTATCAAAATACACATTTGTAAAATCCCAGCGGTTGTTTAGAGCCCAGAATCCTCTTGAGCGCATTAAATAAATCAAAGGACTCTGTTCAAGTATAATTGACTGGAACTCATCCCAAATTACCTGCGCCCTTTCCGTATTGAGCGTGAATTTCCCCTCATTGTAAAGATAATCCAAACGGGCTTCCCATTCTGTAGCAGGTGAAGTCTGATTTGGATTCCACATATGAAGATTTCCCGATGACGGCCATACATTGCTTCCCTGACTTGGGAATCTGAGGTCGCCTGAAAGACCTATTATTGTTGAGTCCCAGTCAAATGTACTGAATAACTGTTCCACCTGTTTTTGAAAATCAACAACCCGTATATTTACCCTGATTCCGGCTTTTGAAAGTTCATCTCTTATTATAGAAGCAATATCCTGCATTATTGAACTTTCCGATCTAATAGTAAGATCAAATTGTACGCGCCTGTTTTTGTCATCGCGCATATTTCCCAAAAAATCCTTTTTGTATCCGATAGAGGCAAGCAGATCAAAAGCGCGGTTCGGATCGTACAGGAAATCCAGTGTGATTGCGGGATTATAATACGGATTTGGTTCCGGGAAAATATTTAACTTCGGCTCCGCAAGCCCGCGGAATACTTGAGCGTTTATTCTGTCCCTGTTAAGAAGGCAGCTCATTGCCTGACGGAATTCTTTTTTTGTAAACCATTCGTATTGCGCCTTATTGTTATTTGCAGGATTTTGATTGAATGTCCAGAATGACGCGCCTAGCGCTCCCTCGGAATTAAAGACTGTGTAACTTCCCGGATTCCTGTTTACAAGCCCGTCAAGGTCTTCAGGGCGCAGACTGTATGACTCAGTTTCTCCGTTTCTGAAAAGAAGCATTTGGGTATTCTCTTCAGGAATAATACGGACTATCATTTCTTCAATGTACGGAAGAGAAACGCCGTTTGCGTCTTTTTTCCAGTAACCGGGGTTGCGCTTGTATACAAGCCTTTGACCGGGAGTGTATTCAACCAAAAACCATTCGCCCATTGAAGGAATTGTCGCAGGGTCAGAAGCTACGCTGAAAAGATTCCTTACGCCCTCAACGCCACCCTGTCTTTTGGCAGGCTCATAAATGTGTCTTGGACCGAAATCCATATTGGTTGATAGATACGGTTCCGCCACAATCCGAGGAAAAGAAAACGAGAACCGCAGATCATCGATCTTTTGAATTGTAACGCGTTCTTCGCTGCCGTCAGGCATTATAAGAAACTGTCCGTAATACCCTGAACTCTGGAAATCCGGATCGCCTTCAATATCATTGTACCAGAAAATAACGTCGTCGCTTGTAACTTTTACTTTTGTCTCTGAATTATAATAACTCCAGTAAAGATCATCGCGTAAGGTATAAACTACCAACATGGCGCCGTTTTCTTCATCAACTAAAATTTCAGGTTCGGCGATGCGGCCTTTCCATTCGCGGGCTGCTACATCGTAATCAATAAGGTAATCAAGCATTCTGGAAACTACAGCTAATGTTGAGCTGTCTTGCTCTGCAATCAGGAGGTTAAAGCTTTTAGGATCTTCACGCGTTACTGTACGCCATGTGCCTCCAAGCCTGCCGGGAAGAAATTCTTCTCCTGTCCATGGCTTACTTTTTGTCCTTGCAAGAATTTCTGCAAGCCCTTCAGCCTGCATGGCTGCCAGTTCTTCAAGTGAAAATTCTTCATGTTTTGTGCAAGAGATGCATATAGTTAAAAATAATGCCAATAAGAAAGAAATATGCTTCATTGGGTAATATTAATGGCGAGTGTGCGCATTGTCTAGTGTTTTGAATAAATCGTCGGCGTAACGGACGCCGCTCATTGCGTCTTTGGAATAAAAATCAGATCCGATTTTGTCAGCATACTCCTGGGTTAATACAGCTCCGCCGACCATTATCCTGCAATCAGGGGTTTTTTCCTTAATAAGCCTTACAGTTTCTTCCATGTAAGGAAGAGTTGTAGTCATTAACGCGCTTAATCCCGCAAGATGAACATTATTTTTTAATACAGCCTCTGCTGCGACTGACGGCTCTACATTTTTGCCAAGATCAATTACTTCAAAATAATAATTTTCCAAAAGAATCTTTACAATATTTTTTCCTATATCATGAATATCGCCTTTGACTGTCAGTAATACGATTTTTCCGCGTTTTTCCTGAATGTCTCCGTGTTTTGACATGAAATTTTTTATTACCTCAAAGGCGGTTTTTGCGGCTTCAGCGCTCATTAAAAGCTGGGGCAGAAAAATTACTTCGTTTTTATAATCATTTCCGATTTTATCAAGAGAAGGAATCAGGTGGTTATTGATAATTTCCATCGGCGGCAAACTGGCAAGCATTTCGTTCGCGGCGATTCCCGCCTTCTCTTTTAATCCCGAGCAGATTGAATCGTTGAGACTTAATTTTTCCGTTATTGTTTTTTGCGTATCTACAGGATTTGCAGGCTGCTGTTTTGAAAACTGTTTTATATAATCAGCACAGTTATTGTCTTCGCCGCTTAACGCATTGTACGCATAAATCGCGTCCATTACGGCAGCGTCCGCAGGATTAACAATGCCTGCGCTGAGCCCTGATCTCATGGCAAGAGTTAAAAAAGCCGCATTTATCTTCTGTCTTTCCGGAAGACCGAAAGAAATGTTTGATACGCCAAGGATTGTATGAACGCCCATTTTTTTTCTTATATGCTCAACGGTTTCAAGCGTTACTTTTGCGTTGTCAGCGTCAGTGCTTATCGTCATGGCAAGAGCGTCAATAATAATATTTTTCTTATTAATGCCGTATTTTTCCGCCTGCTGAATAATCGTTTCGGCTATGCGAATTCTTCCCTGAGATGTCTTTGGGATGCCGTTATCATCGAGAGTAAGAGCTACTATGACAGCTCCGTATTTTTTCGCAGCCGGAAGAATTGTTTCAAGCGATTCTTTTTTGCCGCTTACCGAATTAAAAAGCGGCTTCCCGTTGTAAAGACGCATAGCGCGTTCTGCCGCATGAGCGTTTGCCGTATCTATCTGAAGAACAGCGTCAGTGACGCTTTGCAGCTGAAAAACAGCTTTTGTAAGCATCTCTGTCTCATCAATTTCTGGCAGACCTGCGTTTACATCAAGTATAACAGCTCCGTTTTCCGTCTGTTTGAGCCCTTCGCGGCAGATGTAATCAAAATCATTTTCCTGTAACGCCCTTTTCAGGCGCGGTTTGCCTGTCGGATTAATTCTTTCTCCGACAATTACCGTTTTTCCGCCGAAAATCACCGTTTTTCCCCATGAAGAAACAGAGGTAATTTTTTTTTCAGTTGCAGGCGAAAAGGGAACGTCGCGGCATATTTCAGCCATCGCTTTTATATGTTCAGGCGTAGTGCCGCAGCAGCCTCCTATTATCTGCGCATGAAAAGCGATTTCCCTCATTTCACGGGCGAACTGTCCAGGCGTAATCATGTGTTCCGTCTTGCCGTCTCTCTCCTGCGGGATTCCGGCATTGGGACTTATCATTGCCGGAATACTTGCGAATTCAATTACACGATCAGAAAGACGCTTCATTTGCTCAGGTCCTAAACCGCAGTTAATTCCAAGCGCGTCAGCTCCAAGCCCTTCAATAAGATTTATTACGGTAATTATATCCGCGCCTGTCATGAGCCTTCCGGAAAGGTCAGGGGTAAATGTTACTATTACGGGAAGAGAGCAGTTTTCCTTTGCCGCAAGAAGAGCTGCCTTAATTTCGTAAGTGTCTGTCATTGTTTCGATTAATACAAGGTCTGCTCCCGCGTCCTCTCCAGCCCTTATCATCTGCGTGAAAATATCAACTGCATCTTCAAAATGAAGGTCCCCGAACGGAGATAGCAATTTTCCTGTAGGTCCTATATCAAGAGCCGTAAAAACATTTCCTGTCTCCGCCGCTTTTTTCGCAGTCATTACGCCTGAGCTGATTATTTCTTCTACCGTAAAATCCGTGTCATGAAATTTAAGTCTGTTTGCGCCGAATGTATTGGTTTTTAAAATTTGACATCCCGCTTTCACATAGGAAGCGTGAATATCAAAAACTGTTTCATTATTTGTAATATTCCATATTTCAGGCAGTTCTCCCGCTTTAAGCCCGCGTTTCTGGAGCATGGTTCCCATCGCCCCGTCAAAAATCAAACGCTCCTTTCCAAGCCGGCTTAAAAAGTCCATTACATTGCCTCCCTAAAGGAACATCCTTTGTCTGCGCACAAAACACATTTTCCCGCCATTTCCCTTTTTTCTTCCGAAAAACCGATAACGGCTGTAACGGATTTTACGGGCGTCAGCATAAAAGCGTCCGTTAATGAAAGCCCGATGCGGGAGCCGTTCAGTATATTTAAAAAATCTTTTTGGAAGGAAATATCAAAGTCTCCGTATCCGGGACTGAAACGCGATACCGGATTCAATTCTTTAAGTTCATTTATTTGCGCAATTTCTTTTTCTGTTTCATCGCAGTATGTTTCGATCATGGCAGAACTTACAGCCTGCGCGACAAGAGCTTTTTCCATGTCCTGTACGCTGTACCTTCGGATTATTATATCAGCCGCGGCTCCGAGTGTGGCGGCGAAAAGCGCTATACTGCGGCAGTTTGTAAGATGCCCTGCAAGGTTTTTACTGTTTATTGTCAAACAATTAATTTCCACCTCCGTTAAAGAGACTCTGCAGTCAAATATTTTATATACGCTTTTTGGGCTTATATTCGCGTTAAATTCGGATATTATTTCATTGATCATTGCGGAAGTTCTTTCACAGGGAGACACGTTTCCGGTTTTTAAGAACGGCAGGATTTTCCTGACTGACACTTCCATTATCTAAACTTCATATAAAAATTTCAGAGAGATTATTCATAATCCTTCCCGCAATTTCCGGCTTATTCATTGTGTAAATATGTATGTGATTGATATCGTTTGCGATTAAGTCAATTATCTGCTCTGTCGCATAAGCTATCCCTGCCTGGCACATGGCAGCCGGATTAGAAGAAAATTTATCTACAATTGCCCTGAATCTGGAAGGAAGAGAAGTGCCGGATAATTTACAGATACGCGTAATCTGTTTTCCGTCCGTTACAGGCATAATCCCTGCGATTACCGGCACATCAATCTTGTTATTCAGCATCCGGTACATAAAATTGTACATGATATTGTTATCGAAAAACAGCTGCGTTGTCAGAAACTGACAGCCGTGATCAACTTTGATTTTTAAGCTTTCAATGTCTTTATGAAGACACTCGGATTCAGGATGCCCTTCAGGGTAACACGCGCCTCCGATGCAAAAACCGCCGTAATCCCGAATCTCTTTCATTAAATCGCAGGCATGGCGGAAACTTGAATTTTCGGGAAACGATGAATTTTCGGTTATGTCACCCCTTAAAGCCAGAATATTTTCAATTTTCAATGACTTTAGTTCCGAAAGAATTCCCCTGATTTTATCAGTTCCTGATGATATGCAGGTCAGATGAGCAAGGGCTGTAACGTTACAGTTGTTTTGAGCTTCGTCCGCAAGGCTTACAGTATTGCTTGTTGTGCCGCCGCCCGCTCCGTAAGTGATACTGATAAAAGAAGGGTTTAATGCCGCTGTCTTTTGTACAATTGTTTTCGCTCCGGCAAGCCCTGAACCGTGTTTCGGAGGGAAAAGTTCGCAGGAGACAGTCACTTTTCCTGTATTCAATATGTCTATGATTTTCATATTATGATTCCAGTCCCTGTTTCAGGTCGTCAATAATATCATCAATGTGCTCTATGCCGATGGAAAGTCTGATCGTGTTGGGTCTAATGCCGCTTTCCAGAAGTTCCTTTTCATTGATCTGCGAATGCGTAGTGGAAGCCGGATGAATGACAAGCGATTTTAAATCGGCAAGATCGGATACAATCGAAAAAAGTTTAAGCTTTTCAGAAAAAAGATTTGCCTTTTTCGCATCTCCTTTTATATCAAATGTAAAAACACTCCCGGCTCCTTTTGGAAAGTAATGTTTGTAAAGTTTATGGTACGGGTGCGTCGGCATGGAAGGGTGATTTACTTTTTCAACCTGCGGATGGTCTTTAAGAAAATCTACAACCTTAAGCGCGTTGTATACATGACGTTCCATTCTGAGCGAAAGAGTTTCAACACCCTGAAGCATGAGGAATGCGTTAAACGGAGAAAGACACGCGCCGGTATCGCGCAAAATAGTTGTTCTTGCCTTGATGATGTAAGCGATATTTTTCGCAGCTTCGGTAAAAATTATGCCTTGATAACTCGGATTAGGTTTGGAAAGACAGGGGAATTTATCATTTTGCGCCCAGTCAAATTTGCCGCCGTCAATAATTACGCCGCCTATGGAGTTCGAATTACCGTTAATAAATTTACTCGCCGAATGAACGACAATGTCGGCGCCGTATTCAATGGGAGCCAGCAGATAAGGAGTTGGAAGGGTATTATCCGCAATGACAGGAATGCCGTGTTTATGCGCAATGGCTGATACTTCTTCGATATCAACAACAGTTGAATTTGGGTTATCCATTGTTTCAAAAAAGATGGCTTTTGTGTTAGGCTTAACCGCTTTTTCAAAATTTGAAGGGTTAAGCGGGTCAACAAAAGTAACTTCTATTCCCATAGATTTTAATGTATTGGAAAAAAGATTATATGTTCCGCCGTAGACGTATCGTGAAGAGACAATATGATCGCCTGCCTCTGCAATATTAAAAACGGAATAAAAAACAGCCGCCTGACCTGACGCAGTGCAAAGCGCGGCGGCTCCTTTTTCCAGAGCTGCCATCCGCTTTTCAAACACATCCCATGTTGGGTTTGTAAGCCTTGAATATATATTTCCGCTTTCAGTTAACGAGAAACGTCCTTTTGCCGTCTTTGAATCAGGGAAAACAAAACCTGTGGTCTGATAAATGGGAACCGCTCTCGCGCCTGTTGCAGAATCCGGCTGTTCCTGTCCTGCATGGATTTGAATTGTCTCAAACCGGTGATTATTAACTGACATAGTGTTCCCCTGTAAATACAAAGTCTATGATATAGAACAATTTATATCAATAAGGCTCTCTTGTTCCTTCTTCCCGCTCCATATATAATTTCCGTATCATGGCGGCTCTTCTTCCTCCAAAAACTATAGGCATTATCGGCGGCGGACAGCTTGGGCGCATGATGATCTACCGTACAAAAAAACTGGGGTTTAAGTTTGCTGTCCTTGACGGAAAAGGCGCGCCTGCGCAGTTTTTAGCAGATTTTTTTGCGGAAGGAAGTCTCAAAGACATAAAAGCGCTTGAAAAGCTCGCTCATTTCTCCGATGTGATGACATACGAAATTGAGCATATCAATACTGACGCTCTTTTTGACCTGCAATCCCGCGGGTTTTCCATGTATCCGTCTCCTTCCGTACTGAGTATCATCCAGGATAAATTGCTGCAAAAAGAATTATTCGAAAAAAAAGGGCTTCCTTCCGCCTCTTTTTTCGCGGAAGATGATCCTTCCAAAGCGGATTTTTCCAAAAGAAAATTCCCGCTTGTTCAGAAAGCAAGAAAAGAAGGCTACGACGGACGCGGAGTGCGTATTCTTAAAAGCGCCGCAGACAAACCTATCAGCGTTCCTTCCATTTTTGAAGAATTGGTTGATATAGACAAGGAACTTGCCGTTATGACCGCCCGCGGCAGGGACGGTTCTATCGCGGTTTTTCCAGTAACGGAAATGGCTTTTAATCAGGATCACAATATCTGCGACACGGTTATAGCTCCTGCGCGTGTGGATAAAAAAACAGAACAATCAGCCTGCGAGATCGCTGTCAATGTTGTTAAAGCTTTGGATGGAGTTGGAGTTTTCGGGGTTGAATTTTTTCTGGATAAACAGGGAAATGTTTTACTGAACGAGGTTGCTCCTAGGCCTCATAACTCGGGGCATTACACGATGGAAGCTTGTGTTACCTGTCAATTCGAGCAGCATATTCGCGCTATAACGGGACTTCCTCTTGGAGATACAACGCTTGTGAATCCTTCAGTAATGATAAATCTTTTAGGACAAAGCGGAAGCTCAGGAGCTTTACTCATAAATGGCTATGAAGAATCCCTTAAAGTTCCGGGATTGTCCCTGCACCTGTACGGAAAAAATGAAACGCGTCCTTTCCGCAAGATGGGGCACTTCACGGTGACATCCAAAACACTTGATGACGCTCTTTTAAAAGCTGAATATGCAAGAAGTATATTAAAAATAAACGGAGAAAATCAGGAGAAATAAATGCAGAAAAAAAATAAAATAATACCGGTTGCAGGGATTATTATGGGAAGCGATTCAGACCTTCCTGTCATGAAGGATGCGGCGGATATTTTAACTGAAGCCGGAGTTGCTTTTGAGATGACAATTGTGTCTGCGCACCGCACGCCGAAGCGTCTTGTAAACTACGCTGAAACAGCGGTAAAAAGAGGGCTTAAAGTAATCATCGCGGGCGCGGGAGGAGCCGCACATCTTCCGGGAATGACAGCATCCATTACAACCCTGCCTGTAATCGGAGTGCCTGTAAAGACAGCCGCCTTTTCAGGGCTTGATTCCCTTCTTTCCATAGTGCAGATGCCGGGCGGCATTCCCGTCGCGACTGTTGCAGTTAACGGAGCGAAAAACGCAGGTCTTCTTGCCGTTCGGATACTTGCGCTTGAAGACCAAAATCTTTCTGAATGGATGGAAAAATATTTGAAGTCAATGGAAAAAGAAGTTGAAAACAAAGCAATAAAAATGGAATCTAATCAGTCAGGAGATAATATTTGATATGCAAAACAGTTACAGTGACAGTTACAAGTCAGCAGGAGTTGATGTAACTTCAGGATACCGCGCAGTTGAACTAATAAAAAAACATGTTACGCGCACAAAGAATAATGGATGTATTGATGATATAGGCGGTTTTGGAGGTCTTTTTGCCCTTGGAAAAAACAGTTATTCTGATCCGGTTCTGGTCTCAGGAACTGACGGCGTCGGCACGAAGTTAAAGATTGCATTCCTTATGGACATACATGATACAATCGGGATTGACTGTGTCGCAATGTGCGTAAATGATATTATCTGCGCTGCGGCAAAGCCTCTTTTTTTCCTTGATTATCTTGCTGTCGGAAAAACCATACCTGAAAAAGTAGAAAAAATTGTAAGCGGCGTTGCCGAAGGCTGCGTGCAGTCAGGATGCGCTCTTGTCGGCGGAGAAACCGCAGAACACCCTGGAATGATGCCCGAAGACGAATACGACCTGGCGGGTTTTGCTGTCGGCTTAACAGAAAAATCGCAAATACCTGACAAAAATGATGTAAAACCGGGCGATGTCATTATTTCTCTTGCTTCTTCAGGCGTTCATTCAAACGGTTTCTCTCTTACACGCAAAGTTTTTGGAATAGATAATAATCGTAAAATTCTTGAAAAAACATTCCCTGAACTTGGAAGAACACTGGGAGAAGAATTATTAATACCGACAAAAATATATGTAAAATCCGTATTGGAACTTTTTGAGAAAAAAACCGCAAAGGCTTTATGTCACATAACAGGAGGAGGTTTTTATGAAAACATTCCGCGCTCATTCGGAGAAAACGTTTGCGCTGTCATTAAAAAAAATTCGCTCATTATTCCTCCAATATTCGACATTATAGCTTCTTTGGGAAATATCCCTGAACGGGATATGTTTAATACCTACAACATGGGAACGGGAATGTGCGTAATCACTTCTGCGCAAAATGCTGATGAAACACTGCGAATTTTACGCGCTTCAGGCGAAAAAGCCTCAATAATCGGAGAAATTTGCAAAGGTATTTCCGGAGTTAAGTTTGAATAGCGCAAGAATTGCAGTGCTTGTAAGCGGCTCAGGCACAAATCTTAAGGCTCTGATAGACGCGTGGAAAGAAGGCAAATTCGGCAACGGAGAAATTTTTCTTGTTATTTCATCCAGGGCAGGAGCCTTCGCTCTTGAACGCGCGCAAAAAGAGGGGATTAAAACATTAACAATAGAAAGAAAAATGTTTACGGATATTGAAGGCTTTGACGCCGCTCTTTTCTCTGCGTTATCTGAACATAATATTGATCTTGTTGTATTGGCTGGTTTTTTATCAATTTTAGGACAGCAGGTACTTAAGGGTTTTAAAAATAAAATAATCAATGTGCATCCGTCATTGATACCGTCTTTCTGCGGAAAGGGATTTTACGGGCTTCATGTTCATGAGGAAGTTCTTAAATACGGAGTAAAAGTGACAGGAGCTACCGTTCACTTTGTAAACAATGTTATAGACGGCGGCAGAATAATTCTTCAAAAAGCTGTTGATGTACTTCCGGGCGATACCCCGGAAACATTACAGGAGCGGGTTATGCGTGAAGGAGAGTGGACTCTTCTGCCTCAAGCCGTTGCGATGTTTTGCAGGGGAGAAATAAAAAATGAAATATAACATGAAAGTGCTTGTAATAGGCGGAGGAGGACGTGAGCACGCAATAATAAAATCGTTAAAAAAAAGCGCGCGGATAAGTAAACTTTATGCATCTCCCGGAAACGGCGGCATCGGCAGGGACGCGGAATGTGTTCCGCTAAAGGCTTCAGATATTCAGGCAATGACAGATTTTGTTTTAAAAAATAATATTGATTACGTTGTCGTAGCTCCAGATGATCCTCTCGCGATTGGAATGGTAGACGCGCTGGAAAAAAAAGGAGTGCGCTGTTTCGGACCGCACAAGGCGGCAGCCCGCATAGAGAGCAGTAAAATATTCGCCAAAAACCTTATGAATAAATATAATATTCCGACAGCGGCTTACAGGCATTTTTCCGATCCGGAAGAAGCGTCCTTTTTTATAAAATCTGACGATGTTTCATTTCCTGTAGTAATTAAAGCGGACGGACTTGCTCTTGGAAAGGGAGTTGTTATTGCAGCTAACGCAGAAGACGCATTGAATGCGGTTGATTCTATTATGTGTGACAAGAAATTCGGCGAGAGCGGTTCAAGCGTTGTTATAGAAGAATTTTTGGAAGGACATGAAGTTACAGTCCTAGCTTTTACAGACGGAAAAACCGTAGTTCCGATGATCTCGTCCATGGATCACAAACGCGCTTTTGACGGAAACACAGGCCCTAACACAGGCGGAATGGGCGTAATCGCGCCAAACCCTCACTATACAGAAAAAATTGCTTCTGAATGCGAAAAGACTATTTTTCTGCCGACTATCCGCGCAATGGAAAAAGAAGGCTGCCCGTTCAAGGGCTGCCTGTACTTTGGACTAATGCTTACCCCTCGCGGTCCCATGGTTATCGAATATAACGCCCGTTTCGGAGACCCTGAAACTCAGGTCATACTCCCGCTTTTGGAAACAGACCTGTTTGATATAATGGAAGCTGTAACCGATGAAAAATTGGCAAGTTTAGACATCCGCTGGAAAAATGCCCATTCAGCCTGCATTGTACTTGCAAGCGGAGGATATCCTTCACATTATAAGACAGGTTTTCCCATAAGCGGTCTTAATGACGACGGCAAAGCGGCGGATGGAGTATCAATAGACAATGAAATTAATATTTTTCATGCAGGAACTGAATACAAAGACGGTGTTTTTTATACTGTAGGAGGACGTGTTCTTGGCGTAACATCTGTTTCTTTTAATTTATCTTCTGCTTTGGAAAAAGCATACAAAACAGCCGGAATTATTACTTTTAATGATATTCATTATCGTAAGGATATTGGCAAGTATTAAGTCTTACTAAAACCAAATACCGGACTATTGACATTTTTTAATGATTTTGACATATTGGAAAAGAAATGGCGCTGTATGGCAATAACGCATCTTCGCGGTGCTGTTTTTTTAGCCACCTTAGCTCAGTTGGTAGAGCAGCAGACTGAAAATCTGCGTGTCTGGAGTTCAATTCTCCGAGGTGGCAACAGCTAAGTCTTTATGTAGTAAAGACTTAGCGCACGGACTTCCTTTACAATAGGCGTTCGTAACAATTACTTAATGCGGATTGGCACATAAACTGGCACATAGCCGTTTGAAGCCGATCTAAATTGGGGTTGTTTATGAACGCTGGTTTCAAGAAACCTTACCCTTTTTCAATTTTCAAGAGGGCTGATAGAGCTTGTTATTCGGTATCATTCAAAGACAAGAACGGAAAATACCTTCCTCCTGTTTCTACCACAAACCACCAGAACTTCGTATAAAAGTCCAGTTGTAGATTTGTAGACCTTTGCTAAATACTTACCCTGTATGGAATTAGCGTTGCTTGTTCGATACGATGTAAACGCTGGAAAATTGGTGTTATCAATAATGACATCAATTTTCAAAAATACAGGGGTTTTTGTATGCACAATGATTTTACTTTATTTTCGAGGGTTGTTCCAAGTGGGAAAACGGTTATTTATTATTACGCTTATGATGGCGAGGGGAAGCGTTTAGGTCCCTGGTCTACTGGGCAAAACAACAAAACACAGGCGAGGAATTACTGTAATGGGTTGAACCGTGATGGGCGGCTGCTTCCTTGCTTGAATGTTATGCCGACTTTTGCGCAATGGGCTGAGGGGTTTTGGGATTGGGATAAAAGTCCGTATCTTAAAGAGCGGAAAAAACGAAGGGATTTGACGGAGAATTATACTGATAAAGGCTGTAATACTACTAAAAATATTCTGCTACCTTACTTTGGCGAAATGACGCTTGATAAAATTACTGGTGAGGTTGTTGACGGTTGGCTTGATCATATGCTTGCTGCTGGTTATAAAAGCACGTCTTGTAACAGTTACTACAGCACTTTGCAGACTATGATTAAATATGCCGCTAAAAAAGGTGTTATTGCCCGTGATCCTTTTCTTGATGTTGAAAAATTAATGAACAATCCAGGCGAGAGGAAAATTATTACACAAGATGAATTTAAGTCTTTGTTTCTTGATAACTGGAAATATGTCTGGAATAATGATTTGCTTGTTTGTACGGCTAATAAATTGGCGGCTCTTACTGGCGCAAGGTGTTGTGAGATTTTAGGGCTTAGGGGTGAATTTGTTTTTGATGATCATATTTTTATTTGCGCTCAATATGATCGATATGGGTATCGTCCTACTAAAACTAAGGATAAAAATAATGTGCCGTTGGAAAAAGATGTTATCAGAGATTTAAGAAAACTTATGAATATAAATGGCAATGGGTTTGTCTTTTCTCTTGACGGCGGCGAAACGCCTGTATCTGCAAAACATATCTACGATGGTTTTGTTGAAGCTTTGCCTAGAATTGGGATTAGCGAGGAAGAAAGGAGAAGGCGAAAAATCAATATTCACGGTTGGCGGCATTTCTTCAATACGGAACTTTTGAAGGGCGGGCTTTCTATTACGCAGGTTCAAGCGGTTACTCGGCATAAATCTACTCGTATGACGGAGCATTATTCACATTTTGACCCTACTGAATTTACAAGAGCAACGGAAGCACAAAAGGCTTTATTAAAGCCTAAAAAAGTTAAAAAACAGGGTGAACCAAAAAAGCCAAAGGTTGTTGTTGCTGAAAAGCCTGTTTTGAAACTGGTTAAACCAGAGGAAGAAACGACTGTACGCAGAAGAAAAGCAAGCGTCTTAAACGGCTGTTTTTTATATTGCTCCTTGCCTGTCGGCAGGGGGCTTTTTTTTCTTTATTTTTCATTTCGTATAAAAGTCCAGTTTTGATTTTAGCTTGCTCTGTTGATAGTGATTATGACAATCATTTGGGGGCGAGATGGAAAAGTATTTTACGGTCGAGGAACTTGCGAATTATCTGCACTATGCGGAAAAGACTATTTATAAATGGGTGATTAATGAGGAAATTCCCTTTTTCAAAATAAATCAATCTATCCGCTTCCGTCTTTCTGATATTGAAAAATGGCTTGATACGAATAAAAAAGGCGTTTCTGTTTCTGAACCGAAAAAGGCGAATGAAGAATTGATTACGGAAACCTCTGCTGACGGCGAAGGTAAACAATGAAAAATATTGACAAGGTTCTTGATGAGGCGAAAGCCGGAATGATGTCTTTTAACAGTTGGGAATTACTGCCGAAAGAAAGCCCCGAAGCGTTTGCGGCGTTTGTTGTTTATCGTGATTTGGGTTTTGGCAGATCTATTAAATTAGCGATTGAAAAAGTTGCTGACAATTCCGCTTACTCACAAAGTTATTCTTCATGGCGCAAGTGGGCTGTTGATTACCGCTGGAAGGAAAGAGCCGCAGACTTTGACAGATATAATGAGCAACTAAAACAAACTGAAAATCGAAAAACGATTGAAGCGCAGGGAGAGAAACATAGA